>Ga0208105_1000013_pt1 | contig 148366 bp, 133 predicted proteins | sample CryBogCBE16Jul07_FD_184574 | JGI IMG/M metagenome (GOLD analysis project Ga0208105, IMG submission 184574) | Freshwater microbial communities from Crystal Bog, Wisconsin, USA - CBE16Jul07 (SPAdes) | ecosystem: Environmental > Aquatic > Freshwater > Lake | place: Crystal Bog, Wisconsin, USA... | reverse complement strand
ACCCTGCAGGCCGTGAGCCCCCTCGCGACCTTAGAGCGCGGCTACGCGATCGTGAAGAACGAGGCGGGCTGCGTCATCCGGAATGCTCGAGAGATTGAAAACGGCGACACGATTCATGCGCAACTCGCACAAGGCCACGTGCGCGCTGTCGTGATCGAACGCAGCGCCTAAACCGTTGGAGCTGCCGCCCTCGGCAGCGTCACGGGGATCACGATCTCGGCAATAAGTCCGGGGCTGTTGTCCGACAATTCCAGACGCCCGCCGTGCAATCGCGCCACGGCAACGACCAACGCTAAACCGAGCCCACTGCCCGGTGTGCCTGCGGCATTCGACAGCCGGGTTGACCGTTCAACAGCCCGCGCGCGTTCTAACACCGGGATGCCCGGACCGCTGTCCGCCACCCGCACGATCAGACTGTCGTTGCGGCGAATCACCTGAACCCCAATGACACCGCCCATCGGAGTGTACTTGATGGCGTTATCCAACAGATTCGCAATCGCTTGTGCCAACAACTGAGCATTGGCACGCGTTATGCCCGAGACGGGCAACTCCGCGGTCAACTGCAAGTGCTTGTCTTCGGCGATAGGCCGATACAGCTCCACCACGTCGGCGGTGACTTCAGCGACGTTGACCGACGCAAAGCTCGCTGTTCCCGATTCCGCCAACGTAATGCGCAGCAGCGCGTCGAGCGTGGCCTCGATTCGATCCACTTCGTTGAGCGCGGCTTCCACGGTATCGGACATTTGTTCGAGGCTGCGCCCCTTCAATAAGCCCGTCTCGAGACGGGTTCGCAGCCGGTAAAGGGGCGCTCGAAGATCGTGGGCCGTACTATCAATCACGGTCCGGTTCGCCAACGTCAGATGCTCAATACGCTCGAGCAGACGATTGAACTTGCCGCTGATCGCGTTCAAACCTGTCCCCATGCCCGCGGGTAATCGCTGCGCGAGGTCACCGTCCAACAAGCTCTCGATGGCGCAATTGGTCCGTTCGATATCTCGGCTGGCGATTCGCGCTGCGAAAAATAACTGTACAGCGGCGATCCCGAGACCCGTGAGGAAGACAATCAGCGTCATCAACACCGAATGACGGACGAGCGCTAGTCGTTTTTCGATGCGATCGCCAACAATCAGACAATCGCCGTTCGCGAAACATTGCCTCAACGCAAGCCGAGGATCGATATCGGCGCCATGCACTGCCGGCACATACTCTAAAAATCCAGACCGTGACGATGGATGCAGAAGGGGCACAGGCTGCGCACCCACGATCACAGCGCCATCGGCAAGCCGCAAGGTATATTCAATGCCTCGGTCCAGATCAGGACTACTGCGAGCGACCAGATAGGCCGCATAGGCCGACGGAGAGAGCACGTCATGCAAGGGCGCCACGACAGCGATGTCTCGATCGAGGGCGGACGATCCCCTGCCTGCGACCGGGGGCGCTATGAAAAAAACGGTGGCGACAAGCGTCGCGACGAGACCGACGGCAAGGAGAGTACGCAACAGACGCCACGCCAACGTCCGGCGCATGCGCTAATTGGGCTTCAGTACGTAGCCAACGCCACGCACGGTGGTCAATACCGGCGCGCCTTCCCCGTCCCCAATCGCATGACGCAGACGACTGATATGCACGTCAATCACGTTGGTTTGCGGGTCAAAGTTGTACCCCCACACCTGTTCCAACAGCATCCGGCGGGTCACGGGCTGCGGCGCTGAGCGCATCAAGCACTCTAATAATCGAAATTCACGCGGCGTCAGATCAATGCGCTGCTCGCCTATCGATGCCTCTCGGGTGATCAAGTCGAGCGACAGCGCACCTGCGGTCAATTTGGCTTGTACCGCGCCGGCTGTAGTGCGGCGGGATACGGCCTCGATACGCGCGAGCAACTCGCCAGAATGGATCGGCTTAACGAGATAATCGTCAGCCCCTGCGTTCAGGCCATCGATCCGATCATCGGGCTGGCCCAGCGCCGAGGTCACAAGCACCGGCACGCCAAATCCACGATCGCGAAGGAGGCGTATGAAGTTGAGACCGTCCATGCCCGGCAGCATCCGATCGACGATCAATACCTCCGGCGCGACGGCGTCGATGCAGTCGAGCGCTGCTTCCGCGGAGGGCACGCTTTGCACGCCATGCCCCGAGACGAGCAGACGCTCCGACAGACCGTCGGCCACCTCCTGATCATCTTCGACAAGCAAAATGCGCACGAGGATCCTCAGCGACCCTTGGCATGCCGCATCAAACGGCGCCGCTTCGAGATCTGTCGAGCCGTGAGTTCGTTCTTACGTCCGGCGAACGGATTGGTATCCGATCGGAACTCAACGCGCACGGGGGTCCCGTGCAACTTAAATGCTTCGCGGTAGGTATTCACAAGATACCGGCGATACGCCTCGGGAACGTGAACCACCTGGTTGCCGTGAATCACGATCACCGGTGGGTTCTTACCGCCTTGATGGGCGTAGCGTAGTTTGATGCGTCGGCCACGCACCAACGGTGGCTGATGAGCCTGCAAGGCCGCCTCCAGCACCCGCGTCAGTTCGGGCGTCGGCAGGTCCTTGAGCGCCGCACGAGCCGCGCGCCGCGCTTGGGAGAGCAAATCGCCGACACCGGTGCCATGCAAGGCCGAGATAAAGTGCCGTTGGGCGAAATCAAGGAACGGTAATTTCAGTTCCAACTGATTGCGCATGTGATCGCGTTGGTCGGCAGGAATGTGGTCCCACTTATTCACCGCCAGCAGCAGCGCGCGACCGCGCTCCGCCACATGGCCGAGCAAGGTGGCATCCTGATCGGCAACCGTCTCGTGACCGTCCAAGACGCCAATCACGACGTGAGCCTCATCAATCGCCTGCAGCGCCTTGATCACCGAAAACTTTTCGATCGCGTCCTCAACACGGGAACGTCGTCTCACGCCTGCCGTATCGATCAGGATATAGCGATGACCATCCCGTTCGAACGGAACGTAGACGCTATCCCGCGTCGTGCCGGGCTCGTCGAAGGCAACGACACGTTCTTCACCGATCAGTCGATTGATCAGCGTGGACTTGCCGACGTTGGGTCGACCGACCACCGCAATACGTATCGTGTCATCGGGCCCTGATTCTTCCTCGGGCTCGACCGGCAACCCGGCGAGCATGTTGCTCACAAGGGCGTCGATGCCCTCGTTATGGGCTGCAGAGATCGGAATGGGCTGTCCAAAGCCGAACGAGTGAAACTCGATCCCAGCCAACTCGCGCTCGACACCCTCGGACTTATTGGCGACCAAGAAAACGTGTTTACCGAGCCGACGCAGGCGGTTCAGCACGCTCAGGTCTTCCGGTGTCGGTCCAGAGCGCGTATCCACGACGAAGAGCACACGATCGGCTTCTTCGACGGCGCGCACGGTTTGTCGAACCATCAACGCTTCGACGCCGGAAGGCGCGTCGACGAGGCCGCCCGTGTCGACCACGATGTAGCGCCCGCCCCGCTTTCCGAAGCCGTACTGCCGATCTCGGGTCAAACCCGGCAGATCGGCCACAATGGCATCACGCGTACCGGTCAAAACGTTAAAAAGCGTCGACTTACCGACGTTCGGACGCCCAACAATGGCAATGACCGGCAGCATGTCTCGGTTCCACGGTTAGGACCGCGGATGCCCCCGCAATGCAAAGAGCTGGCCGGCATCGTTCTGAACGTACACCATGCCATTGGCGGCCACCGGCGCGTTGGTCACACGTGCCTTTTTGGTGGTTTCAATGCGCCCGACGATGTCGCCACTGGCGCGATCGAGCCAATGAACATAGCCCTCAAAATCCGCCACCACGATGTCATCGCCATCGACCACCGGCCGCGTCAGGCCACGGCGAGCGAGGCCCTCTTGGCTCCAGCGCTCGGTGCCATCCCGACGGGAGAGCGCCGTCACTTTGCTGTCGGAGGTCGTGACAAATAACGTCTCACCGGCGAGCGCTAACCCGCGGTAGGACGATGCGTCGCGCGACCACCAGATCTGCCCCGTATCGAGGCCGATCTGCGCAACGCGGCCTTGAAACCCCACGACGTACAGGTCGTGGCCCTCGGCCACAACCGGGCCGTCGATATCAACGAGCCGCTCGAGTTCGGTTTTGCCGCGCGACGGACTGACCGCGGTATCCCACAGGATGTCGCCGTTCGAGAGCGCGTAAGCGGACACTTTGCCGTTGTCGAACGCACCGATCACCGAATCGCCCACCACCGTGGGTTCCGCCGTACCGCGCAGCGAGAGTGGCGGCACGGTTTGATCGTTCGCCCACTGTTCGTGGCCGTCCGCCAACGCAAGGCTGTGCAAACGACCGTCGACGGTTCGCACGAGGATGCCGGCAGTCGTCACCACCGGTGCGGCTAAGACTTCACCGCTCGTCCGAACTTGCCAGCGTTGCGCACCCGTCGTCGCATCGAGGGCGAGCAACTGACCGTCGAGTGATCCGACGACAACGAGATCGCTACCAACGCCGGGGCCGGCGGAGAGTTCAAGCTTCGTGGTTGCGTGCCAGAGCGATCGACCGGACGCCGCATCGAATGCCGCCACTTGACCTTGATCACCCGCGGCGTAAAGACGCCCGGCGTCTACCGCCGGAGCCAGTGCGAGCCGAAGATGCTTGTCTTTACCGCCGAGGTTGGCGGTCCAAACGCGCTCGACAGCCACGTGGGCATTGATGGCCACGAGCGCCTTCGGTGGTTCGACGTCCTTGTCCTTGTCACAGGCTACGAGCGCGCCACCCAAGAGAGCGATCGCGACGATCGACCGAACCAATCGGGGACGGCAGTTCACGGAGTGCCGCCCTGCGCCGACGCCTGCACGGTGCCGCCCGCGGCATTAATCTTAAGCTCGATGATCTGACGATCCACCCCTCGCTGCTCGGGGAGCGCGAGTACCGCATTCCATGCCGTGACCGCCGCAGCGCGATCGCCCTTCTGGAAGAGCACGTCGCCACGCAGATCGTCAAACGCCGGGCCCTTATTGTCGCCAAGCGTCTTCAAGGCATCATCGTACTTACCGAGCGAGGCCTGAACACGCGCGAGACGCATACGAGCGACGACCGCTAATTCAGGATCGCGGGTGGATGTGAGCACCGACTGCAACCGTGTCGCCGCCGCCTCTAAGCGTCCGCCTTCCACGTCAAAACGCACGTACGCGAGATCCGCGAGATCGCCATACGGCGTACGACCGAACTCGTCGTGCAGCGTTTTGTCGATTTTGTCCGCACCGGCAGTGTCGTTGCGCGACAGCGCCTGCAGCATCGACTGATACTGATCGGCCCCACCTTGCGCCTTACGCTCAGTGTACGCATTCCATTGTTTGACGCCGAACAGCAGCGCGAACCCAATGACCAAGCCACCGATAGCCCACGCGGCATTTTCCTTGACCCACGCCTTGAGCTGTTCGACCTGCTGACGTTCCGACAGATATTCTTCCACGCTCTCTCTCCCACCTGAGGTCCATCGGGTGAGCGCAATCGATGCGCACAACGCCAATGGAATCCATGATTTAACCCGTGACTAATGCATCCAGCTGCGCGGCAAGCGCACTGAAGGACACCGTTGTCTGCTCTCCCCCACGTAGCGGCTTCACGCTCGCTTCGCCGCGGACCACTTCGTCATCACCAATCACGACAGCCACCTGGGCGCCGCTCTTGTCGGCGCGCTTGAACTGCGCCTTAAAACTACCGCCGCCCAAATCGGTCTCGATTCGGAGTCTCGGCAGACTCGTACGCACTTCTTCCGCCAACTGCAAACCACGCGCCAACGCGTTTTGGCCCGCCATGACAAAGTACACATCCGGACGTTCGACCGGCGCACTCGCGCCGAGTTCCTGCATGAGTAGGACGACACGCTCCATCCCCATCGCCCAACCGATGGCCGGGGTCGGCTCACCGCCGAGCTGAGGAACCAAGCCGTCGTAGCGTCCGCCCGAGCAGACCGCGTTCTGCGATCCGAGGGCGTCCGTGACCCACTCGAACACCGTCCGACTGTAATAGTCGAGGCCGCGAACCAGCCGTGGATTGACTGTATACGCGATCCCACCGGCCTCCAGTAACGATTTTAGACGTTCAAAGTGCTGTCGCGACTCTTCGTCTAAGTGGTCCGTCAATAAGGGCGCCGCCGCAATCACGGCCGTCATATCGGGATTCTTACTGTCCAAAATACGCAGCGGATTACCGTCCAATCGGCGAAGGCTATCGGCGTCTAACTGAGCGGCGTGGGTACGAAAATAGTCGCGTAGCAGGTCCCGGTAGCGCGCCCTGGCTTCGGCCGTTCCGAGTGAGTTGATTTCCAACCGGACGCGCGTAATGCCCAACAAACGCCACATTCGCGCCGTCATCAAGATCAACTCGGCGTCGACTTCGGGCCCCGCATAACCGAACGCTTCAGCATCGATCTGGTAAAACTGCCGATACCGTCCTTTTTGTGGGCGTTCGCCGCGAAACATCGGTCCCACGGTGAATAACCGATGCTTCTGGTTGTGCAGCAGGCCGTTGGAAATGGCAGCGCGCACGATACTCGCCGTGGCTTCCGGACGCAGCGACAGACTCTGTCCGTCACGGTCCTCGAAACTGAACATTTCCTTTTCAACGATGTCGGTGTACTCACCGATGGCTCGCTTGAATAACTGCGTACGCTCGAGCAACGGAACTCGGATCTCGCGATACCCATAGGTCGAGAAGACGTGCCGGGCCACCTCTTCCAGGCGATTCCACCAATGCGCCTCGTCCGGGAGGACGTCGTTCATGCCGCGTAGCGGTTCAATATGCTCGCTCAACTCGTCGTGTCCTTGGCTGTGTTCAGAGTATGGTGCCGTCAGGCCTCAGCCCAAATCGAGCTTCGCCGCCGCTCTGGCGCGACTGCGGCACATCCACAATATGCGCACCGAGACTCAACTCAACGCCAGCAGCGTCGCTGAGATAAATTCGCCACGGGCCCACTCCGTGCGCGGTATACATTTCGCCCGCGCGAACGCGTTCGTAAAACAAGCGCGATCCGTCCGCGCCGCGGACCTCGACCCAGCTTTCCCGTATGCCACGAATCGTGACCGCGTCCGTTGCAACGGCGTGTGCACCCGCCCCGACGATTCGATTCCCCGCATTACCCGCCACGTCCGCGTTGGCATCCACCGGAATGGCAATCGGAATGGAGTCGGCACTCTGCGCTGCAACCGGCGCACGCTGCGCATCCGCAGGCAGTGCACTCTGCTTGACGCTCGGTACCGCTGCCGGATGCGCGCCGCGTACGGCGGCCGATCGGTAGCCCGAGTACCAGTATCCCGCCGCCAACACCGCGGCGACCACGACGAGCATGGCGATTGAACGAAGTGAAGGGCGACGGATACGCCGAGCCGTGCGAAAGTGAATCTTTGGCGCGGCAGGTGTCACCGGTACGTGGGTCGGCTCTGCCGGCCGTCCAGCGGCTCGAGCGTCGTAAGCGGCGACGATCGCTAAGGCGTCGAGGCCCAGCAGCGCCGCGTATTTGCGCAGGAATCCTTTCGCATACACAGGCGCGTCAAAGCTCTCGAATCGGTTGGACTCCATGGCCTCCACGACCGACACCGGCACAAGGAGATCCGAAGCGACTTTAGCCACCTCCCATCCCAGCGCTTCACGCGTCGCTCGCAGCGTCTGACCCGGTTGATCCTGAAACGCGTCAAACGATGTTTGGTCGGTCACGGCGCCACCACCGCGCGCAATTCACGCACTTGTGTTGAATCAGGGAATCGGTTCACCAATTCATCAAAATATCGGCGCGCTGCGCCGCTATCGCCCAAGGCGCGCTCAACGCGAACGGCTAAGGCGAGCGCGTCGGGAGTGCGCGGTGCCACTTGGAAGTAGCGCTCCAACAGGCCTCGCGCCGGCAACCCGTTGCCCTTCTGGAACGTCAGATCCGCCAGTTGCAACAAGGCGTCGGGAAAATCCGATCGTAGCTCCAAGGCCCGACGGAAATACGATTCGGCCGCAACGTTATCGCCCGCTCCGCGCGCACAGACCCCGGCATTCGCGTACGCCACTTCTGGGGTGGCATAGGCCGGATTACGCGCCGCCTGTTCAAACAAGCGCTGCCCTTCTTTGGGTCGGCCATTTCGGCACTGAAACACCGCGTAGGCGTTCTGGAACTCCGGGTTTTTCGGCTCAAGGCGGACCGCCTGTGCGTACTGCTTGTCCGCTTTCTCCCGCTCTTGCAACCGATCGTAGACGAGCGCCGCAGCCGTATGCACGAAGGCATCCCGGTCATTCTCGCGCAAAGCCTTCTCGACCTTTTCGTGCGCAGCCACCACGTCACCTTGCTTGAGGTAGCCCACGGCCAGTTGCGCATTCAACCGCGCCGCTGTCGCCAATTGCGAGTTTTCCGTGTCCTCTGCGCGCGACACGCCACTCAGGCCAACGAAGAGCACGAACGCAAGCAAAAAGGCACGTTTCATGCCTCGACTCCGATCGTGACCATTTTGCTTCCCAATCGAACGGTCGTTCGATCGTGCACGCGGCCGGCCAATTGTCCGCATGCCGCATCGATATCGTCGCCGCGTGTCCGGCGAACCGTCGCGGTCACACCGCGTCCGTTGAGATAGTCTCTGAAATAACTGATCACGTCCGGCTGGGATCGACGGAATGCCGACCCCGGGAACGGATTAAACGGAATGAGATTGACCTTAGCGTCATGGCCCTGCAACAGCGACACCAGTTGCCGCGCATGCTCGGGCTGATCATTTACGCCATCCAACATGACGTACTCAAACGTAATTGAACGCCCATTCTGAGCATCCAAATAATGCCAGCAGGCCTCCAACAACTCCGCAATGGGATGGCGGCGATTGATGGGCACCAGTTCGTTTCGCAGCGCATCGTTCGGTGCGTGCAGCGACACGGCGAGCGCAACATTAATGTCCTCAGCCAATCGGTAGATTTGAGGCACCAAACCGGAGGTGGACAGTGTCACTCGCCGCCGAGACAGATCAAAGCAGCGATCATCCAGAAAAATTCGCATCGCCGGCAACACGTTCTTGTAGTTTGCCAACGGCTCACCCATGCCCATCATCACGATATTCGTGATCGCACGAGAGCCGTCCGGCGCGACGCCAAGACGCTCGTTGGCTAACCAAACCTGGCCGACGATCTCAGCGGTCGAGAGATTTCGATTAAACCCCTGCGCGCCGGTCGAGCAAAAGGCGCAGTCCAACGCACAGCCGACCTGCGACGAGATACACAACGTGCCACGCCCCATTTCGGGAATGAACACGGTCTCGATCGCCTGATCGCGTCCGTCCGAACGGCCAGCCCGCAACAGCCATTTCCGCGTGCCGTCCGCACTGACGTGCTCGGACACGATCTCCGGCATTCGGACCTCGGCGACGTCACCGAGGCGAGCGCGGAGGTTCTTGCCGAGATCGGTCATGCCGTCGAAGTCACTGACCCGGCGCTTGTACAACCAGGTCAGCAACTGACGGCCGCGGAACGGCTTCTCGCCAAGACCGACGGCGAACGACTCCATCTCTGCAGGGGCTAAACCCAGCAAATTGATGCGTTCTTGGATACCGTCGGTCATGGCGACTCGCTCGCTCACCCTTAACGGGTGCGCGGGCAGAGCTCCGTCTCAGCGAAGAAGTACGCGATTTCGCGGTTTGCGTTTTCCAGCGAGTCCGAACCGTGTGCCACATTCTCTTCGATGCTCGAAGCGAAGTCGGCGCGGATCGTTCCGGGTGCAGCCTTCTTCGGGTCCGTAGCGCCCATGATCTCGCGGTGCGCGGCTACCGCGTTCTCGCCTTCCAGCACGGAAACGACAACGGGGCCGGACGTCATGTACTTGCACAGGTCATTGAAGAACCCGCGCTCACGGTGGACGGCGTAGAAACCTTCGGCCTCGGTCAGCGTCAGGTGACGCATACGAGCAGCGACGATACGCAGACCCGCTTTTTCGAAACGGGCATAGACCTGGCCAATGAGATTCTTCTCAACGCCATCGGGCTTGATAATCGACAGGGTGCGCTCGAGCGCCATGACTCAACTCCATGAACACAGGGAAAGACCCGCCATTGTACGGGCCGACGACCCCACCCCGCAACGCAAAAGGCGCGGAAGTGGGCGAGAGATAAGGGAATTTTTCGGATCAGCGAGGCCGGAGCGATTTCAGAACGAAAAGCTCTCGCCGCAACCGCACTCGGACTTGGCCCGTGGATTCCGGAACTTGAACGCCTCGTTCAAACCGTGGCGGACAAAGTCGACTTCCGTGCCGTCAACGAACTCAAGGCTATCCGGCGCAACGACGACCTTGACCCCTTGGTCCTCGAACACGGTGTCATCGGGCTCGACCGTATCCGCATAATTCACCACGTATGCGTATCCCGAGCACCCTGTCCGCTTGACCGCCAATCGAAGACCCACGCCATGGCCACGCGCTTCAAGGAAGTTGCGAACCCGCTCAGCCGCGGCGGACGACAATGACACTGACATGTGCGGCACCTTCAAAAACTCTTCACACCTGACCATTCTAGGACAGACTTTGGGCGGTCTGTAGCGCCCTACGGTACGCCGTTTCGACGATCAAAATGCGACCAAGTTTCGTGACGGGCGCTTCCAGTTCCGCCAGCAGTGCGCGAGGTTGGAACGAAGCCGACGGAAGGGTTTTGCCCGTCCAGGTGAGGGCCGTCAGCGCCGCAGCCGCTACCGTGTAAGGGCAGCCGCGCACCTCGTAACGAACCTCGTCAATGCGCCCATCGCCAATCCGCAGATAGACGCGAACCCACGTTCCGCTGAGTGCATCGCGGGCCTCGCCCACGCACCAACCATCACCCTCGGGGCGACCCGCGCTCGGCGCCGCCTCGAACAACGCCCAGACGCGGGCGGGGTAGTCTCCGGATGGGGTCATCGCGGCGCGATTCCTCTGAGACGACTGAGCGCGTTTTTAACGATGTTAGCCGCCTGATCAATGTCTTTTTCGGAAGTTATCGACCCGACACTGAACCGAACGGAGGCCTCAGCGCGCGCGTCGTCGAGCCCCAACGCGCGCAGGACGTAGCTGGGTTCAGCCTTCTCCGCGGCACAAGCCGACCCTCCTGAGACCGCGAGGTCACGCAAACTCGCGTGCAAAGCCTCACCGTCGACCCCCGAAAAGGCCAGATTGAGGATATGCGGAGCGCGCTGGTCGGCACGCCCGTTGCGCTCTACGCCGGGCAACGCCAACAACTGATCCGCCAACCGCTCCGTCAGGGCGCGCAAGCGAGCGGTGTGGTCGGCAAACTCCTCGCGGGCGATGCGACAGGCTTCGCCCCATCCGAGTATCTGGTGGACGGGTAAGGTACCGGGACGCAGACCGCGTTCTTGGCCTCCACCGTAGACGATGGGACGGATCCACCGGGCCGCTTGCGCCCCGATCCACAGCGCCCCGATACCCTGGGGGCCGCCCATTTTGTGACCCGACAAACTCGCCAGGTCAACGCCCAACTTACTGATTTCGAATGATATTTTTCCCAAGGCCTGCGCCGCATCGGTGTGCATCAAAATGCCTCGGGAACGCGCGAGCTCGGCGACCTCCCCCACCGGCTGGATCACGCCCGTTTCGTTATTGACGCTCTGCAGGGAAATCAGCGTCGTCTCTGGCCGCAGCGACGCAGTCAGCGCCTCGAGCGACACACGACCGTCGATCGCGGAATTCACATACGTAACCGCGCAACCTTCGGCTTCCAATTGCTTGGCTGCGTCCAAGACGGCGCGGTGCTCGATACGCGAGGTCACCAAATGACGCGCCGGCGCGCGCTGCGCCCGCATCACACCCGCCAACGCCAGGTTATCCGCCTCGGTGGCGCCTGACGTAAACACAATTTCCTCCGGGACCGCGCCGATCAGTGCCGCCACTTCGGCGCGCGCGCCTTCGAGGCGCGCGCGTGCCGCACGTCCGGCCGCATGGGTCGCCGACGGATTGGCGTCGCCCCGCGCTAAGCTTTCAGCCATGACGTGGGCAACCCTCGGATCAACCGGGGTCGTCGCGGCATGGTCCAGATAGATCGTCACTCGGCGTCCCCGCGGCGATCCGCCTTGGCAAGCGTGGCGGCGAACAGCCCCCGCAGCATGTTGACCTCATGGCGATCGAGTTCCGCGCGCCCGAAAATGCGCGCAAAACGTCGCTCCAAGTGCCCTCCACCCGCACGATCGGTGAATTCCACGGCGGCCAACACTTGCGCGAGGTGTGCGTTTAACCGACTCAGTTCATCGGCCGGCGCCAGCGGAACCACTCGTCGCGCCGTCGGTGCTGGGAGGTCCATCGCGCAACGCAACTCGTAGGCCAGGATCTGTACCGCCTGCGACAGATTGAGGGACTCGTAAGCCGGGTTCGCCGGTATATGAATCAACGCGTTACAGCGCTCAAACTCCTCGTTGGTCAGCCCCGTTCGTTCAGTACCGAACACCACGGCCACCGGCGCGTCCTGCGCCGCCGCCAGCAACCGGGGCGCTGCCTCCCGAGGGGTCAATACCGGCCAATACAACGCGGTGCGTAGCCGCGCGGAGGTGCCTAACACCCAGCCACAATCCGCGACCGCCTCCGCAAGCGTACCGACAACCCGCGCCCGGCCGAGCACATCATCGGCACCGGAGGCCAACGCCGTGGCCTCCGGGTGGGGGAAATGGGTCGGCGCGACCAACCATAGGTCATCGAGGCCCATCGTTTTCATGGCGCGGGCGGTGGAACCGATGTTGCCGGGGTGGCTGGGGGCGACCAAAATAAATCGTATAGGCACGGGCGGAAGGTTCTCCTTGGGTCTCTGATATTCTACGCGCCGCTTCGAACCGTGCACCCTGTACGGCAGCCTGGTGAATTACCCGTGTCTACTCATCCTCTCGTCAATATCGGTATTCGGGCCGCCCGCCGGGCCAGCACCGTCATCCTGCGCGGCATGAATCATCTCGACTCGATCGAGGTGTCCGCCAAGGGCCGCAACGACTTCGTCAGCGACATCGACCGGAATGCCGAAGCGGAGATCATCGAAACGATCCGTCGCGCCTATCCGGATCATGGAATTTTGGCCGAAGAAAGCGGACTCAAGGTCGGTCGTGACGAGGTTACCTGGATCATCGACCCGCTCGATGGCACCACGAATTATCTGCACGGCTTCCCACAGTTCTGCGTGTCCATCGGCATTCAGGTGCGTGGCCGGGTCGAGCACGCCATCGTCTACGACCCGATGCGCCAAGAACTGTTCACGGCATCCCGTGGATCGGGCGCAAAGCTCGAAGATCGCCGCATCCGAGTCAGCAAGAGCCGTGGCTTGGAAGGCTCGCTGATTGGCACGGGCTTGCCGTTTCACTCCAATACCCGTTGGCTCGACGCGTACTTGGCCATGCTCAAAGCGGTCATTCAGCACACCGCCGGCGTCCGTCGGCCGGGCTCTGCGGCACTCGATCTCGCCTACGTGGCGGCCGGACGCACCGACGCGTTCTGGGAACTCGGCCTGAGCCCTTGGGATACGGCGGCGGGTGCGCTGTTAGTGACGGAGGCCGGTGGACGCGTGGGCACACTGACCGGTGCGGAGTATCAATTGGGCGGCGAAATTATCGCCGGATCGCCCAAGACTTACGAGGCGCTCATTGAGTTGTTAGGGCCGCACGTACCCGACGAATTTAAGGACCGTTAACCTCAATCGTCTGATCGCAAAAGCGGTCGCCGTCGTCTCGACGGCGACCGCTTTTTTTTACTGCGCTGCTCGACGCGAGGCCGCCAAATGGCTGTGGCGATACCCGTACGAGAAATAAACAATCAAGCCGATCGCCGTCCAGCCGAAGAACAGCGCCTTGGTATAGCCGGACAACTGCGTAAAGAGGAAGGCGCAGCCGATGATCGCTAACGGCGCCATCACCCACACCGCCGGCGCCCGGAAATGCCGTTCACGCTCAGGCTCAGAGACGCGCAGGATCAGAACGCCCGCAGAGACGACGAGAAAGGCAAACAAGGTGCCGGAATTCGAGATGTCCGCGAGCTTGCCGACCGGGAAAAGCGCGGCAAAGAACGACGCGAACAAACCCGTCGCGATGGTTACGACGTGGGGCGTCTTGTACTTCGGATGAATGCGAGTAAAGACCTGCGGCAGCAGGCCATCGCGCGCCATCGAGAAGAAAATACGGGTCTGGCCGAAGATCATCATCAAGATGACCGACGGCAACGCCAAACCGGCCGCCAAGCCAATCAGGTTGCCGATGTGAGCGTGCCCCATCGTCCGCAGCACGAACGCGAGCGGCTCTTTGCTGCAAACCAATAAGGAAGCATCGCGACACGCAGCCGCCAGCGCCGGGCTGCCCGGCTCGAGACCCACACCGTCCGGACCCATCAGCGGTTGGGCGCCCACCGACCCAATGGCGCCGGCAGCGACCAAAATGTAGAACACGGTGCAGATCGCGAGCGACCCAATCAAGCCAATCGGGATATTGCGGTTCGGATTCTTGGTCTCCTCGGCCGCCGTGGAGACCGCGTCAAAGCCGACATAGGCAAAGAAAATAGAGGCCGCTGCCGGCGCGACACCCGACCCCACCCAGCCGTTCGGCGCAAACGGGTGGAAGTTCTCTGCATTCATGACCGGCAGGGCCAAGGCGATGAACACGATCAGCGCGGTGATCTTGATTGCGACGAGCACGGCGTTCACCGAAGCGCTCTCGCGAGTGCCGATGACGAGCAGGCCCGTCACGACGAGGGAAATCAGCAGTGCCGGAATATTGATGATGCCGCCATCAAATGGCCCCGCGGACCACGCGGCCGGGATGTCGATATTGGGTAGGAACGGTAAAAGGGAATGGAGATTATGAAGAATACCGGCCATATAGCCGGACCACCCCACCGACACTGTACTCGCGGCAATCGCGTATTCCAGAATGAGTGCCCAACCGACCACCCACGCGACGTGCTCACCCAACACACCGTACGAGTAGGTGTAGGCGGAGCCCGATACCGGGATCATGGAGGCCATTTCGGCGTAGCAGAGGGCCGTCACCGCGCAGACAAAACCTGCGATCAGGAAGGACACCATCATGCCCGGGCCGGCCTTCTGGGCCGCCTCGGCTGTCAAAACGAAAATACCGGTGCCGATGATCGCGCCGATACCCAGCATGGTGAGCTGGAATGCGCCAAGCGATCGATGCAGTGCTTTTTTCTCAGCCGTCGCGAGAATCTCGTCGAGCGGCTTAATCCGAAAATGCTTCATGTAACCCCCGGGTGGACCGTTCGATTGTACTCACGAACGGCCCACTCGGGGCAACTGACGCAGATGCCTCTTAAATCTCGACCTGGCCGCCGAGCTCGATGATCCGTTCGGGCGGTAACGAGTAGTGCGTACCGGCAAATTCCGCATTGCGCGCCATAAAGGCGAACAGGCGTTTGCGCCAGCGGGCCATCCCGCGCGGGCTCGACAACACAATATCGTCGCGCCCAAGGAAATAGGTCGCGTCGTCCGTACGGAAACCGAGGCCTAGGCGTTCCGCCTCACGCAGCAATCGCGGCACGTCGGGGCGGTCCACAAAGCCGATGTGAATTTCCACGCTCCAGAGCTGCCGGGCCAAGCGGGTGACCTTGAGGCGACCGCCGCGGGCTACGCGTGGAATGCGCTCGGTCACGATCGACAGCAATACCGTGTGTTCGTGCAAAACGCCGTTCGAGCGCACGTTACGCGTCAACGTGGACGGCACAGCGCCGGCGCGACTGGTCATAAAGACTGCGGTCCCGGGGACGACCGTGACCGGAACGCGCTCCAGATCATCCAGGAACGCTTTGACCGAACGCTCATGACGACTGGTCTGCTCGGCCACCGCTTTGCGGCCGCGCATCCAACTGCGCATCGTCATAAAGACGATCAGGCCGCAGAGCAACGGAAACCAGCCGCCCTGAGGGATCTTCTCCACGTTGGTCATCATGAACGCAAGATCCAGCAACCCCAGTGGCAGCGCGAACGCGAGAACGATCCCCGCCTTTCGATCCTTATGGCGACGATGAGCGAGCAGTACGTCGATCAAAATGGAGGTGATCAACATCGTGCAAACCACCGCGATCCCGTAGGCACCGGCGAGGGCGTCCGAGGAGCGGAACGCCAGCACCAACCCGATCGTCGCGATACCCAACAAGGTGTTCACCGCGGGCACGTAAATTTGCCCAATGGCCTCATCCGAGGTCTGCATCACCTTCATGCGTGGCAGGAACCCCAATTGCAGCGCCTGCTGCGTCATCGAAAAGACGCCCGAAATCACCGCCTGCGAGGCGATGATCGTCGCGGCCGTCGCCAGGACCACCAACGGGATCAATAACGCGTGCGGCGCGAGGTAATAAAACGGATCGGTGGCCGCTTTCGGATCAGCCAATATTAAGGCCCCCTGACCGAAGTAGTTCAGCACGAGAGCCGGCCAGACAAGGACAAACCACGCCAATCGGATGGGCTGTTTCCCGAAGTGCCCCAGATCCGCGTACAGCGCTTCACCACCCGTGACGGCCAAGAAGACCGCGGAAGCCACGGCACCGCCGACGGCCGGATGGCTGACCAGGAACGCTACGGCGTAATACGGATTAATGGCCATCAACACGTGTGGGTTACGCACGATCTGCACCGCGCCGAGGTAACCGATCACCCCGAACCAGACCAGCATCACCGGACCGAAAAGGCGCCCGATACTGCCGGTGCCGTGGCGCTGGCCAGCGAACAGCACGATCAATACGATCACCGACAGATAGATGACCCAGTTGCCGAAATCCGGGTAAACGAGCTCAAGTCCCTCCACTGCGGAGAGCACCGACACGGCCGGAGTAATCGTCCCGTCACCGTAGAAAAATGCGCAGCCGGCGAGCCCAAGCGCGGCGAGGAGCCACGGTCGTTTCGGTCGACCCTCGTACACCACCAAGGCGGTTAAGGCGAGTACACCGCCTTCGCCGCGGTTGTCCGCGTTCATCACAATGCCGACGTATTTGACCGTCACGATCAACGTGATAGCCCAAAAGACCAGCGATAGAAGCCCCAGCACGACGGCCACGGGGATACCCGCGCTCACGTTGCCACCCAACGCCTGCACACAGGTCTTAAACGCGTACAGCGGGCTGGTGCCAATGTCCCCGTAGACAATCCCGAGCGCACCGAGCGCTAAGAGATGCAACGGCCCCGAATGTTGCGCCTGGGCGGCATACCGCTCTAGCGAGGCCTCATTCGAGCCAAAATCGGAGATTTCCATGATCTAAACCTTCGGTGGAACCAAGCGCCTGCGCGCTCGCAGATTGATGGCTTCGACAACGACCGCAAAGGCCATGGCGAAATACAGGTAACCCTTCGGAATGTGGTGATCAAACGCATCCGCGATCAATGCCACGCCGATCAAAATCAAGAACGCGAGCGCCAATACCTTTATCGTTGGGTGGCGCTCAATGAGCCGACCGATTTGCGCGGCCACGAGCATCATAAACACCATCGCGACGACAATAGCTGCCACCATGACCTCGAGTCGTTGGGCAAATCCGACGGCGGTGAACACCGAATCCAATGAGAAGACGATATCCACCAAGGCGATTTGCACCATAACGCCCAGGATTCCGAAGGAAGGCCGGCCCGACGCGGGTCCTTCGCGATCCGAACGCACATCTCCTTCGACCGCGGCGTGGATCTCCAATACGCTCTTGACGAGCAGGAACAATCCGCCGCCAATCAACGCGACATCACGACCCGTAATGGCTCGACCAGCGACGTCAAACCAAGGTGACGTCAGACTCGCAAGCCAGGTGATCGAAAAGAGCAAGCCGATTCGCGTCCCCATCGCCAATGTCAGCCCACCGATGCGCGCGACGCGTTGCTGAGCACCCGGCAAGCGGGACACCAAAAGGGTCAGGACAACGAGATTATCCACCCCGAGGACGATTTCGAGCACCGCCAACGTGACAAAGGCAAGCCACGTTGACGGGTCTGTAAGGAGGCCGACCATGGTGTCGAGCCGCTTGGGTTACCTTACGGCAGATCGTCGATCGGAGCCTTACGCTCCGATGGCATCAGGTCACGGTGTGACGATCCAAGATCCAATGCCACGCCACTGGCGACGAACATCGACGAATAGGTCACCGCGATGATGCCCACGATCAATGCTAAGCCGAAGCCGCGTAACGACTCTCCGCCGAACAGATACAAAGCCACCACCACGATCAGTGTTGCAACCTTGGTAATGACGGTACGCGACAGCGTTTCATTGATGGCTCGATCGAACACCTGCTCCGGCGTTTCTTGACGCATCACGGGGAACAATTCACGGACGCGGTCAAAAACAACGACGGTCTCGTTGATCGAATAACCGATCACGGCGAGCACTGCCGCCAGCACGGTCAGATCGAAGGTCATACCGGTGAGCGCGAAGACGCCGACGACGACGAAGGGGTCGTGCAGGGTGGCGAGCACCGCCCCGACACCAAACTTCCAACGAAAGCGCATGGCGATGTAGAGCAGGATCAGCAAGACCGTGATGGCCATGGCCTGCATACCCTTGACCACGAGTTCGCGGCCTACCTGCGGACCGACGACTTCGGTGCGACGAATTTGGACACCCGGGTCCACGGTCTGCAGCGCGGTCTCGACCTTCGCCGTGACGGCATTGGGCGACTCGCGCTCACCCAGTGGGGGTAATCGCACGAGCACGTCTTTCGACGAACCGAAGTTTTGAACCGTGACTTCCGAGTAGCCCGCCGACTTGAGCGCCGACCGGGTACCGTCCAGATCGGCCGTGCCGGTGTAGGCTGCCTCAATGACGACACCGCCCGTGAAATCAACGGCGAGGTTCAAGCCGTGGATGGCTTCTGCCGCGATTGAACCCACGATGATGAGTGCGGAGAGCACGTAGCAGATCTTGCGCACCGCCATGAAGCGGTAACGCGGAACCGAGTGGAAAAATTCCATTGTCTATCGACTCCCCGAAATCAGACCGGCAACCGTTTAATGGTCGTCTTGTCGCCCCAGAAGAGGCCAATCACGGTCCGGCTACCCATCAACGCCGTAAACAGCGTCGTCAGGATGCCAACCGACAGTACGACAGCGAACCCCTTGATGGGACCGGTACCAAAGGACCAGAGCACGACACCCGCGATGAGGGTCGTGACGTTGGCGTCACCGATCGCTGAGAACGCTTTCTCGAAGCCTGCCTTGATGGCCGCATGCGGCGTCACGCCGAGGCGGAGTTCTTCCCGGATACGCTCATAGATCAGGATGTTGGCGTCGACCGCCATACCGACCGTCAGCATGATACCGGCAATGCCCGGCAGCGTGAGGGCTGCGCCAACCAGCGACAAGAACGCGGCCAGCAACACCACGTTGCACAACAGCACGAAGTTCGCCACGAAGCCGAACAAGCTGTAGTACACCGCCATAAAAATGAACAAGGCAATCGAGCCAATCTCGAGCGCGCGGATACCCTTATCGATGTTGTCTTGACCCAAGCTCGGACCGATCAACCGCTGCTCGACGATGTAGACGGGAGCCGCCAAAGCACCCGCACGCAGCAGCTTCGCCAGTTCCTGTCCCTCTCGCGCCGTGAGGCCGGTGATCTGGAATTGGGACGAAAATACGCCGTGAATGGTGGCGACCGAAATCACTTGTTCTTTGGTCACGTCTACGGCCACTTTCTGGCCGTCCTGGTCGCGGAGCTGACGCTCCTTCTCGATAAAGACAATGCCCATCGGCTTACCCAGATTTTCCTGGGTCGTGCGCAGCATTTCATCGCCGCCGCGCGCATCCAAACGGACACTGACGGCCGGTTCGCCGTTCTGGTACGACGATGTGGCATCGGTCAATTGCTCGCCGGTCACCACGACATCCCGCTTCAACAGGACGGGGCGACCGTTGCGGTCTTTGTAGAGCTTCGTGCCGAGCGGCGCATGGCCAGTCGCCTGAGCTTCCATCGCGTTGCCCGCATCGCTGACGAGGCGGACTTCTAACGTAGCGGTCTTGCCCAGCAGGCGAATGACCTCGCTGGCGTCCTGAACACCCGGCAACTGCACAGCGATACGGTTTGCACCTTGACGCTGGACGCTGGCTTCGGACACGCCGAGTGCATTCACCCGGTTGCCCAACGCGGTGATGTTCTGCTGGATCGCAAAGTCTTGCCGTTGCTTGACTTGCGCCGGCGACAGAGTCGCATGGATCGTCAGGCCGTCCGGCGAGCCGATCAACGTGACATTGGAATCGACCGCTTCGAGCACCTTTTGCGCAGCCGCCGCTGTCGCACCGTCCTTAAAGGTCACGTCGACGCCGCCCGCACCGCCATCGATCGATTCGTAGGCGAGTTTCTTCTCGCGCAGCGCAAGGCGGTAGTCACGGTCCAATCGCTGCAGCGTCTGCTTGACTGCGCCTTCGACATCCACCTCGTACACAAGGTAAATACCGCCACGCAAGTCGAGACCGAGGCTCATCGGCTTCAGTCCCAACGTGCGCGTCCATTGCGGAGCACGCGACGTCAATGTGGTTGCAATCGCGTACGAATCCGGCGCCGCGGCGTCGATCGCGTCACGCGCCCGAAGCTGCGTCGGTACGTCCTTGAATCGCAAAATGATGCGGCCCGCTTGCACGAATGCAACGTCCGGATCGAGATGTTCGCGAGCCAGTGTCGCCGTCACCTGATTGAGTGCCGTCGTGCCAGTGAACAGTTCGCCGTCCTTACGAGACAACTGTAATGCAGGCGCTTGGCCAAACAGGTTCGGGAGCGCCACGAGCAGCGCGAGTACCATCACGCCTGCGAAAAGCAGGCTCTTCCAAAGCGGATACCGGTTCATTCGGGAACGTAGCTCCGAGTCACGCGCCTTTTAGGCGCTCTTGTAAGTGCCTTTCGGAAGCAGCTGAACCACTTGGTAGCGCTGCAACTGAATGGTCGTGTCACGAGCAACTTCAATCGAAATGAAGTTGTCGCCGACGGCGGTAATGCGGCCCAAAATTCCGCCGGCGGTCACGACCTCGTCGCCGACTGCCAACTTGGCCACCATGTCGCGCTGTTCTTTCGCTTTCTTTTGCTGCGGGCGGATCAGCATGAAATAGAACGCGCCGAACAAGGCCACCATGACCAACATTTGGTACATATTGTTAGGACCGGCACCGGCACCCGCGGCCTGCGCATTCGCCGTCGAAATCAGAAAATCCATCTAAATTCCCCAGTCGGCCCGAACCTTCGGGCATAGCGTGTAATTATGCCACACCGGCTTCGACGTCCGTTCGCGCTCTGTAAAAGTCCTTGCGCCACTCGGCAAATCGACCGGCATCAATCGACGCCCGAATTTCCCTCATAAGTCTCTGATAATAAAAAAGATTATGAATGGTATTCAGGCGACTTCCCAGAATCTCTCCCGTTTTGTCCAAGTGGCGTAGGTACGCACGGGAATAGTGACGGCAGGCGTAACAGCCACAATCCGCTTCGATCGGCGCGGTGTCCGAGACGTGCCTCGCATTCCGGATATTCAGCGTGCCGTGCGACGTGAACAGATGTCCGTTCCGGGCATGCCGGGTCGGCATCACGCAATCGAACATGTCGATCCCCCGGGCCACCGCTTCGACAATGTCCTCCGGACGGCCGACGCCCATCAGGTACCGGGGCTTATCGGAGCGCATCAACGGCACGGTTTCGTCCAACACCCGCAATCGCTCCTCCTCCGGCTCGCCGACGGCGAGTCCGCCGACGGCGTGGCCCGGCAAATCCAGGCCCGCCAGGCCGTCCCAAGAGGCCTCGCGCAAATTGCGGTGCATGCCACCCTGCACGATGCCAAACAGAACCCCCGGCGCCTCCCCGTTCGCGCCGTAATACGCGTCTCGACTGCGTTTCGCCCAACGCAAACTCAGCTCCATCGAGGCCCGGGCCTCCGCCTCGGTCGCCGGATACGGCGTGCACTCATCAAACTGCATGGCGATATCCGAGCGAAGGACGCGCTGAATGCGCATCGACTCTTCGGGCGACAGAAACACTTCGGAGCCGTCGACCGGGGAGCGGAATCTCACGCCCTCTTCGGTGAGTTTCCGCAACTTAGCGAGGCTAAAGACCTGGAAGCCGCCGGAATCCGTCAAGATCGGTCGCTCCCAATGCATGAAGCGGTGCAACCCCTCATGGGCTTCGATCACCTCGAGCCCCGGCCGCAGCCAGAGATGAAAGGTATTCCCCAATACGACTTCAGCCCCGAGGTCGACGAGCTCCTCCGGGGACATCGCCTTGACCGTGCCGTAGGTCCCCACAGGCATGAAGGCCGGTGTCTGCGCCGTACCCCGCGAGAATTCCAACGTACCTCGACGTGCCGTTCCGTCGGTTTTGTGCAATGTAAAATTCAAAACATGTTCCTCGAATTCGGGGCCGGGGTCACCCACATGGCGTCCCCGTAGGAATAGAAGCGATAGCGCGCTCGCACTGCGTGGCGATAGGCGTCCAACACAGCCTCGCGCCCCGCAAAGGCGCTGACCAGCATGATGAGCGTCGACTCCGGCAGATGGAAGTTCGTGACGAGCGCGTCCACCACACGGAATCGATAACCCGGCCGTATAAAGATGCGCGTCTCGCCTTCAAACGGCGCTAATTCACCACCGGCAGCGGCTGTTTCCAGCGACCGCACGACCGTCGTACCGATCGCGATGACCCGGCCGCCCCGGCTACGCGCCGCGCGGACAGCCGCAACCGTCGACTCCGGAACACTCAGCCACTCGGCATGCATCCGATGAGCATCTAGGTCATCGTGGCGAACGGGCTGAAAGGTGCCTGCGCCCACATGGAGAGTCACATTGGCCACCTGCACGCCGAGCGCCGCACACCGGGCGAACATAGCCTCGTCAAAGTGCAAACCGGCCGTGGGTGCCGCCACCGCACCGGCGTCTCGCGCATACACCGTTTGATAGCGATTTCGATCCTCCGAACCGGCCGCTCGGGCGATGTAGGGCGGTAACGGCATCTCGCCGTGGGCATCGAGATACGCGGCAATGGGCCGATCGAATTCAAGAACCGGAAGATCATCCTCACGCCCGACGACACGGGCGGACGCGCCCCCCGGCAAGGCGATGGTGTGGCCTTCTCGAGCCCCCTTACTGGCGCGCACATGGGCCGTCGCACGCCAGGGAGACTGAAGGCGTTCGATCAACACCTCTACCGCGCCTCCGGTCGACTTGCGACCGTGCAGACGGGCGGGCAACACCCTCGTATCGTTCCGAACCAACAAGTCACCCGGCCTTAAAAAGTCCGGTAAATCAATGAATTGCTTGTCCGAAAGCGCCCCCGTACTCCCGTCCAGAGCGAGCAATCGACTGGCTCCACGCTGCACCGGTGGGGCCTGAGCAATCAGATCCTCGGGTAACTCGAAAGTAAAATCCGAGCGCCGCAAGGGCGGCACCGTCGAAGCGTCACTCATAGCGTGCGTCGTGCGGCGGGTGTCTCGCCTAAATTCCAGTCCTTAAGCCCCATATTGGCCTCCCCCGATTCAATGCCGCGGAGCATCCATGCATCTGCCTTGATGATCAAGCCTGACAACGGCAAAGTTCGTGCTAATATGCGCCCCGCGCCGGTGTGGCGGAATTGGTAGACGCATCTGACTCAAAATCAGACGCCAAAAGCGTGGGGGTTCGAGTCCCTCCACCGGCACCACAGACGAGCAGTCCAATGAAGTATTGCGGTGACTGTGGCAGTAGTGTGAGCCTTCGGGTACCCGAAGGCGATCACCTTCCGCGCCACGTGTGCGGGCAATGCGGCATCATCCATTACGAGAATCCCAAGATTATTGTGGGATGTGTGCCTGAATTTGATGGGCGCATTCTGCTCTGCCGTCGTGCCATTGAGCCCCGACACGGCTTTTGGACCATTCCCGCCGGCTTCATGGAAAACGGTGAGACCTTGGCAGCCGGAGCGGCTCGAGAGTGCTGGGAAGAAGCCGGCGCTGCCGTTGAGATCGGTAGCTTATTGGCCGTGGTCAACGTCGTACACGCCCACCAAGTACACGTGATGTTCCGAGCCCGCATGGCCACCCCGGCGTTTGCTGCCGGTGCTGAAAGCTTGGAGGTCGTACTCAGCCGGCCGGAAGATATCCCCTGGGCCGATATTGCCTTTCCGAGCGTGGAATTTGCCCTGCGTCGCTATATTGCCGACCGGGACTCGCGTCTCGAGTCGCACCATTTCGCCGATTTCGATCGCTCCCATTGGAGCGAGGCGACGGCGACCTGAGCTAGAATGGCGGCTTGGGCCCTAACGGCCCCATCCTCATTCAGCACAGGCGAAATCGCAAATGACGTTCGTCGTCACAGAAAACTGCATCAAGTGTAAGTACCAAGACTGCGTGGAAGTCTGCCCGGTGGACTGCTTCCACGTGGGACCGAATTTCCTCGTCATCGATCCCGATGAGTGCATCGACTGCACGCTCTGTGAGCCAGAATGCCCGGCCGAGGCCATTTACTCGGAAGAGGACTTGCCGGCGGGCCAGGAAGAGTTCCTGAAGATCAATGCTGAACTGGCGAAGCTGTGGCCCGTCATCACCGAAAAGAAAGCGGCTCCTGCCGATGCAGACGACTGGAAGGGCCAGCCGAACAAACGCACGCTGCTCGAGCGTTAACGCTCGTCCCTACTCCGCGTGGGCATCCCCCGCGCGGAGTTGCTCCAAGAGTTGGGCGGGCGGACGGTAGCCCGTGATGTACTCCCCCTTCTCCGTGAAAATTCCGGGCGTACCGAGCATACCGAGGGTCTTGCCGAGATCGTAGGTGCGTGCCACGGGCGTTCTGCAGCCCGCCTTGGTCGCGCCCGGATCGGTCCCTTGAATTGCCGCCGTGAGCGATTCTTGGCGGTTCGATGAACACCAAACCGTTTCTGCCTTACGCCAAGCGTCAGAGCCAGGCCCCGGACGCGGGTAAAACGCGTAGCGCACTTTGACGCCCAGCCGGTTGTACTCGGCAATTTCGCTGTGGAACATCCGGCAGAACTTGCACTCGACGTCGGTGAAAACGGTCACCGTGTATCGGGGCTTTGCTGGCGAAAAGACAACGGTCTCCTCATCCGGGAGGCCCCGCAACAGCTCTTGGCGCGCCTCATTGCGACGTCGGTCCGTCAGATTCCGGCCTCGATCGGTATCGAACAAGTCACCCTTGAAGGCGTATCGGCCGTCCGTCGAAACGTAAATCACCTCACCGCCGTTCGCGACCTCTAAAAGACCGGGAATGACGCTCTCTCGGACCGCCTTAACCGGCACATCCAAGCGTCGCGCGATATCCGCTCGTGCGTCCTCTTTGACAGGAACACTGCTGGACCCGGCCGATAGAAGAATCGCAACCGAGAGCACCGCGGGCACAAAAACCAGTCGCATCTTCATGGGGTCTCCGTCCTCTGTTCGCCGAGCAGCGCAATCGTCCGGTCACACGCGCCCAGGAGCACAGTTTAACAGAGCGTCCCGTCAGCCCCTCGGGTGATGTTGGGCATGCATTTCTTTGAGACGTTCCCGAGCCACGTGCGTGTAGATCTGAGTCGTCGACAAGTCGCTGTGCCCCAATAGCATCTGGACCACGCGTAAGTCGGCGCCTCGATTCAACAAATGCGTCGCAAACGCATGCCGAAGCGTGTGCGGGGACAATTCCTTTTCAATTCCTGCCTTGGCCGCATAGCGCTTGATGATGTGCCAGAACGCCTGCCGCGTCATGCGGTCTCCCCGGCGCGTCGGGAAGAGGTAGTCGGTCTGCCTTTCAAGCAAGATCTCGGACCGCGGCCCGTGGACGAATTCGGCCAGCCAACGCACCGATTCTTCGCCGAGGGGGATCAGGCGTTCTCGATTCCCCTTACCTAAAATTCGGATCACCCCCTGATTAGTGTTCACGTGCGCGAACCGTACACTGACCAATTCGGAGACACGTAAACCCGTCGCATAGAGCACTTCCAACATCGTGCGATCACGATGCCCGAGCGGATCGGAGACGTCTGGCGCTGCCAGCAGCGACTCCACCTCATCTTCGGTGAGGGACTTCGGAAGCGTTCGCCGAATCTTCGGCATCGCGATCTGCGCGGTAGGATCTTCAGCCGCAACGCCTTCGCGGACGAGGTAGCGGAAGAAACGACGGAAGCTCGACAATTGGCGCGCCGTCGACCGCGGCTGCGCGCCGGCATCGACTCGGGCAGCTAAGAAATCCAGTAGTTCCGCCCGAGACGTGCGCTCGACGAGAACGCGGCGGTCCTCCAGCCAGCGAGACAGGGCGGTTAGATCCGCGCGGTAGGCGGCGAGTGTGTTTACAGACAGACCTCGCTCCATCCAGACGGCGTCAAGGAACCGGGCGATAGACGGCTCCACCGTGGGCAATACACCCGGCAACCGTTCATCGCTTACATCGATCTTGCGGACCATATTCATGATTGCAGCCGAAAAATAGGTTCCATAAAACCCTGTGCATCACACGCGCCACTAGGCAAAATGCAGCGCGCGACATACCCGGTTTTGTCCGGGCAGGAGCGAGTATTCACCGCCGTGCCGCGGGGAACTGTGATGTTGCTCACGCGACCGCGGCGGCTTTACATAAAAGCGACGTAGGTCACATAAATCAGGCTGTTTAGGCTCGGGATTTCGCATGAAACGACTGGTTTTTCCCATATACGGCGTTTGGTGCTGGGTCGTTTTTACGACGTTGTCACTGAGCGCGACCATCGCGATGGCGATCGTGCCAGGCTTGGAACGGCGGCGATGGGTGGTCCACTACACGGCGCGAACCATTTTCCGGCTCGTGGCGGCCCCGGTCACGGTTGAGGGTTTGGAGCATCTACCCGATGGCGCCTGCGTAGTCGTTGCCAATCACGCAAGCTACGTGGATGGGGTGGTCTTACAGGCCGCGCTTCCGCCCCGCTTTGCTTACATGGTCAAACGAGAAATGGCTTCTGTGCCGCTCGCTTCGTTCTTATTGCGGCGGGTCGGTACCGAATTTGTGGAGCGACGCAGCGCCAAGAGCGGTGCGGCAGACGCACGTCGAGTCCAACGCACGGCCTCCACCGGTCAAGCCATCGCGGCTTTCCCGGAAGGCACGTTCACGGAAAAGCCTGGCGTCGGTCCTTTTCTCGGCGGCGCGTTTGCTGCCGCCGTCAAAGCGGGTCTGCCGGTTGTCCCAGCGGCGATCAATGGCGCGCGCACCATGTTGCCGTCGAACCGATGGCTACCTAGGCCGGCGCGGATACACGTTCGACTGTTACCCCCTATTGCGGCACCGGAATCAACCGACCGCGCCGCCGTCCATCAGCTGCGCGACGCCGCCCGGGCGGCGGTCGTGGCACACGTGAACGAACCGGACCTTCTGGGCTGAAACCGCCGCAGATACTTAGGTGGGTTCGCCGTCCGGTGGAATCACGAGCTTTCGTGAACGCCGCACGGTGACGACTGGCGCCTTCACCGGCTTTACCTTCGCCTCATCCATGGCACGTGTCGGGTATTCGAAGGGACGCTGTTCCTTGGAAACGGCGGGAACGGATGTCTGCGACAAACCGGCCGATGCCGTATCGGCGGACGGCACCTCCAGCTCATCGTCTGCGTCTCCGCCGGCCGGACCTACGCGACGAATAGCGACTTCCCGCGGCGCATCGATTCCGATGACCACTCGGCTTCCCGAGATTTCCAATACCACCAGTTCGACATTGTCGCCGATGCGAAGTTTTTCGCCGGGCTTGCGAGAGATCACCAACATGCTGCCGCCTTCAAATCTGTCTCGAAATGGATCGGCAAGCGGGACCAACGCCTTTCGCCGTCAAGATGACCGACCCTACTTTGGATGCTCAACAATGCGTCAACCGGAATGACTCTTGGTCTTATACGTGTTCCATCATTCCGGTTAACGACCCCCCCGGCGGTCGGCGCCATTTCTATCATTTTTTCTAACAGAAAGAAATGAACGGACCGAGCAGTATCAAAGCACGGAATGTCGCGCGATTGGTTTTGATTCTCCGAATGATTGCATCGGAATAACTGCATGAGTTGCCGTTAAAGCCGCTTCAAGAACTCCCGAAAACGGCGGTGAATTGGACGACAGTCGCGGCGGACACCGTCGGCGCCGAAGAGCAAAGCAAGATCGGTCCGAGCGAAGTCTCAACATTGAATTGCTTAACGGCGCGGGTCAGCTCGTATCGATTTATTTTTCCACGTTATCCCCTTCGCATGCCGATGCGATCACGGCGACGTACCGAGCCTCGTGTTGGATATCTGGCGTCCGGCGATGAGCTTCATCGCCTAGGTCGGTGAGAAGGATCCGTCCCTTCGCGTGGGAGGGGTACCCATGACCTACCGTGCCTTCGCGGTGCTCGCCTTCGCTGCCCTTGGCCAGCGCGTTTACGTTGCACTGCAAAAAGCATCCGGCGTAGACTCCGTGCGGCCTCCCCTAGGGGGGCATCGGTTCTATTTGAGGGGTACATCGAATGAGTCACGACGCCATCGTCATCCTTTCGGCAAAACGCACGGCCATCGGTGCCTTCCAGGGCATGTTCGCTCAGGTGAGTGCACCGACGCTCGGCGCTGCCGCGATCCGCGGTGCGCTCGAGTCAGCGGGGATCTCGGGCGCCGACGTGAACGAGGTGATCCTCGGCTGTGTGTTGTCCGCCGGCTTGGGTCAGGCTCCGGCACGCCAAGCGGCGCTCGGCGCCGACGTGCCCAAGCACGTGCCGACCACCACGATCAATAAAATGTGCGGATCGGCCATGCGAGCGGTCATGATGGCCGCAGACGCGTTGCGAACCGGCGACGTTGAGTTCGCAGTGGCCGGCGGATTGGAGTCCATGACCAACGCCCCGTACATTTTGCCGAAAGCCCGCGCAGGCTATCGGATGGGTCACGGCGAAATTCTGGACCACATGTTTTATGACGGTCTGCAGAGCCCCTGGGACGGTCAAATGATGGGGTGCTTCGCGGAAAACACGGCGCAAAAGTACGGTTTTACGCGTGAGGCCATGGACGCGTTCGCGACCGAATCGGTGCGCCGAAGCTTGGCGGCGGTTGAGGCCGGCGCCTTCGCGGACGAGATCGTTCCGGTGACCGTGAAGACCCGCAAAGGTGAAACGGTCGTCAGTCAAGACGAAACGCCGTTCACCTGCGACGTCGCCAAAATATCAACGCTTAAGCCCGCCTTCCGCAAAGACGGCACGGTGACGGCCGCGAGTTCATCGTCTATTTCAGATGGCGCCGCCGTGGTTGTGCTGGCGCGTGAATCCGCCGCTCAAGCGAAGGGCCTGAGCCCGGTTGCGCGACTGGTCGCGTATGCCAGTAACGCGCACGAACCCGAGTGGTTCACGACGGCGCCCGTAGGAGCCATTGAGAAAGTCCTCAAAAAGGCAGGCTGGACGGCTGGCGACGTGGATCTTTACGAGGTCAACGAAGCCTTCGCGGCCGTGACCATGGCCGCTATCCATGACTTGAAGCTCGACCCAAACAAGGTAAACGTCAATGGCGGCGCCTGTGCGTTGGGTCACCCGATCGGTGCCACCGGCGCGCGCATCATTGCCACGCTGATCGCCGCACTTCGCTCGCGCGGACTGCATCGCGGGGTCGCCGCGCTGTGCATCGGTGGCGGCGAAGCGACCGCCGTCGCAATTGAGATTTGCTGATTTTGCATCCGCTTTATGTTTCGTTGATTTGAACCCTTTTAGGCATTTACATCCCCGCACGGGGATAAGAAGGAAGACGATGGACATCCAGGGTAAGACGGTTGCTATCACGGGCGCTGCCCGCGGCATTGGGAAGTCGCTCGCGGTCGCTTTCGCCCGCAAAGGCGCTCGCCTCGCACTGATCGATTTATCGGTCGACGACCTCGCGCAAACAGCGGCACTGTGTGCGGAATTGGGATCCGAGTCGCGCAGCTACGCGTGCAATGTCACCAAGGAAGATGACGTCGTTGCCACGTTGAATGCTGTTGCAGCGGAATTCGGCGCACTGGACGTCATGGTCAACAATGCGGGTATCGTTAAGGACGGCCTGCTCGTCAAAGTAAAAGACGGCGCGGTCGTCGGCAAGATGTCCATGGATCAGTGGAACGCCGTGCTCGGCGTCAATCTCACGGGCGTGTTCTTGTGCGGACGCGAAGCGGCGGAACACATGATTCGCTTCGGTAAGGGTGGCGTGATCATCAACATGTCCTCCATTTCGAAGGACGGCAATCTCGGCCAGACCAATTACGTGGCAACCAAAGCCGGTGTCGCAGCGATGGCCGTCACGTGGTCGAAGGAATTGGCTCGTTATGGCATTCGGACCGGCGCGATCGCCCCCGGTTATTGCGCCACAGACATACTCTCAGGGATGGCGCCCGAAACACTTGCAAAGGTGACCGCGCCGGTCCCTCTCAAGCGCCTCGGACAACCCGACGAAGTGGCTCATTCCGCGATTTTCATCGTGGAAAACGACTTTTTTACCGGCCGCACGATCAATATCGACGGCGGCTTGCGTCTATAAGGTCCGCGCGCAGGCGATGCGGTAAAAGCGTCGCCTGCGCACGATTGCGTGTTGCTCACCACGCTGACTGTAGATTGCGCTGTGCACGGCGCGCCATAATCGCGCTTTGTCCTGCGAGGCCGGTGCTACATGTCGAGGCTCATCTCGGTTTTCGGTTGCCTGACCCTGGTTTTGGCAAGCCTCGGCATCGAGGCTGCGCCCGCAGGGCCGAGTGCGACGAGCCTGACGGTACCGATCGAGTACTACCGCCTTGCCAATGGACTGCGCGTCGTATTGGCGCCGGATCACTCCATCCCAACCGTGACGGTGGGCACGTATTACCACATCGGTTTCCGTATCGAGCCTAAGAACCGGACGGGCTTTGCGCATCTGTTCGAGCACCTGATGTTTCAGGAGACGCCGAATCTCGGTAAAGGTGAAGCGGACCGAGTCATCGCCGGCAATGGCGGCCTTGGAAATGGCTCAACCCGGTTCGACTACACCAACTACTACGAAGTGGTTCCGAGCAATGTGCTAGCGCCGGCGTTGTACGTCGAAGCGGACAGAATGCGCGGCTTGGCCATCTCAGAAAGCAGCATCCAAAACCAAAAGGACGTCGTGAAGAATGAAGTCCGGGTCAACGTGCTAAATCGGCCATACGGCGGCTTCCCGTGGCTCGACCTGCCTCAAGCTGCGAATACTAACTGGTTCAACGCGCACAATTTTTACGGCGAATTGGACGAAATCGATGCGGCGACCTATGCGGACGTCCAGACGTTTTACAACACCTATTACGTCCCCTCTAACGCCGTATTGGTCGTCGCGGGAGACTTTCAAACGGCGAGCACCAAAAAAGAGATTGAGCAGCAGTTCGGCTCCCTCGCCGCGCGGCCCGCGCCACCTCGACCGGATTTGACCGAACCACCCCAAACGGCACGGCGGGACAAAACAATAACGGACGCTTTGGCACCGCGACCGGCGCTCGCGTGGGGCTACCACTTACCCGAACGCAACTCGGACGATTGGTATGCGTTCGCACTCCTCGACGTCATACTGCTGCAAGGCGAGGAGAGTCGCTTGTGGCAACGGCTGGTGACAGAGCGGGGGTACGCCGACGGTGTTGAGGGAGGCATGAACCTGCTCGGGAATGCCTACGACTATGAGGGCCCAATGTTGTGGTCCGCGTCGCTGGTCCATGACGACAGCGTATCTGACGCACAGATTCTCGAGGACGTGGAATCGGTTATCGGGTCATTGCGGAATGGCACCGTGAGCAATCAGGAACTGGCAACGGCGCGGACCAAAATCCGGTCTTCCCTGTATGACGTCGTGGGGAGTCCCGACCGGTTCGGGTTGGTCGAAATACTGGCGAGCACCGCCTTGTTTGACGACGACCCGACCGAAATAAACCGCATTGAATCTCGATTTGCCAAGGTCACCCCCAAACAGATCCAATCCGTGGCGCGACGCTATTTGACGCCGGCTAACCTGACCGTCATCCACCTCCTCGCGGGAGCCAAGGGGCCTCAGTCATGATCCGTCGACTCCACGTCGCCTGTGCAGCGGCGGTTTTCGAGCTGATCTGCGTTAGCCCAATTCGGGCCAACGGGATACCCCAACCCGGTCCGGCACCGGTCGTCTCGCTGCCCTCTCGCGATGAAATCCAGTTGGCTAACGGGCTGAATGCCACACTGGTTCCTTACGGACATGTCCCCAAAACGACCATTGTGATTTCCATCGGTACCGGATCAATCGCCGACGGCGCCCGCCCCGGCCTTGCCCAGCTCACCACCGATCTGATGAAGCAAGGAGTGCGCGGCGGCGATGCGGCCTCGTTTTACCGGCACGCGGCGAAACTGGGTGGGGCCGTCAATATCGGCGCCGGCGTGGATAGCCTCAGCGTTTCGATCGATGTGTTGGCAGAGCACGCTCCGGAAGCCATTCGTCTGCTCAGCGATGTTTTGCGCCACCCTACCCTTCCGGAGTCGGAGCTCGGCCGGCTGAAGACCGATCTGAAGCGGGCGATCGCTGTTTCGCAGTCACAGCAACAAGGCGTAGCGGCCGATGCGTTCGCTGCCCGTCTTTACGGCGATGGACCCAGAGGACACCGGCTTCAAGAATCGGACGTGGATGCGATTACCTATTCTGACATTCGGCAGTACGCGGCGACGGAGCTGACAGCGAGCCGGAGTCGCATCTACGTGGCAGGCAAGTACGATCGCGCAGCCGTTGAACACGCCATTCATACGGCATTTGATGACTGGGCCGCAGGAGATCCGCCTCGTATGGATCACTCGCTGCCGTCATCAACGGGCTCCGTCATACTGATCGATCGCCCGGGCGCGAAGCAGTCCACCCTGTTGATTGGCATGCCGGTTCCGGCGTTGACGAGCCCCGGATACACCGAACTGTCCGCGGCAAATGCCGTGTTGGGCGGGGCGGGTCTGATGTCGAGGCTAGACCAGAATCTGCGGGAAGAGAAAGGCTGGACCTACGGTGTATCGACCCAGATCGAATCGTTGCGCGATGCTGGGCTCTGGGTCCTGTTTGCCGACGTGAATACGCCGGATACGGCCGCGGCGCTGCGCGAGATATTCAATGAAATCCGTGGTCTGGCCGCGTCCTCCCCGTCCGTCGAGGAATTGAAGCGGGTTCAGAACTATCGCGCCGGTCACTTTCTGATGGGTGCGTCAAGCCGGGAAGGGCTGATCAGCCAGGTGGCATTCGTCGACCGTTACGCGTTGAGTGCCGACTGGCTGCCGAGCTATATCCAGCGCTTACAAGCCGTTACTCCGGACGGCGTCCGTACCGCCGCGCAACTTTTTGACCCTTCGCGGATGACCATAGTCGTCGCCGGCGACCTTTCGAAGATAAAATACGAACTTGAGGGGGTCGACGCGCTGAAGGGCGCCGACTTCCATTGATGTTCGCCCCCTTTCACGACTATTACGAGAACGCACATGAGCGCAGAGATTGAACGCGACCAAATGGAGTATGACGTTGTCATCGTCGGCGGCGGCCCTGCGGGGCTGTCCGCGGCCATACGGCTGAAACAGCTGAACGGCGACCTGAACGTCTGCGTTCTCGAAAAAGGTGCCGCCGTTGGCGCGCATTCGCTGTCCGGTTTGGTGCTCGAACCGGGCCCTCTCGATGCCTTGCTTCCCGCATGGCGTGATCACAAGCCCGATATATGCGTTGAAGCTACTCGGGATGAGTTCCGGCTGCTGACGAAGAAGCGCGCAATCTGGATGCCGACCCCGCCGCAGATGAACAATCACGGCAATTTCATCCTGTCGCTTAGCCAACTCACGCCGTACATCGCCTCGCAGGCGGAAGCGTTGGGCGTTGACGTGTTCGCCGGTTTCGCCGCCTCCAAGGCGCTGTTTGATGAGACGGGCGCCGTGTGCGGCGTGCAGATCGGCGACATGGGCATCGATAAGGACGGCGAGCCGGGTCCTAACTTTGCTCCGGGTCCAGAGATCCGCGCCAAGACGACCATTTTCGCCGAAGGCTCCCGAGGCAGTATCACGAAGCAATTGATCAGTCACTTCGGACTGGATGCCGATTGCTCCCCTCAGACCTACGGCCTCGGATTCAAGGAATTGTGGCAGCTGCCCGAAGGGCGAGTGGAACCGGGGTTGATTTCACACACTGTCGGCTTCCCGGTCGACACACACACCTACGGCGGCAGCTTTCTCTACCACCTGAACGACAATCGCGTTTACGTCGGCTACGTTGCAGGCTTGGACTATAAAGACCCGCGCTTCAAGCCGTTCGAAGCGTTCCAGCAATTCAAGAATCATCCGAGCGTGCGACCCTTGCTCGAGGGCGGAGAGATATTGACCTACGGCGCCCGCACGATCGCTGCAGGCGGGTATCAATCACTGCCCAAGACCGAAATGCCCGGTGCGATGTTAGTCGGCTGCGGCGCCGGCCTCGTGAACTTGCCGAAAATCAAAGGCGTTCATCAGGCGATTCGATCGGGCGTGCTCGCCGCCGAACACCTCATCGAGACCGGCGGGACGGCAGGCTACGACGCCCGATTGCGCGCGTCGCCGGCGGGACAGGAATTGCGCAAGGTCCGCAACTTCAAACCCGCATTCAAGAAGGGCCTGTGGGTGGGTCTGGCCAACGGGGCACTGGAAACCCTCTCGGGCGGCCGTACGCCGTGGACCTTGAAGAACAAGGTTGACTACGCCCAAATGCTCCGTCTAGACGAGTATCGGTCACCCGACCGCAAGTGGAGCGACGAGCGTGTGTTGAAGCCACGTGATCGCACGGCGGCCGTCTACTTTGCCGCGACCACCCACGACGATGCGCAACCGGCTCACCTGAAGGTACGCGACACGAGCATTTGTGCCGACCAGTGCGCGAAGGAATACGGCAATCCTTGCCAGAATTTCTGCCCGGCGGGCGTGTATGAAATGGTCGATGATGGTGCCGGCGGACGGAAATTGCAGATCAACGCATCGAATTGCGTTCACTGCAAAGCCTGCGACATTAAAGACCCTTACGCTCAGATCACGTGGACGACGCCGGAAGGCGGTTCGGGTCCGAATTACACCAACCTGTAAAGCGTGGGTGCGCCGCTAAGGCGCCCACGGCGGGGCTCGTCGTGCCAACATGGCGGCGAGCCCGGCCTGCCCTTCGTCACTCGCTCGAAGGCGAGCGAGGCGCTGCGAGAGCACCATGTCTCGATCGAGCCCCGGCGAAAGGGCTCCCAATTCCGTCAGTAACGCTTTGCAGGCACCGAGCGCAGTGGGTCCGCCCTGCGCCAGATCCGTTGCGAACCGCAGTGCTTCGCCACCCAGAGCGGGCGTCGGCACGACTTCGTGGAGCAGCCCAATCTCCCGCGCTCGCTCCGAACTGATCATCTCGCCCGACAACATGTAGCGACGTGCCTGTCGGCCGCCCATCGCCTCCATGACATACGGCGACACTACCGCCGGAATAATGCCTAGGCGGACCTCGGGTAAACAGAATTTGGCCTCTTCGGACCCCACCGCAACGTCGCACGCAGCGACCAGACCGACACCTGCACCGAACGCGGGTCCTTGAACCGCCGCGATGGTCGGTTTGGCCATTTCGCGAAGTTCCGCGAAAAGTCGCGCGAGCGCGAGAGCATCAGCTTCGTTCTCGCTCCATTCCGAGAGACCCTTGTCCGCCATGGTGCGCAAGTCAACGCCCGAGCAGAATGCCGCCCCCGCCGCCCGCAATACGATCACACGAGTCGCATCGCGAGCGGAGTGAAAGCCAAGTCGCTCACGCAGCGCCGCAACCAACGTACTGTCCAGTGCATTGCGAGCCTGGGGACGATTGAGTACCAGTTGGACAATACCCGGTAGCGGCTCAGATTCCATCAAGACGTTCAAGCGGCATCTCCAAACCCATCAACGCAGCGCCATCGTCCCACAAAGGCCGTGTCTCGACAGCGACTATCGCGCGATCGTGGACGCCGTTACGCGGATCAAGGCATCATTCAGCCTGGCAACAGGAAGCCCACCCCGATGCAACTCTACTACTCGACGACCTCGCCGTACGTCCGAAAAGTTCGGATCGTCGCGATTGAAAAAGGCCTAGCGGGTAACATCGAACTCGTTGATGGCAACCCGTGGCCGGAACCGACCGTCGTTGCAGTCCGAAACCCTCTCGGCAAAGTTCCGGCTCTCGTTCTCGCCGATGGGACGGCCCTGTTTGATAGCCCGGTCATTTGCGAATATTTAGATACCTTGGCCGGCGGCACGCTGCTCATCCCGCCAGCCGGCCCAGCGCGCTGGTCGGTGCTGCGAACCCAAGCCGTTGCGGACGGTATCCTGGATGCCGGCGTCACTGTCGTTCTGGAACGTCGTCGGCCGATCGAACTTCAATCGGCCGCCACCGTGGATCGGGCGGTCGCGGCCATTCGCCGATCGGTCGCTTATTTGGCCGCCGAGTTAGAGTCGCAACCGTTGGCACCCTTCGACATGGGCCGGATCGCGACGGCCGTTGCGATCGGGTATCTTCATTTTCGCCTCCCTGACATTGACCTCGGACTGTCTGATCCTCGGATCGCAGACTGGTGGTCCTTAATGCAACAGCGCCCCAGTCTCGACGCCACTGTCCCCGTGAGCCCCCCATGACCAAAACTCTTTTCCAGCCCCTCTCTGGCAACGATATGCCGCGCTTCGGCGGACCGGCAACGTTCATGCGTCTACCCGCCTGTAGCTTAGAGGACAACCTGGACGTTGGTTTCGTCGGTGTACCGCTGGACATCGGGACGTCGAACCGTCCGGGCGCTCGGTTGGCACCCCGTCAAATTCGTGACGAATCGCGCATGCTGCGCCCGTACAACATGGCGACCCGGTCTGCACCGTTCGACAGCTTACGCATTGCCGATATCGGCGACGTCCCGATCAATACGTTCAATCTCGAAAAAAGCGTCGCTATTATCGAAGCGCACTACGACCGTATCTTAGCGGCCGGCGTAACGCCACTCACCATGGGGGGCGACCACACCATTGCGCTACCCATACTTCGGGCGATGCACCGTAAATTCGGTCCGGTTGGGTTAGTGCACGTCGACGCACACGCCGACATCAATGACACGATGTTTGGCGAGCGTATTGCGCATGGGACGCCGTTCCGACGCGCAGTCGAGGAAGGATTGCTCGATTGTAAGCGCGTAGCGCAAATTGGCCTACGCGGCACCGGCTACGCGGCGGATGACTTCGACTGGCCAAGACAGCAGGGCTTCCGAGTCGTTCAGGCTGAAGAATGTTGGCACCGCTCGCTCGCGCCGCTGATGACCGAAATTCATGCGCAAGTGTCCGGAGGACCCGTCTACATCAGCTTTGATATTGACGGTATTGATCCGGCGTACGCACCGGGAACAGGGACGGTAGAGATCGCTGGCCTTACCGTACCGCAAGCCTTGGAAATTATTCGCGGACTCAAAGGCCTGGATATCGTCGGCGGAGACCTCGTGGAAGTCAGCCCCCCCTACGACCCGACCGGGAACACCGCTTTGCTGGGCGCGAATTTGCTCTACGAGATGCTGTGTGTGTTGCCCGGCGTCGTCTCACGATGATCCGAGCGACGCCTAGGCAGCTCATAGCAACAGCGCCTGCGCAGTCCTCGGGTCAATGGGCTTGCAGTGCACGCCGTAGGCGTCTGGCCGCGTAAGACCAATCGCTCGTGAATTTTCTTGCGCGTTTTCAAGCCTCTCTCGCCGAGCATGGTTTTACGGCAGACTCGGCTCAACTGCATGCGGCATCGCGCCTGAACGATTTGGAAGAGCGGCTGGCCGCTCGTGAGCCGACGCGTCTGAGTCGATTCTGGGTTCGTCTGTGGCATCGCACCCGACAACCCGTCGTCAGGGGAATCTACCTTTGGGGGGGCGTCGGCCGCGGGAAGACGCTGCTCATGGATTTATTCGCGGCGTCCGCTCCCGCACGTTTGCGACGCCTGCACTTCCATCATTTCATGCACGAGGTGCATGCTCGCCTACGGGATTTACGACACGCCGCTCAGGAGAATCCGTTAGCGTTTATCGCCGACGAAATCTCGAGCGATATTGACGTTCTTTGCTTCGACGAACTGTTCGTGTCGGACATCGCCGATGCAATGATCCTCGGCACGTTGTTCGAAGCCTTGAGCCAGCGGGGCGTGACGCTGGTCATCACCTCCAATGCACCTCCGGATCAACTGTATAAAGACGGGCTCCAACGGAACCGATTCTTGCCGACGATCGCGTTATTGGAGCAGCTCACCGAGGTCGTGCAGGTCGACGCCGGTGTCGACTACCGGCTACGGCGACTCGAGCGCGAGCCGCTCTATATTTTAGAAGACGGGGACAGCGAACGCCGCTTGGAACGTCGGTTCCGGGACCTCGCGATGGCGGACGGAACCGTTGGCGGAACCATCGAAGTCGAAGGACGTATGCTGCCCGTTCGGCGACTGGCCGCCGGGGTCGTCTGGTTTGATTTTGACGTCGTCTGTCGGGGTCCGAGAGGCACCGACGATTACATCGCGCTTGCTCACCAATTTCACACGATCATTCTGTCGGGCGTCTCGGATTTATCCCGCGATGAGAATGCGACCCGACGGTTCATCGCTCTGGTGGACGAATTGTACGACCGCGGGGTGAAGTTACTGATGTCCACCTCAGCGCCGATTGAAGCGCTCTATACCGGCGACCGGCTGGCCTTCGAATTTCGCCGAACGCTGAGTCGTCTGACGGAAATGCAATCGTCAGACTATCTGCAGTTACCACACCGCCCCTGATCCAAATTGTCACGCCAGCTGTATTACAATACGGCCATCGTGAAACCTGCGCCCTTCGCTGCTCCGCTGCACGACGCGCATGACGGCGTTCTCTGCCGCCCGCGGGTTCGGCTTGCCCGCAGTTCCTCTTTGTATTTAGACATTGCTTATCCGTGGGCAAGGCTTCCGCCTGTCCCTTTTTAGGAGTTGCCATGCTCGGTTCCGTTCCGACTCCCCGGCTAAAAATCGTCGACGATATTGCCGAAAGAGCGCACCGCCACGCGCCGAAGCCCATCCGCGGACTCGTCAAGCAGTTCACGCAAATGTATTTCCGGGGAGTCGCGGACGATGACCTCGCGACTCACGACCTCGACACGTTAGCTGCGATTGCGCTGACGCACCTCGGGTTCGGTCTGGTGCACCGCGGTCGGCAACCGCGGGTACGCGTTTTCAATCCCGAGCCGGCGACGGACGGTATCCGGACTCCGAACACGGTCGCCATGATTCTCTGTGACGACATGCCCTTCCTGGTCGACTCCGTTTGCATGGCCGCTACCCAATCCGGAGTCGCTGTCCGCCTGATCGTTCACCCGGTCATCGGGTGTACGCGCAAGAACGGTCGGTTACTGGCGGTCGAAGATACCGGTGCCACCCCGGGGCGTCTTGAATCTTGGCAGTGGCTCGAATTCGACCGGATTGAGGACCCCGCGCAACTGGCGGCACTGGAACAGCGTATTTCCAGCGCGCTTGGCGATGTACGCGCAGCAGTATCAGACTGGCCCGCGATGCGCGAGCGCGCCTTGGAAATCGCATCGTCTCTCGAAACGCTCGCGATGCCCATTGCCTCTAATGAGCGCGCAGAAATTTCGGCCCTGCTCGAATGGATGGCGGACAATCACTTCACCTTCTTAGGTGCACGGTACTATCACCTCAATCGCGGAGCCCGTTCCGATGAACTCGTCGCGGATGCAGACTCGGGCCTCGGCATCCTTCGGTCAGGGCATCGAAGCCGCGAGGGCAGCACCCGCACGTTGACCGGGACGGCACGCGAACGCGCCCGCGATCCCCAGCCGATTACCGTCACCAAGGCCAATGCACTCGCCACTGTGCATCGGGCCACCTACCTCGACTACGTCGGTTTGAAGACGTTTGATAAGAACGGGCGGGTGACTGGGGAACATCGTTTTCTGGGTCTCTGGACCTCGGGCATGTACACAGCGCGGCCCCGCGACATCCCGTTGTTGCGTCACAAAGTGGCGAGTGTCGTCGGGCACTTTGGCCTAGCCCCGTCGAGCCACGATGCGAAGGCCGTGCTTCATGCCCTCGACAATTATCCGCGCGACGAGCTTTTCCAGGCGACGGCCGAGGATCTGATTCCGACCATTCGGGGCATCGTCAATCTGTACGACCGCCAGATCGTTCGTGTGTTCTTGCGCCGGGATATCTTTCATCGCTACTGGTCCTGCCTCATCTACGTCCCGAGAGACCGCTACGGAACGGAGGTGCGGCGCAGAATTGAATCGATTGCTGTCGAGGTTCTGGATGGCGATAGCGTCGAATCCAGTGTTCAATTATCCGAGTCGACGCTGGCTCGACTGCAACTCGTCGTTCGTACCTCTCGACCTGGCCACGGCGGGGACGCCGCGACGCTGGAAGCCAGGATTCGGGCTGCGGTGCTGACCTGGGATGACGGGTTGCGCGAGGCACTGACTGCCCTTTACGGGGAGTCGAAGGGACTCAGTCTCAGCGCGGAATACGCGCGCGGAATCCCGGCGGCCTACCGGGAAGATACGCCGACCCAGGACGCGGCTGCCGACATCGGGCGTCTCGAGGCGCTTGTGGGCGATGCCATTCAATTGCGACTGTATCAGCGCGCGGGGACCTCTCCGCGTCGTGTGAATCTACGGCTGTACACTGCGGCAGCGCCGAAGGCCATTTCGGACCTCCTGCCCATTCTCGAGAATCTTGGTTTGCGACTCTTGAGCGAGCGCCCTTACTCAATCCAACGGGCCAACGGTGCACGCCTGCAGGTACAAGACTTCGAACTCGAATCAAAGCACGAAGCGCCCATCAGCGTGAGTTCCGACGCACCTCGACTTGTCGGTGCGATCGAGGCCGTATGGAATCGTGAAACTGAAAACGACGGCTTCAATCGCCTCGTGCTTGCGGCAGGTCTGCACTGGCGGGAGGCCTTGGTCCTTCGATCGTATTGTCGCTGGTTGCTGCAGACCGGCATTCCGTTCAGTCAAAACTACGTCGAGTCCGTTCTTCTGCAAAACGCCAAGGCCGCGGGAAACTTGGCCCGACTTTTCCTTGCCCGATTCGACCCTCACCGATCGGAAAAGCAACGTCGATCGCAGACAAAACGGCTGGAAGGAGAGATTGATTCGGCATTAGCCGCAGTCCAACGTCTGGATGAGGACCGAATTCTTCGCTCTTTTAAAGCGGCAATCGAAGCTACCGTTCGGACGAATTATTTCCAGACGACGGCGACTGGAACTCCCAAGTCCTATGTCTCGGTAAAGATTTCCTCCGGACGTGTTCCCGGGGTCCCACTCCCCTACCCACTTTTCGAAATATGGACGCATTCCGCGCGCATGGAAGGCGTACATCTGCGAAAAGGCAAAGTGGCGCGTGGAGGGTTGCGATGGTCAGACCGTTACGAGGATTTCCGAACGGAGATCCTCGGCCTGATGAAGGCGCAGAACGTCAAGAACACGGTCATTGTGCCGGTCGGCGCTAAGGGTGGCTTCGTGTGCCGCGCGCTACCGACCGGCCGCGAAGAACAGGCCCGTGAGGTGGTGGCGTGTTATCAAATGCTGATCCATTCCATGTTGGATCTCACGGACAATATTGTCGGTGGCAAGACCGTTCCGCCGGACAACACGGTACGCTACGACGAGGATGACACTTATCTCGTGGTAGCTGCGGATAAGGGCACCGCGTCATTCTCTGACGTGGCAAACGCAATCGCCGAAGAGCGCGGATTCTGGCTGGGCGATGCGTTCGCATCCGGCGGATCTGCGGGCTACGACCATAAAAAGATCGCCATCACGTCGCGAGGCGCGTGGGAATGCGTAAAGCGTCATTTCCGCGAACTCGGCGTAGACACCCAGTCACAAGCCTTCACGGTGGCTGGCATCGGCGACATGTCCGGCGACGTTTTCGGCAACGGACTCTTACGCTCACGCCACGCCAAACTGGTGGCGGCGTTCAATCATCAACATATTTTTATCGATCCCACCCCAGATCCAGAGCGTTCGTTCAAAGAACGCGAGCGCTTATTTGCGCTGCCGCGATCGACTTGGGCGGACTACGACGCCACCATACTCTCGGAAGGCGGCGGCATTCATTCCCGCTCGTCCAAATCGATCACGCTATCCGCAGAGGCGCGCCAACTGCTTGGCATCGCAACGGACAGTGCGCCACCGAATGACATTATTCGAGCCATTCTTAAATTGCCGGTCGATCTGCTCTGGAATGGCGGCATCGGCACCTACGTCAAGTCATCGCTCGAGGCACATTCCTCCATCGGAGACCGGGCGAATGACGCGGTGCGCGTCGATGGCCGCGAGCTACGGTGTCGCGTGGTTGGCGAAGGCGGCAACCTAGGCTTCTCACAACTCGGCAGGGTCGAGTACGCGCTTTCGGGCGGCCGACTGAATACCGACTTCATCGACAACTCCGGCGGGGTCAACTGTTCGGACCTGGAAGTCAACATCAAGATATTGCTCCGGTTGGCGGCCGATCGGCGGGGATTGAAGCGTTCGCCGCGTGACAAGTTATTGGCACAAATGACCGACGAAGTGGCGGGTCTGGTCCTGCGCAACAATTACCTGCAGGCCCAAGCATTGAGTGCGCTCGAGGCTCGAGCGGTGCAACGCGCGGGCGAGCATCTACACGCGATTTCAGTCTTGGAAAAAGCCGTCGACTTGAATCGCGCCATCGAATACTTACCAACCGATGCGTCCGTGTTGGAGCGGACCGCACACGGTCGCGGCTTAACGCGTCCGGAGCTCGCGATACTCCTCAGCTATTCCAAGATCTGGCTGAATCAACAAATAGTCGATTCCGATGTGCCCGAGGATCCGTACCTGTCGAGCGAGCTGTTGAGGTACTTCCCACCCGAGCTGGCAAAGCGGTATCAGGACCTGATGGAAGCGCATCCGTTGCGACGCGAAATCATCGCAACCGCAACGACCAATAGCATCATCAATCGAATGGGACCCGTCTTCGTCATACGCACCGAAGAGGATACCGGCGCTACGGTCGGCTCCATTGCACGGGCGTACGCGATCGCACGAGAATCCACCGCGATGCGTGATCTATGGGGCGCTATTGAAGCATTGGATAATGTCGTTAGCGCCGCCGTGCAGACGGAAATGGCCAACCTCACCACGCGGGCATTGACGTTAGCCACCCATTGGGTCCTTGCTCACCGACGCAATCTTGCGGTCGACGCTAATGTGGCAGCCTTGCGCCCGGGACTCACCGCATTGGGGGCAATCGCCCCCGATTTACTCGCTGGCAGTATCGCCGTGCGGATCGCCGCAATCCATCGGCGTTTACGGGACGCTGGCGTGCCGGAGGCCCTCGCGACGGGTATCGCACAATTAGAGCTCGTCCCCGGTGCCTTCGATATCGTCGAGTTGGCGGAATCGCTGGGCAAATCGCTCCCGTCCGTCGCCCGCGTGCACATGACCTTAGATGCCGATCTGGGACTCGACGAGCTGCGCGTTGCCATTCGCGCGCTGGAGACGAAAAGTCACTGGCAGTCGGTTGCACGGACGTCACTCGGTGAAGATCTGCATCGATTGCATCGGGCGCTCACGGAGAACGTACTGCGTGCACGCGGTAAGGGAGAGCCGGGACATTTGGCGACGCTCTGGCTGGCGGCGCGGCAACGAAGCGTCGACCACTTCCGAGGCATTACGCGCGACATTCAGGCCAGTGGAACGGTGGATTTCCCCACCTTGTCGGTCGCGCTTCAGTCGCTCCGACGCCTAGCTGGCGCGTGACACACTACATTTTTGACTACATGCGCGTCGTCCGGCTACCGTGCCGGATGACCCTATGGAGGATCTTTCGTGGCTGACAATGTCGGAACGTTGGCGCTCGTTCGCCATGGACAAAGCGACTGGAATCTCAAGAACCTTTTCACCGGTTGGACCGATGTCGATCTCACGGACCTGGGGCGCCAAGAGGCGGCCGAGGCCGGTCGGCTGCTGGCCGCTGAGGGGATCGACTTTGACCAGGTCTACACCTCCGTCCTGACTCGGGCCATACGCACCGCGAATATCGCGTTGGATGAAATGCAGCGTTTATGGCTTCCGGTTGAGCGGTCGTGGCGCCTCAACGAGCGACACTACGGCGCGCTTCAGGGCCTCGACAAGGCGGAGACCGTGGCCAAGCACGGCGCGGAGCAGGTAAAAATATGGCGTCGCAGTTACGACATTCCGCCACCCGCGCTCGCACTGGATGATCCCCGCCACCCGCGGGCTGACCGGCGGTATCGAGATCTGGACCCGGCTCTCTTGCCGGCCACCGAATCCCTAAAGGACACGCTCGCTCGCGTCGAGCCATTGTGGAATAACGCGATCGCGCCGGCGCTTCAGCAGGGCCGAAACGTGCTGATTTTTGCGCACGGCAACAGTCTGCGCGCTATGGTCAAAATGCTGGATGGAATGAGCGAATCGGAAATATTGGAGTTCAATATCCCGACGGGCGTTCCCATTATTTACGACCTGGCGCCGGATCTTTCGTCACGTGGCCGCCGCTTCTTGGGCGATCCCGCAGCCATCGCCGCTGCGGCAGAAGCCGTCGCGAAACAAACCGAAAAGAAATAGCCAAAACAAAACAGCCGACGGCCCAAGCCGTCGGCTGTCTGCGAGCGGCAGAGCCGCCGACGCAACGAACCGATTATTCGTCCGGCGCTACCGCGACCTTTAAGCCGTCCAACGCTTCGGTGAACGTGACCTGACACGACAGTCGCGAATTCGGCTTGAAACTGCCGAGTTCCCGCAGCAATTCCAGTTCGTCGCCCTGCGCCGCCGGCAGCTTAGCGACCCACTCCGCGTCGACGTAGATATGGCAGGTCGCGCAGGAGCACATACCGCCACAAATGGCCGCCATATCGAAATCTGCGTCGCGCAGCGTCTCCATCACGGAAGTGCCCGCTCGTCCGGCAACCCGATGCTCTTTACCCGCTCGATCAGTGACCACCATCTCTGCCATGCCGTGCACTCCCAAAAATCGTATGGACCATCCGACCTGACTGGTCGGCGCACGCATGGTAACGACCTCGCCCCAAAACGACCAGTCGGGCGATACTCAAGCGGATAGACGGGAGACGAACGCCGTCCGGCGCGCCTCGCTCAAGGTGTCCCAACCGTCGGCCGAATCCAGCCACAGCGCGTGTATCGCGTCGAAGAGTCGTTGCCACGGCCGTAGATCCGCCGCGGTGACATCGCCGTACGCCGCCACCAACGCGTCAATCTGATCGCGATCGAGGTCGTGGTAACACGCGATACCCGCCAATTCAAATAGCGGATCGCCCCAACCGGCGTATTCCCAATCGATGAACCACAATTGGCCATCGTCCAGTACATTGCGTTGGTGCAGATCGTTATGGCAAAAAACGGGACGCGGACTCCGCCGCCGAGCTTGAGCCTGCGCGATGGCCGCCTGGATCGCGGAGCGACGAATGGGGCTGCTTGGCGGGGGAACGGCCGCGGCCAAATACTCCATCGCCAGAGCGTCAGCGTCGATGGCACGCATGTCCACTCGAATAGGCAGCTCGTGCAGCGCTTTCACCCGCTGCGACAGCCTCGCCAAGCCCTCTGCAGTCTCGAAGAGCTGCGATGATGCCTGCGGAGCGTCGATCCAAGCCGTGATAAGCAGTCCGGCGTCGGGTTGCGCATGAATCACCGCGGGCGCGAACCCGAACTCTGCTGCGGCCGCGTGCGCCGCCCATTCTGAGGCACGGCTGACGCGCAGGACTTCGTCGTCCGAACCGGCGCACCGCACAGCCCAGTCGACACCCTCACCGACGACCCTCACCACCGTGTTGACGGCGCCGGCAAGGATAGGCTGACAGTCAACGCCACTCGCCACCGCTGCCCGCCCGGCCGGAAACCGATTGAGCAGGTCGTAAATGCGCGTCGGATCGCTCATCCGCGACTCATCGCAGGACGCCACGCTCGCCAACCCAATGCCGCGAGCCCCACGAATAGGCTGTAGAGCAACGCGCTCAGGTAGAGACCATGACGCAGGCACAGCCACGCAATGACGAGATCAATACCGATCCACCACAGCCAGTTTTGGCGGATTTTGCGGGCCTGCAACCACGTCGCATACACACTCGCCCATGTGGTCAGTGCATCGAGTCGCGGGTCGACCGAGTGCGTTTCAGCGGCGAGGATCCGAGCGGTGGCCTCACTGATCAGCGCGACCCCCGCGATGCCCAACACCTGACCGATCCACGCGCCAGACGTAATCGGACGATCCCCCGAGTCGCCCGTCCACGCCCACCAGCCATAAACCGCAACGGCGAGAAAATAGGCTTGCAGTCCGGCCTGCATCACCAACCCGGCGCGCGCGAAAACGGCGAGGTAGAGCGCTGTGCTGACAAAAGCGAATGCCCAGCACCAGCGAATTTCTTTAACTGCAAGAACGACATAGACAATGCCGAGCGCGGCACCTGCAGCCTCCAACGGAGACAAATCGGTGACGAGGCGGGCCAGCGGGGCGATAATGTCGGTGACAGTCACTAAATCTACTCTTCGAGGTAACGCTCCTACGGAGCGCGTACTGGTAGGATGTTGGATCTCTCCACAGCGAGGTTTTGCCCCATGGCCCAGCGCTCGGTCAAGGTTTATCAGATCGATGTGTTCACCGAGACACTCTTCACGGGAAATCCGGCCGGTGTGGTGCTCGGGGCGGAAACGCTCGATGAAACCGAGATGCAGGCCCTCGCTCGCGAGCTAAACAACTCCGATTCGGCGTTCGTACTGCCGCCGGATGGACCCGATCACGACGTCATCCTTCGATTCTTCACGCCCAAGAGCGAAGTGGGCTTTGTCGGGCACGCCACGGTCGCGGCCCACGTGGCTCGCCTGGCAGCAGGCGTGGGTGGCACGGGGACCCTGCATCAGAAGTCCCGCTCCGGCATCCAAGCCATTACGGTCTCGGGTACGGCCGAGAATCCCCACGTCGCGGTGACAGTCCCGCCGCCGACCTGCCTGCCACCGATCTCCAGCGAGCAGAAAGGTCAGCTGCTCGATATTTTCGGTATGGATACGGCAGCGTTGGATCCCAAGTGCCCGATTTTGGTGACGAAGCGGGCGACCACCCGTCTGATGATCGGTTTACGGTCGATGGACGCATTGGCAGCCCTCGAGCCCGATCTTGAGGCGCTGAAACGGTTTACGCCACACGTCGGCGCCGACGGGTACCTGCTCTTCGTTCGTGACGCGCACGGTCCTGGCACGTTTGAGGCGCGGCTCTTCTCGCCCGTCTTGGGTATTTCCGAAGATCCGGTCAGCGGCAACGCGCACGGGATGCTCGGCGCATACCTGGTCACGCACGACTTGATTCCGGTTGTGGACGGTAAGGCTGTTCTGAAGGGCTTTCAGGGCGCGAGCATGCAGCGCCCGGGCACCGTCGACATCGAAGTGACGGTGACCGATGGGCAACCGTCACAGATCGTGATCAGCGGCACTGCGCGCGTGGTCTTCACGACCGAGATCAAACTCGGCTGATCTAAGTCGCTGAGCGGGCTCGTTTGGCTGCCGTAGTGCCGACGAGCTCGCCCTCCCAGGCCGCAACCACCACGGTGGCCACGGAATTTCCGACCACATTCGTTGCGCTTCGGCCCATATCCAAGAACTGATCCACGGCGAGTATCAGGACCAAGCCGGCTTCCGGGATACCGAAATGGGCAAGCGTCGCCGCGATGACCACCAAGGAAGCACGCGGCACACCGGCCATTCCTTTACTCGTGACCATCAACAGCAGCAGCATGGTGATCTGTTGGGATATTGACAGTGAGATGCCGTACACCTGAGCGATAAACAGCGTCGCGAAGGTGCAATACATCATGGATCCGTCCAGATTGAACGAATACCCCAACGGCAATACAAAGCTGGCGATTCGTCCTGAAACGCCGTAACGCTCCAACTGTTGCAACGTCTTTGGGTACGCCGCTTCGGAACTGGCGGTGGAGAACGCCAACAGAATCGGTTCGCGCAGCAAGGGCGCCAGTCCAAACAATCGCCGCCCCACTACGGTGGCTCCGAGAGTCAGCAACACTACCCACAACACGATTAGCGACAGGTAAAAGCCGCCAACGAAACGGCCGTACGTGGCGAGCACGCCTAACCCATGCTGGGCAACGACCGCGGTGATGGCCGCAAAGACGGCAATCGGGGCGAACAACATGACGTAGCCGGTCATGCGTAACATCACCTGGGCAAGGTCATCCAGCAGCCCGAGGAGCCGCGCCACTCGATCACCGAGCGCGGCCATCGCAGTACCCAAGAACGCCGAAAAAACGACAATCTGAAGAATTTCGTTCGAGGCCATCGCTTCGACGATCGATTTTGGGACCAGATGGGTAATGAAATCCTTCAAGGTGATTCCGCTCGCGCGCACGCCGCTGTCAACTTCTGCCGCGGGCAGCGCGAATCCGGCACCGGCACCCGGCGCTATCAGCGTTACCATCACCAAACCCAGCGCAAGGGAGACCAGCGACGCGAACAAAAACCAACCCAGCGTCCGTATTCCGACCCGCCCCAAGCGCGCTGGATCCCCCATATGGGCGATGCCCACGGTTAGCGTCGATAGCACCAACGGGGCAATGATCATTTTGATCATGCGCAGGAATAGATCGGTTCCAATCTGGCAGTAACCCGCGATCGCCTGACGGATCGATTCATCGGCTACCGACGCATGAATGACGCTGCCCGCTACAATGCCAGCGACCAGCGCTCCGGCGACGACAGCAGTTAATTTCTTGGCCATGGTTACCTCTGGGATCGACGCTGCGACTCTACCGATGCAGCGGCCATCGCGTCACGGGAAATGATCTGACCTTGGCCCTGACGAATCGCCAGCACATGCTGAATCTCTGGAACCAAATCGGTCGGATGATGCGCGGCGACGATGAGTTGAATGCCGGATTGAGCGCATCCCGACAAGAAGCCCTTCACCTTCGCTCGATAAGGCGCATCCAGCCCAGTGAGCGGCTCATCCAACAGCAGCGCCTCCGGCTTGAGCACCATCGCCCGGGCGAATAGCGCGAGACGCCTCTGCCCATACGACAGGCGCCGAACGGACGTATCGGTCGGGCCGCTAAAGCCAACCAACGCAAGCGCATCGCGTGCGCGGCGGCGTTCGGCGGGGTTCGAGCGCGAGAGCAAGCCAAAACTCAGTCGTTCGCCGCTGACGACGAAATCTTCGGTCGATACGTCCTCGAAGTACTCCATCTGCAATTCAGGCGAGACAAATCCGATCCGTCGGCGCCATTCTTCCATGTGAAGCCCGAGTTCATGGCCGCGACGTACAACGCGGCCGACGGCCGCGAACGGCAGCAGTCCATAGACGGCTTGCAATAACGTGGACTTACCCGACCCATTTGCGCCCACGATCGCCCAGTGCTCCGCCGGCCGCACAATCCAACACAGATGCTGGATTACCGGTCGATAGTCCCGATACAACGACACATCATTCAACTCGATCAACGGAAGCGTGGCGTGTTCCCGTCGCTCAAATCCCGGGTGGGTGGCCTGACCATCGACCGCGAGCCAATGTTGTGGAGCGCCCTCCAGACTCCCGTCGTACGTGATCCGACCGGACTCTATGACCCAAGCCCGGCTGAAACCGGCGGGCACATCGTCCGCTCGATGCGCGGCCAGCACGATCGTCACGCCGGCCGACCGCAGACGCCCCAATTCCTCATCGAGCAATGCTCGCGTGTCCGCATCCAGACCGTTGTGCACTTCGTCCAGCAACACAAGTCCCGGGTTGCCGGCGAGTGCACGCGCAATCAGCACGCGTCGCTTTTCACCGTAGGACAGCGTCAAGAACGGACGGCGCGATAACCGCAGTAACGAAAAGCGCTCCAGCAAACCGCGAACACGCGCTCGCTGCTCCGCATTCAATCGTGCAACCGGCCGTATGACGTTGTGGACACCAGTGGCGACGACACGATGTACGCTGAAATTCCAGTCATAACGGAAATATTTGTCTTGCCACTCGCCTCCTACGAAAGCGATGCGCGGCAGAACCTCTACCGTATCCAGCGGTAGACCCGCGTGATCACGATAGTCTCGGCGCTCGTCACCGGCTTCGGTCGGCGTTGGCCAACGTTCGCCACCCAGTAGCTTAAGAAGCTGCGTCTTTCCGGCGCCATTGGGGCCCAGGAGGACGATTCCCTCTCCGGCGCGCACCTCCACATTGATCGGCGTCAGTAGGCGTCTTCCGTCAACGATCAGACCGGCTTGATGGCAACTGACGGCCAATCCGGTCACGTGACGCTCCATGTGTCATCACCCGAGGATGTCACGCGACCGTCCCGCTCCAATTTGACCAGATGCGCCATGAGGGTATAGCGAGCCATCGCGTGCAATGACGGCGGAACGTCTGCATAGACCTTCGGCAGTATCGTATCGAGGCTGAGCGGCTTGCCAGCATCTAAGGCCGACAACACCCGCTGTTCGCGCAAGAGTCGATGGGCGATCAACCGCTCAATGGTCGCTGACGGATCCCTGACCACGGGACCATGACCCGGCAGCAGTGCTTGCGGATTCAATCCGGCCACTTTCCTCAACGAGTCGAGATAGTCCGACAGGTCGCCATCCGGATGCACAATAACCGGCGAAACGGTACCGAGGATGTGATCACCCGTGCAGACGAATCCCTTGGAGGGTAGGTGCCAGCAAACGTGATTCGACGCGTGACCGGGTGTCGTGATCGCTACCAATGGACCCAAGTCCGTATCGATCGCCTCGCCATCGTCCACAATTCGGGTCGGACGGAAGTCGGGATCCTGAAAAGTCGGGTGACGCGACACACGACCCAAGAGGGGCACGCCCAGACGGAGACCCAATTCCACCGCCGCGGGCGAATGGTCGATATGGGTGTGGGTGACGACGATTGCGGTCACCGGGGTGCCACCCACGGCACGCAGAATCGCGTCGACCTGCCCGTCGATCGCCGGCCCCGGATCCAGGACAACGACCCGCTCTCGCCCCAGTAGGTAGGTATTGGTGCCAGGACCCGTCATCGCTCCGCCGTTTTGCGCGACGAGCCGGCGAACGCCGTCGTCCAGTTCGACGGCACATCCAGCGGTGAAATCGGTCGAGTCCAGTGCGGCCATTCGCCACTCCTACCAAGGTGAGCGTCCGGATGGTACCGACCCACGCGCCGACTAGCGAGACAAGGGGGGTTCAACTCCGTCGCCGAGGTTATAAGATGGGGGGGCTCCGGCCACGTCGGCCGACCACTTGAGGACCGAATTCATGAACTCCTTCCATCGAGCCGCCGCGTCCCTCGTCCTGTTCGGCCTGAGCGCCGCGGGCGCCCAGGCCGCTTGCCTAGCACCCAAGGCACCGACATCCTTTCCGAACGGGGCGGTTGCCACACTGCCGGAGATGGTGGAAGCGCAGAAGGCGGTAAAGCAATTTCAGGCCGATATGGCGACCTACCGCAAGTGCATCGATGAGGAATCACCGCCAGCCCCCTCGGGCGCGCCGCTCACCGAAGAGCAGAAGAAAGCCCAGGATGCGCGTGAAAAGGAGCGGATGCAGAAGCACAACGACTCCGTCACGATGGAGACGGCGGTCGCTGACGAGTTCAACCAGCAGATCCACGCCTATAAAGAAGCGCAGGCCGCCAAGAAGGCCCAGTGAGTCTGCCGTGCTGACACCGGCGGAGGCAACAGCGGCGATCAATGCAGCCATACGGCCGTTGGCAGCGGAGACCGTACCGCTGCGCGCGGCCGCCCTCCGGGTGTTGGCGGAAACACTCTACGCAGAACGGGACCTTCCGCCGTTCGACCGGGTCGCGATGGATGGCATCGCGATCCGGCATTCGGATTGGCAACGAGGAACCCGACGGTATGTGATCGATGGCATCGTCGGTGCCGGTAGCGAACCGCTGCCATTAGCCGAGAGTGACCATTGCCTTGAGGTCATGACGGGCGCGATGTTGCCACCGGGCACCGACTCCGTCATTCCGTTCGAGCTCCTGCGCCAGTCATCTGGCGTTGCCGAGGTACTGTCGGATGACGTGGTACCGGGCGCCAACGTGCACCGTCGCGCCAGCGACGGTCGAGCGGGGGACGTCGCGCTTACCCCCGGCACTTTATTGCGTGGACCCGAAATTGCGGTCGCAGCGTCCGTCGGCCGCTCGTCCGTTCAGGTTTCACGAAGCCCTGCCATTACCGTGATTTCGACCGGTGACGAACTGGTAGGACCCGAGGAGGCGCTACTGCCTTGGCAAATTCGCCGCTCCAATGCGCAAGGCATCGTGGGCATGCTTCAAGGTCGTGGTTATTTCGACGTCATGGACCTCCATTTGGGCGACCAACGACCGGTCCTCTTGCAACAACTCGGTGAAACCCTGGCGACGCGGGACGTACTGATCTTGTCGGGCGGCGTGTCAGCGGGTCGATTTGACCACGTACCGGGCGTCTTGCAAGAACTGGGCGTCCAGCAAGTGTTTCACAAGATTGCGCAACGACCCGGCAAGCCGTTTTGGTTTGGCATCAGCCCGAATGGGCAGCCCGTTTTTGCGTTGCCGGGCAACCCCGTTTCAACCCTGGTATGCCTGGCCCGGTACGTGTTGCCAGCGTTGGAACGTCTCTCGAGTCGTCAAGGGTCAACGGTCAACGCCGCGCTGTTGGAAGACGGATGGCAGAGCCAAGGATCGTTGACGGCGTTTGTGCCTGTCATGCGCATTGCCCCGGCCAGTGCCAGCGTACGTCTGCACCAAACTCGTGGGTCCGGCGATTTTGTCTCTTTGGTGGGGACTGACGGCTTTGTGGAATTGGCGCCCGGCGAGACGATTGCCCCGGGATCGCCGGTTCCGTTCTACACTTGGTAACCATGAGCGAAATCGTCACCTTGAACGCCCCCTCCCGGCCGCTCGACCAGCGTGGCCGTGCCATGCACGACTTGCGTATTTCCGTAATGGATCGGTGCAATTTTCGCTGTCCCTACTGCATGCCGAAGGACACCTTCGGCGAGGGGTACCGATTCTTATCGTCTGCAGAACGTTTGTCGTTCGCAGAAATCACACGGTTAGCAGGTCTCTTCGTGCCTCTGGGCGTTCGCAAGTTGCGACTCACCGGCGGCGAACCCCTGCTGCGCGCCGGATTGCCGGAGTTGATTGGTGATCTGGCGGCGCTACCGGGCATTGAAGACGTCGCGTTGACCACCAACGGCGTGCTACTGCCCCGTCATGCGTCGGATTTGAAAGCGCAGGGCCTCGGCCGCGTCACTGTCAGCCTCGATTCGTTGGATCCGGATGTGTTCCGACGTATGTCGGGCGGGTTTGGATCTCCGGCGGAAGTGCTCGCCGGGATCGATGCTGCATTGGCCGCGGGACTCGGGCCGATCAAAGTGAACTGCGTCGTCCAACGCGGCGTCAACGATCACACCGTATTGTCGTTGATCGAACACTTTCGCGGTACGCCCGTCATCGTGCGTCTCATCGAGTACATGGATGTTGGCAATCGGAACCATTGGGATCGTGAACGCGTGGTGACGGCGCGTAGTCTTCGCGACGCCATCCACGCTCGCTGGCCGATTAAGCCGACCGCTCCCGCCTATCCCGGTGAGGTCGCCGAACGCTATACGTACGAAGATGGAGCCGGCGAGGTGGGCTTCATCGCATCGGTGAGCCAACCGTTTTGCGGTGGGTGCACCCGGGCGCGACTGTCGTCGGAAGGTGTCCTGTACACCTGTCTGTTCGCCAGCCATGGCCTTGATTTGCGGGCACCGATGCGCGGCGGAGCCACGAATGCAGAGCTCAGTGATCGCATACGCGATACCTGGTTGCGTCGTAACGATCGTTACAGTGAAATTCGGGCCGATCAACCAGCGGCCATCGAACGCAAAATCGAAATGTATTACATCGGGGGCTGATGAATACGCTGACCCATGTCGACGACCAAGGCAGACCCACGATGGTCGATGTCGGCACCAAGACTGTTACCGCACGCACTGCCACAGCGGAGGCACGCGTGCGGCTGCCCGACGATGTCGCCCGAACGCTCGCAGAGACGGGCTATGCAACCAAGAAAGGTCCTGTATTCGCGACAGCGATCATCGCTGGCACTATGGCAGCGAAGCGCACGCACGACCTGATTCCCTTTTGCCATCCGCTCGGGCTTGAAAAGTGCCGCATCGACATTGAAGGCGCTGGAAATCTGATCGTGATTCGCTGCGAAGTCGGCGTACATCACAAGACGGGCGTCGAAATGGAGGCCCTCACAGGAGCCAGCGTCGCGGCGCTCACCGTCTACGATATGTGCAAAGCGCTCTCCCACGACATCGTGATCGAAAGTACGCGCCTCATCGAAAAGCGTGGCGGCAAGAGCGACTTCGGAGCCCCGTGATGACCGACTTCGCTCGTCTCGCGGGGCTCGTCTTATCCGGCGGCTACAGCAAGCGCATGCGGCAGGACAAAGCCGCCCTGCTCGTCGATGGGGAAACACAACTGGCTCGAGCCGTGCGGCTGTTGCAAACCGTTTGCACAGACGTCTTCGTCTCCGTCCGGCCGGACCAAATTGCGGACCCGGTACGAGCGGCGTACCCGCACGTTGTAGACGAGCTGGATAACGTGGGGCCCGCAGCCGGAATACTTGCAGCGTTCGCCCATCGTCCCGATAACGCTTGGCTCGTGCTGGCCGTCGATCTGCCGCTTCTGAATGCGGAGACGTTAGCCCACTTGGTGCGATCTCGCGCGACTGACCAAATGGCCACTGCGTACATCAGTGCGCACGATGGACTGCCCGAGCCGCTCTGTGCGATTTGGGAGCCGGCGAGCCACGCTGCGCTCGCGACCTTCGTCGCTGAGGGCCGCCATTGCCCGCGAAAATTTTTGATCAACCATCCGGTACGTTTGGTTCCCTTGCTAACGCCGGAAGCGCTGGCCAACATCAACACACCTGACGAGTACGCGGCGACAGTCGCGCAGACTCGGAACGGAGCGTCACCATGACTGCTTTGAGAGTCCAGTATTACGCCATCTTGAGGGAGCAGGCCGGCATGAGCCGCGAAGTCGTGGAATCCGCTGCCGGAAACGCCGCGGAACTTTACGACGAACTTCGGGCACGCCACGGTTTCACACTGGCCCGCTCGCAACTGCGCGTTGCCATCGACGGTGAGTTTGCAGACTGGTCCGCACCGCTCACGTCCAATAGCGAGATCGTCTTTATTCCACCGGTTGCGGGTGGCTAACCATGCAAGGCTTCTTCTTTTCGGCCGATCCGCTTGACCTAACCCACCTTCGTGGGACGGTCGAAGATGCGACCTGCGGGGGCTACGTCAGTTTCGAGGGCTGGGTGCGCGACCATAACGACGGTCGTTCGGTGGCTCGACTGGAATACGAAGCGTTCGAGCTACTCGCCGTTAAAGAAGGGCAGCGTATTATTTCGGAGGCGATTGAGCGTTTCGGCGTCACTCGCGCTCGCTGTGTTCATCGAGTCGGTTTGCTCGAATTGGGCCACGTGGCAGTGTGGGTCGGTGTGAGCGCACCGCACCGCGGCGAGGCGTTTGCCGCGTGTCGCTACATCATCGACGAGGTCAAGCACCGCGTCCCCATTTGGAAAAAAGAGTATTACGTCGACGGTGACTCGGGCTGGGTGAATTGTGAGCGCTGCGCTGCAGCGGCATTGGATTCCACGGCGCAGACGTCACACCACCACGATCACAGTCACGACCACAATCACAATCACGGTCACGCCGACGATCACCATCACGGGCATACCACGCCGATGACGGTGGCACGGCATCCGCACGGCGTACGTTCGCCGGATTATTCGCGACAGCAGATCCTCACGGAGGTCGGCGCGCACGGGCAAGCTCGGATCCGCGGCGCCCGCGTATTGGTCGTGGGTGCGGGTGGACTCGGGGTGCCGGTGTTATCGTATCTTGCCGGTGCAGGCGTCGGCACCTTGGGTGTTATGGACGGCGACACATTGGATGCGTCCAATCTGCACCGACAAACGCTGTATGCCTTGGACGATGTGGGGCAGTCGAAAGCACTGCTGGCAGCGCAAAAACTTCGCGCGCTCAACCCCGAAGTCGATGTGCGTCCCTACGTCGAGCGCGCGACAGACACGAATCTCACAGCGATTGCGGCAGGCTACGACGTGATCGTCGACTGCACGGATAATTTTGCCGCTCGCTTTGCGATTAACGACACGGCAGTCCGTCTCGCGAAACCGGCGGTTCTCGCCAGTGTCTACCAATACGAAGGACAACTGCAGGTCGTGCGCGCCGGCGACCCCTGCTTGCGTTGCCTGTGGCCGGACGGCACGCGCGACGGCATTGTCGGCAATTGCGCAGAAGCCGGGGTATTAGGTCCGATACCCGGGGTGCTCGGTAGTCTCCAAGCCCTTGAGGTGCTGAAAGTCATCCTCGGAATGGCGTCGCCGGCGCAGGGCGCCGTGGTGCTACTGGACTTACGGACGCTTGAGAGTCGGCGACTCGGCGCTCGCCGCGCCGACGACTGCCCAGCGCACTGCCAAGCACCCGCTGAACACACTGCTGTGGATCTGACGGTATCGGTGACGTTACCGACCAGGGAGTGGACGGTTATTGACGTCCGCGAGCCCCATGAAGTCGCGATCGACCCGTTACCGGGCCTCAGTCGGCCGATACCGTTGGGGCAGTTGCTCGATAATCCCGAGCAATTGCCAACCGGACACCGCTATCTGTGTGTCTGTGCGAAGGGACAACGGTCGTTAGCCGCAGCCAAAGCACTCCAGCGGGTGGGTCGCGAGGCGGCTTCGCTCTCGGGCGGCTACACGGCCTAGCTAATACCGCTATCCAGGTCGGACTTGGCCACTGCCGCGGACAACGTACTTGTAGCTGGTTAACTGTTCGGTGCCCACGGGGCCACGCGCATGAAACCGATCGGTAGAGATGCCGATCTCAGCCCCCATCCCGAATTCGCCACCGTCGGCAAATTGTGTGGAGGCATTGTGCAGAACAATGGCACTGTCGACGGCGGTGAGAAATCGCTCGGCCGTGGTGTCGTTATTCGTCACAATCGATTCCGTGTGCGCCGATCCATACCGTGTCACGTGCGCAATCGCTTCTTCAACCCCCCGGACGACTTTTACGGCGATGATCGCGTCGAGATATTCCGTGTACCAATCTTCCTCCGTAGCCGGCAACACGCGGCTATCGACGGCCTGACACGGCCCGTCGCCACGCACCTCGCAGCCCGCATCCAGTAACGCCTTCACGAGTGTGGGCAAGTACGTCGGATCGGCGGCCTGATCCACCAACAGGGTTTCGGCGGACCCGCAAATCCCGGTGCGTCGCAATTTGGCATTGAGCACAATGTCCGTCGCCATGGCGAGATCTGCATCGCGGTCCACGTAGACGTGGCAATTGCCGTCGAGATGCCCGATGACCGGCACCCTCGCTTCCCGCTGAACGCGCTCGATCAGACCTTTGCCGCCACGCGGAACGATGACATCGATGAAATCTGTCATTTCAGCCAACAAATGTCGGACAGCCTCTCGATCGGTCGTCGGCACCCGCTGTATACAGCCGGCGGTTAATCCCGCCGCTTCGAGTCCAGCGACAAGGCACCCGTGAATCGCCGCGCTCGACTCGACACTCTCCGAGCCTGGGCGAAGGATGGCGACGTTGCCCGATTTCAAGCACAAAGCACCCGCATCGGCGGTGACGTTAGGTCGACTCTCATAGATGATGCCGATCACACCCAGCGGAACGCGCACCCGCTGAATGCGCAATCCATTCGGCCGGGTCCATTCGCTAATGACCGAACCAATCGGGTCTTCCAATCGCGCAATGTCCTCCAATCCGCGCGCCATGGCTTCGATGCGTGAGGGGTCCAGTTTGAGGCGGTCGATCAGCGCCCCTTTTAGGCCACGCGCCTGCGCAGCAACTAAGTCACGCGCGTTGGCTGCTAGGATCTCCCCGGCACGGGTGCGCAATTGGGACGCCGCTGCCATCAACGCGCGATCTTTGACCTCCCGCGTGGCCTGTGCCAGCACGCCACTCGCCTGGACCGCCGTACGGCCCATCGTCTGCATCATGGCCGATAAATTTGCACTGTCGTCGTTCGGCCGCATCACTCGCGTCCTCGTTGGAGCATGACGACCAGGTCGTCTCGGTGAATCATCTCTTCGCGCCCCACATAACCGAGTAAATTCTCGATTTCGGCACTGCGCCGGCCGGCGATCAGCAGACATTCGGACGCGTGATAGGCCACCAGACCGCGTGCGATCTCGGAGCCCTCGTGTATGACGCTGACGGTGTCTCCCCGTCCAAACTGACCGGCAACCTCAATCACACCGGCGGGCAGCAAACTCTTACCGCGCTGAAGCGCCTCCGCAGCGCCTGCATCGACGATGAGGCGGCCGAGTGGCTTAAGCGTGCCAGCAATCCATTGCTTGCGTGAAGCCACCGGCGTGGTAGACGGCAGAAACCAACTGCAGCGCTCGCCTTGTTCAATAGCGGCCAGCGGATGCGTCCGATGGCCACTCGCGATACAGAGACTGCACCCCGCACCCACCGCAATGCGGGCTGCGGCGACTTTGGTCGTCATACCGCCCGAACCGACGCCCGACGTGGGCCCTGTCGCCATCGCATCGATGCGTGCATCCACTTCGCGAACTTCAGGAATAAATTCCGCCGTAGGGTCCTTACCCGGATCGGCGGAGTACAGTCCATCAATGTCCGACAGCAGGACGAGGCACTCGGCGCTCGCCATCTGGGCCACGCGCGCGGCGAGTCGGTCATTATCTCCGTAGCGGATTTCGGCCGTCGCCACCGTATCGTTCTCGTTGATGACGGGGACGGCACCGAGATCGAGCAGTGTATTGAGGGTGGCGCGGGCATTGAGATAGCGGCGCCTATCCTCGGTATCGTCGAGGGTCAGTAAAACTTGCGCAACGGCGAGGCCGCGATCCTCGAGGATCTCCTGCCAGGCGCGCGCCAACCGGATCTGTCCGACAGCGGCAGCGGCCTGACTTTCGGGCAAACTCAGCTTTCCCGACGCGAGTCGCAAATGGCGTCGGCCGAGTGCGATAGCGCCGGACGAGACGATGATCACCTGCTGACCGCGGCCGGTGGCTACCAAAATATCGTCGGCGAGCGATTCCAGCCACGCGCGATTGAGCCGGCCGGACTTTCCATCGACCAGCAGCGCGGATCCGACCTTGACCACTAAGCGGCGGGATTCACGCAGACGGCGTGCACGGCTGAGGTAGTCGGAATGGCTCATGGGACTGAATTAGCACGGGAAAACGGGTCCCAACTATACCGAGAATGCCGCGCCCTGTCCGTCATCGGGAGGAAGGCGCCGCGCCACGCCGCGGATATAGACGATAAACGTCGAACCCTGCGTTTTTTGCGTATGGGTATGCGTCTCAGCCCCTATTACCCTTCCCTCCGTAGAACCGCACACCCTCCTTTACCTGCGGAACGGAACGCCCATGCAACGCGCTGACACTTATAACGATACTGTCGTCAGACAATTCGCCTTGATGACCATCGTCTGGGGCATTGTCGGCATGCTGGTCGGGGTCATCATTGCCTCGCAGCTGCTCTTCCCGGCTCTGAATTTCGACATTCCGTGGCTCAGTTACGGTCGACTGCGACCTCTGCATACGAATGCCGTGATCTTTGCATTCGGCGGGAGCGCACTGTTCGCGACGTCGTACTACGTCGTGCAACGAACCTGCCACACGCGTCTGTTCGCCGGCAAGTTAGCCGCCTTCACCTTCTGGGGATGGCAGGCCATTATTGTGGCGGCCGCGATTACCCTGCCGTTGGGCATTACCTCAGGGAAAGAATACGCGGAGCTGGAATGGCCGATTGACATCGCGATTGCGATCGTTTGGGTTGCCTACGCGATCGTCTTTTTAGGCACGTTGGTCAAGCGTCAGGTCAAGCACATCTACGTCGCCAACTGGTTCTTCGCGGCCTTCATCATCACGGTCGCGGTGCTCCACATCGTCAACAGCGCCGAGATACCGGTGAGCTTGTGGAAGTCCTACTCCGTGTACCCGGGTACCGTCGACGCCATGGTGGAGTGGTGGTACGGCCATAACGCCGTCGGCTTCTTCCTGACCGCCGGCTTTCTCGGAATCATGTATTACTTCGTGCCCAAGCAAGCGGGCCGGCCCGTCTATTCGTACCGGCTGTCGGTGGTCCATTTCTGGGCACTCATCTCCGTCTACATGTGGGCCGGCCCCCATCACCTGATCTACACAACGCTTCCGGACTGGGCGCAATCGCTCGGCATGATCTTTTCGCTGATCCTCATCGCGCCCTCGTGGGGCGGCATGATCAACGGGATCATGACCCTTTCCGGCGCCTGGCATAAGCTGCGCACGGACCCCATTCTGAAATTCTTGATTGTTTCGCTGTCGTTCTACGGCATGTCGACCTTTGAGGGTCCGATGATGTCGATCAAGACGGTAAACGCCCTCTCCCATTACACCGACTGGACGATCGGCCACGTGCATTCGGGCGCACTCGGATGGGTGGCCATGGTCACCATCGGCGCGCTCTACAGCCTGATTCCGCGTCTGTACGGCCGTACGGAGATGTACAGCAAACGACTCATCGACATCCATTTTTGGACGATGACGATCGGCGTAGTTCTGTACGTCGCTTCGATGTGGATCTCCGGCGTTATGCAGGGGCTCATGTGGCGCGCCACCAATCCCGACGGAACGCTGACTTACACCTTCGTCGAGGCACTGAAGCAGACCTACCCGTTCTACGCAGTGCGTCTCGCCGGCGGGCTGCTGGTATTCGGCGGCATGTTCCTCATGGCGTACAACGTCTGGAAGACGATTTCCGCATCCGATGCGTCGACCGTCGATCAACCGGTCCCCGCACCGACGCATTGAGCCACCGACGCCCACCTCATTCGGAAGCAAATCCATGAATCATGAAAAAATTGAGAAGAACGTCGGCCTGCTCGGTGTACTCACGGCGATCGTGATTAGCATCGGGGGACTGGTTGAAATCGTACCTTTGTATTTCACCGGTCAGGTCGGTGAAGCAGCCCCTGGCGTGAAGCCCTACACGGCGCTGCAGCTCGAAGGCCGCGACATTTACCTGCGCGAGGGCTGTTACAACTGCCACTCGCAGATGATCCGTCCCATGCGCGCGGAAACCGAGCGCTACGGTCATTACTCCTTGGCCGGAGAATCTGTCTACGATCATCCGTTCCAATTTGGCTCGAAGCGAACCGGCCCGGACATTGCCCGCGTCGGTGGTCGCTACTCCGATGAGTGGCACCGTGCGCATTTGAATAACCCGCGCGACGTCGTGCCGGAGTCCAACATGCCGGGATTCCCGTGGTTAGCGACCACCCCGGTGGATCCCGATGGGACTGCCGCAAAAATGAGGGCGATGCGCACGGTCGGTGTTCCATATACCGATGAAGAGATCGCGGCTGCGCATGACAGCGTCGCCGGCCATACGGAGCAAGACGCGCTGATTGACTACCTTCAGTCTCTCGGCCTCGCAGCAAAAACCTGGAAGAACTGATCATGAGTTCAACCACCTACGGCTGGGTCGCCGGAATCTCGACCCTTATTTCGATGCTCGCCTTTATCGGCGTGGTCGCCTGGAGCTATAGCCGTCGGCGCGCGCCGGAATACAACCGAGCTGCGCAGATGCCGCTGGAAGAAGATATGAATATCAAATCTGGAGCGCAGCCATGAGCGGTTTCTGGAACCTATGGGTCGCGGGACTCGTCACCGCAAATATCGTTTTTCTCGCGTGGCTGCTCTACGCCACATCGACCGGTAAGAAAAGCGACCAGGCGGCCGGCCCAGAAACGACCGGACATACTTGGGACGGCGACCTAAAGGAATACAACAATCCCCTGCCGCGGTGGTGGTTGTTTGTATTTTATGGATCGATTGTCTTCGGCGTGCTGTACCTCACGCTTTTCCCCGGCTACGGGAACTTTAAAGGCCTGCTCGGCTGGTCCTCGACGGCTCAGTGGCAATCCCAGAAGGCGGATGCCGATGCGATCGTCGCGCGTGAGTTCGCGAAATTCGACGGCAAGTCGGTCGCGCAACTCTCGACTGACCCGAACGCTCTACGGATCGCGCGTAATTTGTTTGCCGCGAACTGCGCCGCCTGCCACGGTTCCGACGCCCACGGTGGGAAGGGATTCCCCAACCTCACCAATCCCAACCTGTCGTGGGGACGGAGCGAGGAGACCATACTGGCCACGATCACCGGCGGACGGCAGGGTGTGATGCCAGCCTGGAAGGATGCGTTGGGCGCCGATGGTGTGGCACAGGTGGCCAACTACGTTTACAGCCTCTCCGGGCGTACCGCGCCGGATCCCAAGGCTGCTGCAGCCGGCGCGGAGAAGTTTGCGACCCTGTGTGCCGCCTGCCACGGTGCGGACGGCAAGGGCAATGCGATGCTCGGGGCACCGAACCTCACGGATGAAATATGGATCTACGGCGGATCTCTCGCCACGATTGAGGAAACGGTTTCGAACGGCCGGCAGAACCGTATGCCTGCCTGGGGCGAATTGCTGGGCGAGCAAAAGGTAAAACTGCTGGCCGCGTACGTCTACAGCCTCGCGCCTCCACCGGCGGCGGCAGGTAACTGAGCCCATGACCATCCACCTTCCGACCGACGAGGTACCGAGCAAGGGCTGGAACAGAGTCGGCCGGGATGTGGCCATGGTGTTGTGGCCTTCGTTTCTGGCCGCCGCCGTCCAAACGATGGTCTTTTTCGCCATATTTGATCCGGTGTATCTCGGCGAGGGAACGGCACTTGCGGAGATCATCTCGAGCCACAACGCCGGATATGCATTGGGCTTTTTCTTTTTTTGGGCGTTCACTACCTTGGCGAGCGCTCTGACCGTCTATCTGGTGCGCACGGAAGCCGCCCAGTAGTCGATCCGCTAGGACATGCCATGACCGCCTCGGACGAATCCCACAGTAGCCCCGTTAAGGAAGAAGTCGTTTCCTTCTATGCGAAGCACGAGAAAATCCATCCACGGGAGGTCAGCGGACGGTTTTCCCGCTTGCGCCGGATCGCAGTGTTTGCCCTGCTCGGCCTTTTTTACCTCGTCCCATGGTTATCGTGGGATGGGCGGCAAGCGGTCCTGTTCGATTTGCCGGCGCGTAAATTCTACATTTGGGGACTCGTGCTTTGGCCCCAAGACTTCATCTTCCTGACGTGGCTGTTAGTCCTGCTCGGCCTGTCCCTCTTCTTCTTCACGGCGCTCGCCGGACGCCTATGGTGCGGCTACGCCTGCCCCCAGACAGTCTGGACGGAAGTCTTCCTGTGGATGGAGCGCTGGATCGAAGGCGACCGTAACAGGCGAATTAAGCTCGAGCGCGCCGGCTGGACGCCGGAAAAAATTCGGAAGAAGGTCGCCAAGCACGCCGTCTGGATTGCATTCTCACTTTGGACGGGAATCTCATTCGTTGGCTTCTTCGTCCCGATCGGCACTCTGATTCACGACGTCGCCCGTGGCGACGTCTCGGGTTGGCCGTTGTTTTGGACGTTGTTCTATGGCGGCGCGACCTATGCAAATGCCGGCTTCATGCGCGAGCAAGTCTGCAAATATATGTGCCCCTATGCGCGCTTCCAGAGCGCCATGTTTGATCGGGATACGTTAATCATTACCTATGATCAAAAGCGCGGTGAACCGCGTGGCGCCCGAGCTCGCGGCGGTGACCCTGCCCTACTGGGTTTGGGGGATTGCGTGGATTGCACGGTCTGCGTGCAAGTCTGTCCCACGGGGATCGACATTCGCAACGGCCTACAATATGAGTGTATCGCCTGTGCCGCCTGCATTGATGCGTGCGATACCGTGATGGACAAGGTGGGTTATCCGCGCGGACTCATTCGCTACACCACCCAGCACGCACTCGACGGACGCAAGACCCATATCTTCCGTGGTCGCACCCTCGTATACGCCTCCTTGTTGATGCTGATCTTCCTGGCGGGCGTCGTCGGTCTGATCCATCGAAAGACAGCGGATCTCGACATCATTCGTGACCGCAATGCGCTTTACCGGGAAACCAACAACGACGAGATTGAAAATGTCTATCTGCTTCGCATCCTGAACAAACAGATGCAGTCGCGGACCTTCTCGCTGGCCATCGAAGGCCTCGATTATGCTCGGATCGACGGCGGGTCACCCCATTGGCTCGTCAATGGAGGCGAGGTATACACCACCGCCATCCGAATCGACGTGCCGTCTGGCAAAATCCACGGGGGTCAGACGTTGCGTCTCGTGTTAATCGATGACTCGACCGGCAAGCGCTTGTTGGCTGAGAAGGCTCGATTCATTGCCCCTCCTTGAGAGCACTATGATTACTACCGATTCCGAGAGTCGCCGCCCGTGGCATCGCGAACCCTTCATGTGGTTGGTGGTCGGTATTCCGTTGCTAACGGTCGTTGCCGGCTTATCGACGGTGTATATCGCTCACAAACACAGCGACACCATCGTCTCCGACGAATTCCGTAAAGAAGGCCTGGCCATTCAACACGACCCGACGCGTGATCTCGCCGCAGCACGCATCGGCGCTCACGCACAGCTGGATATCGCGCCAGATCGCCTTCGGGTTCGCTTGAATCTGGCGAACGGGACGTCGCCGAGCAGCCTCGTCGCTGTTCTATCGCATGCAACGCGCGCGGAGCTTGATCGCCTGATTGTGCTGTCCCGAACCTCCGATGGAGCGTACGAGGCGCGATTTGAGGCGTTGGATGCCGGTCATTGGTATGTCGAGGTGTCGCCAAGTGATCGTAGTTGGCGTCTGCGCGGCAATTTCTCCACAATCCCTACACAATTGGAACTCATCCCCAGTCGGACGCCCTGAACGGCATGACCGCGTGCTTTCACTGCCAAGAGCCAGTACCCACTGGATTGGACCTCACGGCTGAGGTCGCTGGCGATGCAAAGCCGGTTTGCTGTCTCGGCTGCAAAGCGGCTGCCGAATTGATATCGGACGCCGGGCTGGCTGACTTCTACCGCTTTCGAACGGCCGCCGCACCGCGTCCCCAAGGATCGTCCGACGACGTCTGGTCGACCTACGACCGTCCGGAAGTTGCGACTCCGTTGCTCGGACATGAAGGCGACCTCTCGGTCGTGAATTTATTGATTGAAGACACCCGCTGTTCAGCCTGCAGCTGGCTCATCGGTGAACGGCTGCGGCGCCTTCCGGGGATTGCCCGAGCGGCAGTGAATCCGGCCACCGGCCGCGCCCAGGTTGCCTATGACAGCACCCGCGTCGGATTGGCAGAGATTTTGCGATCGGTCGCTTCGCTCGGTTACCGCCCCCATGTGCTCGGCGCCACCGACACGTTGGAGGTCGCGACCCGTGAGCGCCGAACGGCATTGAAGCGGTTGGCCGTCGCCGGCTTCGGCATGATGCAGGTCATGATGATCGCCACTGCGCTGTATGTCGGCGCGCGGCAAGGCATCGATCCCATCATTCGCGAGTACCTACGCATCACCTGCTTGGTCATCACCGGTCCCGTGCTCGTGTACGCGGGACGACCGTTTTTTGCGGGCGCTTGGGCCGCGTGGCGGAGCCGTCACTTGGGCATGGACGTGCCGGTCACCTTCGCGCTCGTACTCGCCTTCGGTGCGAGCGCCTGGAATACCCTTGCCCACCGCGGCGAGGTCTACTTCGACTCGGTCACGATGTTCGTGTTCTTGCTGCTGCTCGCACGCTACGTCGAGATGAGCGCCCGTCACCGCGCCGGATCAACCGGCGACGCACTGCTGAGGCTTGTACCCGCGACGGCATTACGGGTGCGGGCGGGATTGCGAGAACGGGTACCCATTGCCGCGCTGGTCGCCGACGATCGCATTATCGTTCCGGTCGGTGAGTGCTTTCCGGCCGATGGGACTGTGGTCGCCGGTCGTACCGAGACGGACGAGTCCATGCTCACCGGCGAGTCTCGACCGGTCGAAAAAAGGGAGGGCGCCACGGTCATCGCAGGCACCCTCAACGTCGGCGGTCCCGTGGAAGTTGCCTTGTCGGCAGTCGGAACATCCACAGTATTGGCCGGCATCGTCCGGCTGCTGGAGCGCGCCCAGACGGAGCGCCCGCGCATTGCCCGCCTCGCGGACCGAGCGGCCACGTGGTTTGTCACTCGGGTACTCCTCGGTGCGTTGCTTGTCGCCGTGATCTGGCTCTGGATCGACCCCAGCCGAGCCTTCGAGGCCACGCTGGCGGTATTGGTGGTCACGTGCCCGTGTGCGCTGTCGTTGGCCACCCCAACCGTGGTCACTGCCGCCACGGCAGCACTCGCACGACAAGGACTCTTGATCACCCGCGCGGATGCGATCGAGTCGCTTGCGCAAGTGGATCACGTCCTCTTCGACAAGACCGGTACACTCACCGAAGGCAAGCCGCGGATCGAGAAGGTATGGCCGCTGCGCGGCACCGCGGAGGATGCACTGCGTATCGCCGCCGGCCTCGAACAGGTCTCCGAGCATCCTCTCGCCCAAGCGTTTGCGCAGATCCGAACCGACCAACGGGCGCAACGGGTCACGATTTTCCCGGGTGAGGGTCTTGAAGGCGTTCTCGACGGCCATCTCTGGCGTATCGGCACAAAGTCGTTTGTCGCGGCAATGGCCGGCGAACCGCCCACCGGAGCTGACGAAGCCTCGATCTATCTGGGCGGCGCAACCGGCTGGCAGGCCGCGTTTCAATTAGAGGACAGACTGCGTCCGGAAGCGGCGGCGAGCGTCCGGGAGCTCCAACAACTGGGCCTCACATGCCATATTGCGAGCGGCGACCAGATCGACGCGGTCGCACGGATTGCCGGCCAACTCGGGATTACGGACTGGCGCGCGCGGCAGATGCCTGACGAGAAGGTAGCGTTCGTGCACGGCTTGACCGCGCAAAATCATAAGGTGTTGGCCGTCGGCGATGGCATCAATGATGCCCCGGTGCTCGCGGCCGCCTCCGTCTCTGTCGCCTTGGGTACGGGGTCCGCACTGGCGCAGGCGACGGCGGACGTCGTGGTCCTCCGCGGCGACCTCGCCGCCTTGCCCGACGCCATTACCACCGCGCGGCGTGCGACACGCGTCATCCGTCAAAATCTTGCGTGGGCCACGTTGTACAACTTGGTCGCTCTGCCCATCGCGGCGCTTGGATGGATACCGCCATGGCTCGCGGCCATCGGCATGTCAGCGAGTTCTCTCTTGGTCGTCTTGAACGCGCTGCGTCTGACGCGTTCCACCAAGCCCGCCCATGCGGTGGGCGCACCCAGGGTAGCCTGCCCCGCATGACCATCATTTTCCTGCTGATCCCCTTGGGTCTCGTCTTGGTCGGTTTCGCGATTTGGGCTTTTTTTTGGGCCGTCGGTGACGGCCAATTCGACGACCTTGATTCGCCCGGTTGGTCGGTGGTCACGCACGACAGTGCTGCCGAACACCCACCGACGGCCGACCCGGGCCGTGACGAGCATGATTGACCCGGCGGGCTGGATTACGGCCGCGCTCGCCGGTCTGGGCGGCGCCGCCCATTGCGCGGCCATGTGCGGCCCTCTGACGTTGGCGCTCGGCAGCGGACCTCTCGCCGGGCGTAGCCATTCACTGGTCGCGGCCATCGGCTTCAACACAGGTCGCGTACTGGCCTATGTGCTCGCCGGATCCCTGGCGTTTCTCACACTCGGCGGCGCCGTTCACTCGGCAGGCATCGAGGGAATCGCTTTTGTGTTTCGGATTTTTGCGGCGAGCCTCGTCGGGCTCGTTGGCGCCGGACTGCTGGGGATGCCGATGCTATCGCGCTTGGAACGGGCAATGACGCCCGTCTGGTCACGGACGCGTGGCGTACTCGGGCCAGCGGTGCGCGGCGCGATGGCGGCACCTGAGTCGTTGCGACCGCTGCTTTTTGGACTCCTGTGGATATTGATGCCCTGCGGGCTGGTCTATTCCACGTTGTTAGTGGCGGCGACCCGAGAATCGCTCGCGGAGGCGATCCTCGTCACCGGCGCCTTTGCCCTCGGCACGCTGCCGGCGGTGCTCGGGTTGTCGCTGGCCGGCGCTCGGATCGGACAATGGCTACAGCGCCGCCCGACTCGACGCGTGCTGGGCCTCTTGCTCATCGCAGCGGCCATTGCCAGCGTGAGCGTCGCCGTGTACCACCACGGGATGACCGGCGGTGGCGAGCATGCGCACCACCACATGTCCGGAATCCTCGGAACGGATTCCGATGCGTTGCCTCGGCGGGGGGGAACACCTACACTCCCCGTCATGGGCCAAATCGCCGCGTGGTGGGCGTAGCCATCTTTTTTTCTTGTTTTTTGAGGGTCTGAACCGTGGGTAGAGAGTACGAACCGGTCGTGGGTAATTGGTATCGCGATCTGGACGAAAAGGAGTCCTTCCTGGTGCTCTCCGTCGACGAAGATGCCGAAATGATCGAAATCCAGCATGTCGACGGCGACATTGAGGAAATCGACCTCGATACGTGGGCGGAACTCGACCTGGATCCGACCGACGAGCCGGAAGGCTGGTCGGGCTCGGAAGGCGATGATGATGATGACGATGATTGGGACGAGGACGAGGAAGACGACGAGGACGATGACTGGGACGACGAAGACGACGAGGACGATGACGACGACGATTTCGACGATCGCGACGACTACTGACCGCGTCGGATTGCGCCCGGATGAGCCGGGCGCTCGGAGGGGCAATGACCGCGCATTCCGTGAAATCTCGGATTAACGCCGTCCAAGAGCTTGAGGCTCTGTTGGATGCGGCGGTCGATGCGGTCATTGTGATCGATCACAGCAGTGTCATTCTCACGTTTAACCGGGCAGCCGAACGACTCTTCGGCTATCAGCAGCACGAGGTGATCGGGCAAAACATTGCGATGTTGATGCCTGAGCCGTATCAAAGCGCTCACGCCAGTTACGTCTCCTCGTATCTTGAGACGGGGCGCGCACGAATCATCGGCATCGGTCGCGAGATTTCAGCGAAACGTCGCGACGGCTCGGTGTTCCCGGCCGCCTTGTCAGTCGGTCAAATTCGGGGCGTCAACCCTCCCCGTTTCGTCGGCTTCATCCAAGACTTTACCCTCCGCAAAGCGGCTATCGAAGCGTTACGGTGTGAGCGCGATCGGGCTCAAACCTATTTGGACGTCGCGGAGGTCATGCTGTTGGCGCTCGATGCGCTCGGCACGGTCACGATGATTAATCGCAAGGGTCAAGAGATCCTTGGTTATACGGAACAGGAACTGATCGGCGCGGATTGGTTCGAGTTATGCGTTCCGGAGGATTGCCGTGCCGAGCGCAGGGCACGCTTTGCCCAGGAACTGCAGTTCGCGCCATCGACGCAGACAGAATCCCACGCACCGATTGTCACTCGCGATGGCCAACGCAGGCTCATTGCGTGGCGGTCAACGCCCTTGCAATCCGATCGCGGAACGTCCGTGGGGTGCTTGGCATCGGGCGAGGACATTACGGAGCGCGCGGCCGCGGAGGCAGCCCTGCGGCAGAGTGAAGCCCTCTTACGGAGCGCTCAGAGCATTGCGCATCTGGGCAATTACGAGATTGTGCATCCCGACGGCCCGATCACGTGGTCCGACGAACTATTCCGTCTCTTGGGACTGGATCCTAGCCAAGGACCGATCGGCATTCTCGAGTTTGCTGAGCGCTTCGTGCACCCCGATGACCTCGGGATTTTTAATGCGGCGTGGTCTCAGGCCTATGCGAATCACAAGCGCTTTGATCTTGAATTCCGCATCCGCCGGACCGATGGCCAAATCCGTTACATTCACTCCAAGGGCAAAATAGACCCACACCCCGCCGGACAGTTGGTCACGGGCACCCTTCATGATGTGACCGACCGGAAATTGGCCGAGCACGAGGCGCGCGTGGGTCAAGAACGGCTGACCCATGTTGCCCGACTCTCCACCATGGGGGAGATGGCGACGGGCTTGGCGCACGAGATCAATCAACCGCTGACCGCGATTGCAACGTATGCGCAAGCGGCCGTACGCATGATGGATGCCCCAGGCGGCGCGGACGCCGCGGACTTACGCGATGCGCTCGTCCAAATCGTCAATCAGTCATTGCGGGCCGGCGAAGTGATCCGTCGTTTGCGCGCGTTCGTTAAAACGCGCACAGCGCATTCCGAACAATTGGAAGTGAACCGATTGGTCGAAGATATCCGCATTCTTGCCGTACCGGATGCTCGCGTGAACGACGTGCGCCTCGTACTGCAACTGGATCCGCAGTCGCCGGTGATCGCGGGCGATCCGGTGCAACTCCAACAAGTGCTTCTGAATTTGATCCGCAATGCGATTGATGCCACGTGCGAACATCCGGGCGCGCTGCGCGAACTCACCATTTCGACCCGTCCACTGGGCGACGGCGTGGAAGTGGCTGTCATCGATCACGCCGGCGGCATCACCGACGCCGTTGCCCAGAACCTGTTTAACCCGTTCTACACAACCAAAGAGACGGGTACGGGACTGGGTTTGGCCATTTCTCGCTCCATCATCACCGCGCATAGGGGTAAACTGGGATATCGCCCGACCCCCGGTGGCGGTACTACTTTCTTTTTCACTCTGCCGCAACTCGTGGGAGTCTGATGATGAAGGACAAGCCCTCTACCGTTTTCGTAGTCGATGATGACGATGCAGTCCGTACCTCACTGCGCTTGCTGCTGAAGTCCGTCGGCTTACCCGTCGAGACGTACGCCTCCGCCCAAGAATTCCTCGATGCGTTCGATGCCGAACGCGCCGGATGCCTTGTTCTGGACATTCGTATGCCCGGCATGAGCGGTCTGGAGTTGCAGCAGAAATTGAACGAACTGAACGCCATCGTGCCGATCGTGTTCATCACAGGACACGGTGACGTGCCGATGGCGGTCGAAGCCATGCAGCACGGCGCCGTGGATTTCATCCAGAAGCCGTTCCGCGATCAGGACTTGATTGATCGCATTAATCAGGCGCTGGAGAAAGATCGCGAAAATCGCGATGGGCTGCGCGAGCGCGACGTTATCCGACGCCGAATCGGCCAACTGACTCCGCGCGAGCGCGAGGTGTTGGAACTGGTCACCAAGGGCAAAGCCAACAAAGTCATTGCCGGTGACCTTGATGTCAGCCAACGCACCGTCGAAATTCATCGCGCCCGCGTGATGGAAAAAATGGGCGCGTCATCCTTGGCCCATCTGGTCCGCATGGTCATTGAAGCGGATCGCGTCGCGCCTTAAGCACCCACCGGACGGCGGAGCACGACTCGGTGTCGACTCCGCCGGCGGTCTGCGCACGGTGACGACTTAGCGCCACTCCGCGCGCGGATCAAACGTAAATCGCCGGGACATCTCTTCGTAGAACGCGCGCGCATCTGCCGTTTCAGCCGGAGGGGTGGTGATGCGCAACACCACGTATTGATCGCCGGGCGGGTCTCCCGGCAATCCACGCCCGCGTAGACGCATTTTCTGGCCTGCCTTCGCGCCGGCCGGTATTTTCAGCTCCACCGGGCCCGCCAACGTCGGCGTCGACACCGTGGCACCGAGCGCAGCCTCCCACGGCGCGAGCGGTAGATCCAGCGTGAGATCCCGACCGTCGAGCCGGAACAGCCGATGCGGCAGCAGCGCGACTTCCAGCAGTAAAGACCCCGGCCCCGCCGGTCCGGGGGCACCCTGACCACTCAAGCGAATGACCTGCCCTGCCGTCACGCCCTCGGGCACCGTCACCCGTAGGGTCTTTTCGGTCCCATCGCTGCTGCGCAGGCGCACCTCGCGGACCACGCCGGAATACGCCTCCTCCAGCGTCAGTTCCAGTGTCGCGCGCGTATCCTCCCCTCGGGCCGCTGCGCGCCGGCGCGGGCCGGCACCGGCCCGGGCGAACGGGTCACCGGCGCCAAAGAGACTCGAGAAGAAGTCACTGAATCCCGCTTCGGTCTCCGGATCGCCGTGATGAAATCCGCGCTGCTGCCAACCGGGTGGTGGCCGAAACTGCTGACCTCGACCGTACTGGCTACCCAATTGGTCGTAGGCCGTCCGCTTCTCGGGATCCTTCAGCACTTCATAGGCCTCTTGGACCTCTTTGAAGTGCGCTTCGGCGTTCTTTTCCTTGGAAACGTCGGGATGATACTTACGGGCGAGTTTTCGATACGCGCGCTTAATCTCCTCCGCGGTAGCGGACCGAGAGACTTCGAGCACTTTGTAGTAATCGCGGTATTCCATGGATCGAACCGTCACTCCAATAGCGCCTGCATGGCGATTCGTGGCTGAATTTCAAGACATCCAGCCGATTGCCGATCAACCACTTACAGTGGAACAGTGAGCCCTCTCGACGCAATACCCACGGACTGACCAAAATCGCGCGCGATACGGTCCGCCAACGCCGTGGACGCCGCCGGTTCGCCGTGGACGAGCCATGTCTGGGGCATCCGCTCAAACCCGTGTAACCAGTCAATCAAGGCCGCCTGATCGGCATGGGCGGAAAATCCACCGAGCGTGGCCACCTCGGCGTGGACCGGGATTCGCGCTCCGTCGATGTAGACCTCCCGCGCGCGATCAACCAGTTGGCGACCCAGCGTACCCTGAGCCTGAAACCCCGTGAAAAGTACGGTGGTGTGCGGGTTCGGCAGATGGTGACGCAAATGATGCCGGATCCGGCCACCGTCGCACATGCCGCTGGCCGAGATGATGACGGCACCGCCGCTGACACGATTTAAGGCCATCGACTCACTGACCGAGCGAGTAAACCGCACATGACACCGACTGCCCCGTTGCTGCACAGCCCGATACAGGGCCGTGGCCTCGTCCCCGTAGAGTTCTTGGTGGCGTCGCGTCAGCTCCGTGACCTCGGTCGCCAACGGCGAGTCCACGAAGACCTCAAGGGGAGGTAACCGACCTTCAAAGGTCAGACGCTCAAACCAATAGAGGAGTTCTTGGGTTCGGCCTACCGCAAATGCCGGAACGACCACATTGCCGTGCTTGCCTTCCAAGGTTCGCGACACGACAGCCACCAACTCATCCACTGTCGCCGTCAAGGACTTGTGTTGTCGGTCACCGTAGGTGGATTCGAGCAGCAAGATATCCGCATGGGCCAGCCGCTCGGCGTCGCGCAAGACGAGCCGGCCTGGCTGACCCAGATCGCCGCTGAACACGAGCGTTCTGGCGGTCTCCGGGGCACCGTAGGCCAATTCGACGATCGCAGCACCCAGGATGTGCCCGGCTTCGTGGAGTCGGACACGCACATCCGACCCCACGCGGTGCCAGTCGCCGTACGGTACGGGCGTAAAGTGCGGCAGTAATGCTTCGACGTCCTCGAGCGTGTACAGAGGCGGCTCGGCTGCGCGCCCGCGTCTCTGATGCCTTTCAAAATCAGCAAGTTGCAAATGCGCACTGTCTTTAAGAAGCAGCGCGGCCAACTCGATCGTCGCCGGCGTCGCGTAAACTCGGCCGCGAAAACCCTCGTGGAGCAGCCGCGGCAGGAGCCCACAATGATCGATGTGGGCGTGCGAAAGAACCACCGCATCCAAATGACGCGGCTCGACGGCCATCGGTGCATGGTTGTCGAGATAGGCCTGATGACCGCCCTGATACATCCCACAATCGAGAAGGAGGCGCGTCGTCCCCGTCTCGATGAGGTGTCGGGATCCCGTCACGGTGCCAGCGGCACCCAAAAAGGTCAGTTGCATGGGATTCTCCGTTCTAGGCTCTGCGAGGGTGACCGGGGCCCAAACGCCGCATTAAGCACACTTCATCGTGGTGCCCCGGCAAAAAGTGGCTCAAGGAGCGGGTCGTCGCTATCATTAACGTTTGTTTTCCTGAGAGTTACGCCACATGCGCGGCGATCTAAACCGGGGCCGACCGGGGCGTGGCTTTCTGCTCCTTCTGCTCGCGTTTGGCGTCGCCACACTCGGCTTGCTCGGTGTACGCCCACTGTTCAACCCCGACGAGGGTCGCTACGTCGACATTCCGGCGGAGATGCTGGCGAGCCATGACTGGGTTCTGCCACACCTCAACGGTCTCGCCTATCTGGAGAAACCACCGCTTCAGTACTGGCTCAGCGCGGCCTCGCTCGGCCTGTTCGGCCACAACGAGTGGGCTGGACGCCTGGTCAGCGCATTGGCAGCGCTCCTCGGCGTTGCGATCGTCGTGCGCTTAGGTCGCCGACTGTACGACCCGCGGCGTGCGCTTTTTGCGGGGGCTATGACCGCCAGCATGCTGCTGTTCGTGCTCATGGCGCAGCTGACCACGCTGGATATGCTGCTCAGCACCGGCTTGCTGATCGCGATCGCCGCGTTTTGCTTGGCGCACGTCGACCGTGAGACAGCGCCCGCATCGACACGGCGATGGATGTTGGTCTGCTGGGCGGCCATGGGCGCCGCGACGCTGACCAAGGGCTTGATCGGGCTCGTGTTGCCCGGCAGCGTGCTCGTGCTCTACACCCTGTTTCAGCGCGACTGGACCGCATGGCGCCATTTGCACCTCGGCAAAGGGCTGCTGCTCTACGCGGCAATCGTGGTGCCTTGGTTCGTGCTCGTCGAGCGCGCCTACCCCGGTGCGTTCGACTTTTTGATTATCCGTGAGCACTTTCAGCGTTACCTCACGAAAATGCACGATCGCTACGAGCCGTGGTGGTTCTTCGTCGAAATTATTGCCGCCGGCTCATTGCCGTGGTTGCCGCAAGTCGCGATGGCGTATGTGCGTGGCTGGCGCGCCGAGGCCCCGCGCGGGCGATTCGATGCCGGACGCGTACTCTGGGTGGCTGCCGTCTTCATCGTGGCCTTCTATTCCGCCTCCGACTCCAAATTGGCCCCCTATGTGTTGCCGGTACTGCCGGTGTTGGCATTGCTCGGCTCGACCACCGACGGGTGCGGCGAACGACTCCTCGCCTGGAACGGTCGTCTGTTAGTCCTCCTCGGTATCGCTTGTTTGATCGCGGCGGCCATGGCGGGGCACCATGAAACGCGCCCCATGCAAAGTTGGCGCATCGCGCAGTTGGTTCCGTGGTTTATCGGCGTGGGCGCCCTGTACGTCGCCGGTGGCCTCATCACACTGCGCGCGTGCGCGCGTACGCATTTCGATGCCGCGCGTCTCGCGGTTGCGACCACTGGCTTCACGGTCGTGATGGTGCTCGCTACCGGCGCATTCACGTCGATCGCAACGTTGTATTCGATCAAGCCGCTGTTGAGCCGAGTCGGCACATTGGATGCAGAGGCCACCATTTATACGGTGCGCGACTACGACTGGACGCTACCCTTCTATGTGGGCCATCCGGTCGTCCCGGTCGTCTACACGGGTGAATTGGAGATGGGCCTGAGAGCAGCGCCCGAGCGAGGCCTGCCGTCGGTGGCGGATTTCGAGGCGGTCTGGCGTCGCGCAGGGGATGCAGCGGATACGCCGATGTACGCATTGATCCGAACCGAGGACTACCCGCAATTCCTTGCAGACGGCTTGCCCATGCGCGAACTTGCGCGGGACTTTGATCACGTGTTTGTCAGTCGGTGGTAACGCTATGAATCAACCTTTTCTGCCCTTTACGCGCCCCTCCATCGACGACGAGACCATCGCCGAGGTCGTGGCGGTTCTCAAAGGCGGTTGGATCACCACCGGCCCCCGTGTCGCGGCATTGGAAAACGCGTTATCCGACTACCTCGGCGGGCGCACCGTTCGCACCATGACCTCCGCGACCGGCGGCATGGAAATGGCGCTCAAGGCGATGGGGGTCGGGCCTGGCGATGAGGTGGTTGTGCCGGCGATGACGTTCGCGGCCTCCGCCAATGTCGTGGAGCGCCTGGGCGCTCGGGCCGTCTTTGTCGACGTCGAACTGCGCTCCCGGAACGCGACGGCTGCCGCGATGGAGGCGGCCATCGGCCCGAAGACCAAGGCGCTGATGCCGGTGCACTTCTCCGGGCTCGCGGTGGATATGGACGGCGTACTGGAGGTGGCGGCGCGCCACGGCCTACGCGTGCTGGAAGATGCTGCTCACGCGATCGGCACCCGTTACAAGGGTCGCCTCATCGGCAGCTTCGGCGACGTGGCGAGCTTCAGCTTCCACGCCAACAAGAACATGACGACGGTTGAGGGTGGCGCACTGTCGTTCGCGGATGCGTCGCTCACGACCCCTCTGGAGCGCGAGCGATTCCACGGCATCGTTAAAGACGCCGCGGGCAATATTGATATCGAAACGGCCGGTGGGAAATACAATCTGACCGACGTGGCGGCGGCCGTGGGACTCGGCCAATTGCGCCGGCTCGAGGACTTCAACCGGCGCCGGGGCGAGCTCGCCGCTCGCTACGAGGCCCGCCTCGCACCGCACGTCCCCGCCGAGCAATTGCCGCTGCCGGGCGACGGTCATAGCTGGCACATGTACCCGTTCTTATTGCCGCTGCGCGAACTCGGTCAAAGCCGCGATGCGATCGTCGCGCGTATGCGCGAACAAGGTATCGGCCTTGGCATTCATTACCCGTGCGTTCCGGGCATGACCTACTATCGCGGTCGCGGCTGGAACCCTGATGATTTCCCGAATGCGGCGCGTATTGGCGCCGAAACGGTGACTCTGCCGCTGTTTCCGGCGATGGCCGACCACGATGTCGACCGCGTCTGCGACGCTCTGCTTGAACTCTTGCCGCGCTGAGGCTCAATACCGTGACTGCACCCACCTTGTCCGTCGTCATTCCGGTCTACAACGAAGAAGCCGTACTGCCTCAGTTGTTTGATCGGCTCTATCCGGCATTGGACGCGTTGGGCCGTCCGTACGAGGTCGTCTTCGTGAACGACGGCAGTCGCGATAATTCCGTCGCGCTGCTGCGCGAGCAGTATCAGCGCCGCCCCCACGAAACCCGTGTCGTCCTGCTGCAGGTCAACTTCGGTCAGCATGCGGCGATCCTCGCGGGCTTTGCCCGTTCACGCGGTGCCTACGTGGTGACGTTGGATGCCGACTTGCAAAACCCACCGGAAGAAGTCGGCCGACTGTTGACCAAGCTTGAAGAGGGCTATGACTACGTCGGCACGTGGCGTGCGAAGCGGCAGGACAATTGGTTTCGTAAGTATGCGTCGCGCGTGGTCAATGTCGTGCGCGCGAAGCTCACCGGCATCCGCATGGCTGACCACGGCTGCATGCTGCGCGGTTACGCCCGACCGGTGATCGATGCGATCAATTCGACCCGCGAAAACGTCACGTTTATCCCCGCGCTGGCCTCCATCTACTCGGCGCGTTCGATCGAGATTGAGGTGCAGCACGACGAGCGGATTGCCGGCACCTCCAAATATTCGTTGTTACGGTTGATTCGATTGACGTTCGACCTGATGACGGGCTTCTCCACCGTTCCCCTGCAAGTGTTCTCGCTCGTGGGGTCTGTCGTTTCGGCGTTATCAGCGGTACTCGTGGTCTACATGGTGGGTCGCCGCCTGTTACTCGGTCCGGAAGTGGACGGCGTCTTCACGCTCTTTGCGATCGTGTTCTTTTTCCTCGGCATCGCGCTGTTTGGGATCGGCTTGCTCGGTGAGTACATCGGGCGGATTTACCTGCAAGTGCGGCAGCGACCGCGCTACTTGATCGGCGCCGTACTCGGCGAAACGGCCGACGAGCCGCGCGGCTCGCGTCAGGTCGACTGATGCGCAGCGACACCGTTGTCTTTGCCTACTCCGAGGTCGGTGCTCGCTGCCTGAACGCGTTGCTGAAGGGCGGCGTAGACGTACGCCTTGTCATCACGCACGAAGACGACCCGCAGGAGCACCGGTGGTTTTCGAGTGTGGCCGACATCGCGCGCGCTGCGGGCTGCCGCGTCATCACGCCCGCGGACCCGGCAGAGCCGGCGATTCTGGCGGAGATTGCGGCAATCGATCCGGAGTTCATTTTCTCGTTCTACTATCGCCGAATGTTGCCCAGCGCGATTCTGTCGCTGGCTCGGCGTGGGGCGCTGAACATGCACGGTTCGCTGTTACCGAAGTACCGCGGCCGCGCCCCGGTCAACTGGGCCGTCCTGAACGGCGAAACCCAGACGGGTGCGAGCCTGCACTACATGGTCGCCAAGCCCGATGCCGGACCCTTGGTGGACCAGGAAGCGGTGCCCATCGGCGCGGATGACACGGCGTTTGAGGTCGCGGATCGGGTCGCGAGCGCCGCCGTCGTTACCTTGGAGCGGGCGCTGCCCGGCCTGTTGGCCGGCACTGCGCCGTCTATTCCGCTGGATCTGACCGCCGGCAGTTACTTCGGCGGGCGGAAGCCGGCCGACGGCGAATTGCAGCTCGGTTGGCCGGCGCGGCGCTTTCACGACCTCGTCCGAGCGGTCGCGCCCCCCTTCCCGGGTGCCTTTCTCCGTCTCGGTAATGTCATACTTCGCATTCACCGAACGCGGCGATTGCCTGCGAACGGACCCGTCGGCGGGAGTCCGTCGCTGGGTATTGAAGAGGGCCGACTGGTTGCCACGTGCGGCGACGGTGGACGCCTTGAGATATTGGAGGCGGTCGTCGACGATGCGCGCGTCGATGCCGACCGTTTCCGGACGATTTTTGGGTGCGACCGTGTACCCGCCCCCCCACACGGGACCTGAGAGTAGAACGACATGAAGAAAGTACTGATCCTCGGCGTAAACGGGTTCATCGGCCACCACCTGAGCCGTGCCATCCTCGAACAGACGGATTGGCAGATCTGGGGCATGGATATGCAGGACGACCGCGTCCGGCACCTGAAGGACAATCCGCGCTTCCACTTCTTCGAAGGCGACATCACGATCAACAAGGAGTGGGTTGAGTATCACATCCGCAAGTGCGATGTGGTCCTTCCGCTGGTCGCCATCGCGACCCCACAGACCTACGTCCGCGATCCCCTGCGCGTTTTCGAGCTCGATTTCGAAGCCAACCTCCCGCTGATCCGTCAGTGCGTCAAATACAAGAAGCGCGTCGTGTTCCCGTCCACCTCCGAGGTGTACGGCATGAGCGAGGAATCGGTATTCCACCCGCACACCTCGCCATTGGTCTGCGGCCCGATCGAGAAGCAGCGTTGGATCTACTCCTGCAGCAAGCAATTGCTCGACCGAGTGATCTTTGCGCACGGGCAGCGCGACGGGTTGGATTTCACCCTCATCCGTCCCTTCAACTGGGTCGGGCCGGGCTTGGATTCCCTGGCGACGGCGAAGGAAGGCTCGAGCCGCGTCGCGACGCAGTTCCTCGCGCACATCGCCCGCGGCGAAGACATCAAGCTCGTCGACGGTGGCGCACAGCGTCGTTGCTTCACGCATATCGACGACGGCATTGACGCGCTGGTACGCGTCATCCGTAACGAAGGTGGCGTGGCCTCGGGCAAGATTTACAACATCGGCACACCCGAGAACGACCTGTCGATCCGCGAACTCGCGGAACGCATGATCGCGGTCGGACGCCAGCACCCGGCCTACGCGAAGAACGCCGCCAAAGTGGGCATCCGCGAAGTCAGCTCGGGGGACTTCTACGGCAAGGGTTATCAGGACGTGAAGACCCGCGTGCCCTGGGTTGAGAACACCAAGGCCGAGCTCGGCTGGTCCCCGAAGGGCACGCTGGATGACATCCTGAAGTCGGTCTTTGAAGCCTACGCCGCCGAAGTGACGGCCGCGGCCGAGCTGCTCGACAACGGCGCCTGATTGCCGATGCGGGTTGCGCTCAAAGTCGACGTCGACACGTTTCGGGGCACCCGTGAGGGTGTCCCGGCGTTGGTCGATGCGCTGGACGCGCGCGGGCTGAAAGGCAGTTTTTACTTCAGCCTCGGCCCGGACCACACCGGTTGGGCGTTGCGGCGAGTCTTTCGGCCCGGCTTCCTGAAGAAAGTGCAGCGGACATCCGTGGTCAGCCACTACGGTATCCGCACCCTCTTGTACGGCACTCTCCTGCCGGGGCCGCACATAGCGCGGCGGTTGGGCGACGTACTACGGCGCACGCAGGCGCGTGGGCACGAGACCGGCATCCACTGTTACGACCACGTTTATTGGCAAGACAACGTCGCTCAGCGGGATGCCGCGTGGACGAGTCGCCAGTTTTTGCGTGCTCTGGATGCCTATCGCGCCACCTTCGGCGTCGCAGCTCGGTCGCATTGCGCCGCGGGCTGGCAATTGAACGCAGAACTGTTCGCCCTGGAAGACAGCGCGGGCCTGGATTACGCCTCGGATACGCGCGGTACCCATCCCTTTTTGCCGTCGATGGGTGCGGTCCGTGCCGGCTGTCCGCAACTGCCGACGACGCTGCCGACGTTGGACGAACTCGTGGGCCTTGACGGTCTCACCGTAGACGGCGCGATCGACCGCATCCTCGACCTGACGGCCAGCCCCAATGCCGCCGGCTTGCACGTGTATACGCTGCACGCGGAATTGGAAGGCCAGCGATTCCTCGCCCCCTTTCTGCGCCTCATCGACACCTGGCGCCAACGGGGCATCGAGGTGGGCACCATGGCACAGGCGGCAGCGGATCTGGACGTCCGAGCCCTTCCGCGGCATGCCGTGGTCATGGGCGAAATCGAAGGTCGCAGCGGCGCACTGGGACTGCAAGCCAACGCGCTGACCTAACGCGGGCGCCCGGTCTGAACGGCGCAAAGTCTCTGCGTGTCCAGCTATTGTTTAGGATAAAATACTCATTCTGAGGGTGTTGTACGGCATTTCGCCACCCCTCACGGAGTGTTTCGTGGTCCCACCGTCCCCGCCATTGCACACGGCCCCCTCGGGCGGTCGCCTTCTGATCGTGCTCGGCGACCAACTGGACGCCGACGCCCCGGTCCTGAACGCGTTGGATCCAGGGACCGACCTCGTGTTCATGGCGGAAGTCCCAGCGGAGAGCACGCGGATCCCCAGCCACGCGGCACGCACAGCGCTCTTTTTCGCCGCGATGCGTCATCATGCCTCGGCTCTGCAAACGCGCGGTCTACTCGTCGACTACCGTCGCTTGGGCCAGCACAACTTTCCAACGCTCGGCGCGGCGCTGGGGGATGCCATCCGCCGGCATCGCCCGCGGCACATCCTTTGCGTCTGGCCCGGTGACTACCACGTCAAATCGGAATTGGAGGCCACGGCGACGGCGTCGGGAATGTCGATCGAATGGCAGACGGACACGCATTTCCTCACGACGCCCGAGGAATTCGCGGAGTTTGCGCGCAACCGGAAAGTCCTACGCCTCGAGCACTGGTATCGCCAGATACGCCGGCGCACCGGCATCCTGATGGACGGCGACCAACCGGCGGGCGGCGAATGGAATTTCGATGCATCCAATCGAGGAGCTTTTACGGCAGCCGGCCCCGGCTTCGTGCCCGCGCCCACGGCGTTCGACCCCGACCCCATCACCCGAGAGGCGCTCGCGGACGTTCAAACGTGGCTGCCAGCCCTGCCCGGATCGGTCGCCCAGTTCGCATGGCCGGTGACGCGTACGCAGGCGCGGGTTGCCCTTGAGGAGTTTATCGATCAGCGGCTACCGCTCTTTGGCCAATACCAAGATGCCATGTGGCACGGCGAGACGACGCTGTACCACTCGCGACTGTCTGCCGCGCTGAATCTCAAGTTGTTGAATCCCCGCGAAGTTGTCGACGCGGCGATCGACGCGTGGCGCCGTGGCGCCGCACCGCTACCCGCGGTCGAGGGCTTCGTCCGCCAAATCATCGGATGGCGGGAATATGTCCGAGGACTGTACTGGTGGCGCATGCCCGGCTACGCGGACAGCAACCAACTCGACGCGGATGCGCCTTTGCCGGACCTCTATTGGACCGGTGAGACCGAGTACGCGTGCTTGCGCGATACGCTGCGGCATACCCTCGATCACGGCTATGCCCACCACATCGAACGACTGATGGTGATCGGCCTGTTTGCCCTGCTGCTCGGGGTCCGGCCGCGCGAAATCCATCAGTGGTTTCTGGGCATGTACGTGGACGCCGTCGAATGGGTGGAACTGCCGAACGTCATCGGCATGAGCCAGTTTGCGGACGGGGGCACGATGGCCTCGAAACCGTACATAGCCAGCGGGCGTTACATCGAACGGATGAGCAATTACTGCGACCGTTGCCCCAAGCGGCCCGGCGAGGCTACAGGGCCGCGCGCCTGCCCCTACACGACCCTTTATTGGGACTTTCTCGCACGCCATCGGGATCGCTTCGTGAATCATCCCCGACTCGGCCAGCAAGTGCGCAATTTCGACGCGCGGCCCGACAGCGCGCGTCTGGCGATTCGCGATGCCGCCGACACGCTGCGGCTCGCGTTGCGCCCCCTCCGCAAGGACATTGCATGAGACCTGTCATCGTCTGGTTCCGCCGCGATTTGCGGCTGACCGATCATCCGGCCCTGCAAGCGGCCCTCGAAACGGGCGAGCCCATACTGCCGGTCTACATACACGCCCCGGGCGAAGAAGCGCCCTGGTCGCCCGGGGGTGCCAGCCGCTGGTGGCTGGATCGCAGCCTGACCGCACTCGCCGCGGCGTTGGAACAACGCGGTTCACGGCTCATCGTGCGCCAAGGTGCCTCGTTGGAGACGCTGTGCGAACTCGCGCAGGCGTGCGGTGCGACGCGTATCTATTGGAACCGCAGTTACGAACCGGCGGCGATCGCTCGCGATACGGCGGTCAAGACTGCACTGCGTGACCGCGGCTTCGAGGCGGAAAGTCACCTTGGCAATGTCTTGTTTGAACCGTGGACCGTACGCAGTGGCGCCGGAACGCCGTTTCGGGTGTTCACGCCGTTCTGGAAACACTGCCTGACACGCCTGCACGAGGTGCCGCCACCGATACCCGCCCCCGACCGCCTGCCAACCCCGACGGTGTGGCCCGCGAGTGAGGCCGTCGCAGCGCTGAACCTCGCCCCGACTCTCCCGTGGGACACGGGCTTTCGGGCGCTGTGGACACCCGGCGAAATGGCGGCGTTGGAGCGATTGGAAGCGTTCTTAGAGACCGACGCGGGGCAGTACAAAACGCAACGCGACCGACCGGACTTGCCCGCGACCTCCCGCTTAGCCCCGGCTCTGCACTTCGGCGAAGTCTCACCGCGGCAAGTGCTCGCCGCGGCGCACAGCGCGCTTGCCGGAGCCCCGGCCGCCGACAGCACGGGTATCGACGCATTCATTCGAGAAATCGGCTGGCGAGAGTTCGCCGCGCACATACTCTATGCGTTCCCGCACACGCCGGAGCAGCCGTTGGATGAGCGCTTTCGCGCACTCCCTTGGGGAACGGACGAAACCTTACTCACGGCGTGGCGCCACGGGCGCACGGGGATCCCTTTGGTTGACGCGGGCATGCGAGAGCTCTGGCACACCGGCTGGATGCACAATCGAGTCCGCATGGTGGTCGCCTCGTGGCTCACGAAGAATCTCGGCCAGCATTGGTTGCACGGCGCTCGTTGGTTCCACGACACTTTGGTGGATGCGGACCTGGCGGCGAATACGCTTGGGTGGCAATGGGCGGCCGGTTGCGGCGCCGATGCAGCGCCGTACTACCGCATATTCAATCCCATCCTGCAGAGCGAGCGTTTCGACCCCGAACGCCGCTACATCCGGCGCTGGGTACCCGAACTCTCGCGATTACCGGATGCATGGATACACCAACCGTTCAATGCACCTGCTACCGTATTGGCCGCCGCGGGTGTCGTCCTCGACCGACACTACCCCCGCCCGATCGTCGACCTCAAGGGCAGTCGCGATCGTGCGTTGGCCGCCTACGACGCGGTCAAAGCAGCAACGCAGAATGCCCGTGCCTGACCCTATGGAGCAATACGTGCACCCGACCCCTCCCTCACGGTTACGACGACTGTGGACGTCCATCCGTGCCTGGTTCGACAGCGACGCCGGCCCGGACGCGCGCGGCAATCCCAAAGCCATTGACGTCGCGCGCATCGTACCGTTCATCGGTATTCATCTCGCCTGCCTTGGCGTGTTTTGGGTGGGCGTGAGCCGTGCAGCGCTCTACTGCGCGCTGGCGATGTATTTGTTGCGCATGTTTGCCATCACCGGCTTTTACCATCGCTACTTCTCACACAAAGCCTTCCGCACCTCGCGCGTTGCGCAGTTCGTGTTCGCCGCACTCGGCGCCATGGCAGTGCAGCGTGGCCCGCTCTGGTGGGCTGCCCACCACCGGCATCACCACGCCCATTCCGACCGTCCCGACGATGCCCATTCGCCACGGCAACACGGGTTTCTGTGGAGCCACATGGGTTGGTTCTTGGCGCGCGGCAATTATCGCGCGGACACCAAGCGCATCAGCGACCTACTGCAATACCCGGAATTGCGCTGGCTGGATCGCTATGACATCGCCATGCCCATACTCCTCGCAATCGGCTTGTTCATCGCCGGCGCCCTTTTGCATCGATTCGCGCCCGAGCAGCACACGAGCGGGAGTCAATTTCTCGTTTGGGGCTTCTTTGTTTCCACCGTGGCGTGTTACCACGCGACCTACACCATCAATTCGCTGTCGCACGCCTTGGGTCGTCGTCGCTATCGCACGCCGGACGACAGTCGAAATAACATCTGGCTTGCGCTGCTGACGCTCGGTGAAGGCTGGCACAACAATCATCACCATTATCCGAAGTCGGCCCGTCAAGGGTTCTATTGGTGGGAAATCGACCTCACCTACTACGCGCTTCGGGCGCTGTCGTGGCTGGGCATCATCTGGGACCTGCAACCGGTACCGGCCACTGTCCGCGACAGTCGCCGATTTGAGAGCAGCACCTGATGGCTGCGTCGCGGCAGTCCGTGGCGATTATCGGCAGTGGCATTGCCGGGCTGACTGTCGCGGAGGGCCTGTATCGCGACCACGATATTACGGTGTACGAAGCCGAAGCCTGGGTCGGGGGGCATACGCACACCGTCGATATCGACGAGGACGGCGAAACCGTGGCCGTCGATACGGGATTCATCGTCTGCAATGAGTGGACGTATCCGAATTTTCTCGCCTTGCTCGCCCGATACGGCGTACAAACGCAAAATTCGAACATGAGTTTCAGCGTGCGTGATGAACGCTCAGGTCTCGAATACAACGGAACGAACCTCAACACCCTGTTTGCGCAACGCCGCAATGCGTTCTCACCGCGTTTTATCGGAATGATCGCGGACATTCTGCGGTTCAATCGGGCAGCACCGACGGTTCTGCAAGGGCCCGACCCCGGCCCGACACTGGGCGATTGGTTACGGCAAGGCGGCTACGGCCAGCGCTTCGTTGATCATTACATCCTCCCGATGGGTCGATCCATCTGGTCAGCCGGCGCTGACGCGATTCTGAATTTCCCCGCCCGATTCTTTGTCGACTTTTTCCAGCGCCACGGCTTTCTCAACATCGACAATCGGCCGGTCTGGCAGGCGATTCCGGGGGGATCGTCGCGGTACGTGGACGTCATCACCGCGCCTTTTCGCGAGCGCATACGGGTGAATACGCCGGTTCAGCGTGTCCAACGGACCGCCGAGGGGGTGTTGATCCACCTGCACGACGGTGACATTGCGCGACACGACGCCGTGGTCATCGCAACCCACGCCGACACGGCGCTCGGCCTACTCGCGGACCCCTCGGTGGAGGAGTCCAAACTGCTGGGCGCCTTTCCGTTCGAGGCGAATGACGTCATCCTTCACACGGATGAGAGCGTCTTGCCGAGAACCGCGCTGGCGCAAGCGGCATGGAACTATCAGATACGCGCCGATCGCGACACGGGTTGCTCGCTCACCTACGACATGAACATCCTGCAGTCGCTACGGTGCCGACGTCGGTACCTCGTTTCACTGAACCTCAGTGATCGAATTCACCCCAGCAAGGTGCTCGGGCGCTGGAGCTATGCGCATCCGGTCTACACGCCGGCTGCGGTGGCCGCACAGGCTCAACACGCCTGCATCAGCGGCGTTCGCCACACCTATTACGCGGGTGCGTATTGGCGTTACGGCTTTCACGAAGACGGTGTCGTCAGCGGACTTCGGGTACTGGAGCAGTACCGTCGGGCTCTCGCCTGATATGCACAGTGCGCTCTATGTAGGAACCGTCCAACATCAGCGCCATGCGCCCAAGCGCAATGCTTTTCGCTATCGCCTCATGATGGCTTTTCTCGATCTCGACGAAATCCACGACGTTTTCGCCGGCCGCTGGCTGTGGTCGACCCAGCGATGGGCGCCCATACGATTTGATCGTCGCGATTACATGGCCCCCACGGACCGGCCGTTAAAGTCCGTCGTCTTGGACGCCATCGAGGCCTCACTGGGGCGTCGTCCGAGGGGTGCGGTGCGGCTACTGACCCACTTACGCCACTTTGGATACTGCTTTAATCCCGTTTCGTTTTACTACGCGTACGAAGGCGACCGCTTGGATGCCATCGTCGCGGAAATCACGAACACGCCGTGGGGCGAGCGGCATCGCTACGTCCTCGACGTCGCACAGGCGCCGCACGAGCACGGCAGCGCGATGTTTCAATTCGGTAAAGATTTTCACGTTTCGCCGTTCCTGCCGATGAATATTCAATACGATTGGCGTTTCACGGCACCCGGACAGGCTCTCCACGTGCACATGATCGACCGAATCGAAACAGCGACGGTCTTTGAGGCATCGCTCTCCCTACGGCGACGACCGATCAGCACGCGTAGCCTCATGGCCGCCTTGTGCGCATTCCCATTCATGACCTTCAAGGTCATCACACTGATCCATTGGCAAGCACTGCGCTTGTTCGTCAAACGGGTCCCCTTTTACAGTCATCCGGAATCGTGACATGAGTCAGTTGATCCTTCCGCAACCTCGTGCCCAGCGGCTCGAACGTACGCCCCCTTTTACGGCCCTCGCGCGTCAGCAATTGGTCACCCGGTTGGGACGACTCAGCGATGGGCAGTTGCGACTGACCGTGCCGAGTAACGCGTCCGACGGTGCTGTCGAGACGCTGACTTTTGGCCGGGAGACCGCGGATTTGCCGACGGTTGAGCTGCGGGTGTTGTCAGAACGCTTTTGGGGCGCCGTGGCCTTTGGTGGGTCGGTCGGCGCGGGCGAAAGCTACATACACGGCGATTGGCAGGTTAACGATCTCACCGCGTTGATACGCTTGATGACTCGCAATGCCAGCGTGCTGGAGGATCTGGAAGGCGGGCTGGCCCGACTGACGGGTCCGGCGCGACGTATCCTGCATTGGTTCAATCGCAATGACCTCTCGGGTAGCCGTCGCAATATTGCGGCGCACTACGACTTGGGGAATGCGTTCTTCGAACGCATGTTGGATCCGACGATGGCCTACTCAAGCGCCATTTATCCGTCATCCTCCGCCTCCCTGCACGAGGCGCAGTTGTTTAAGTTCGACACGATCTGTCGGAAACTCGATTTACGGCCGGGTGATGAGTTACTGGAGATTGGGACGGGCTGGGGCGGACTGGCCATTCATGCGGCGCAGCGATACGGCGCCAACGTCACCACAACCACGATCTCCAAAGAGCAGCACGACTTCGCCCGAGACGCCGTCGCCCGTGCCGGCCTCACTGACCGCGTGACGCTCCTGTTCGACGATTATCGCGATCTCAAAGGTACGTTTAACAAATTGGTGTCGATCGAGATGATCGAGGCTGTGGGGCATCAATTTTTGGACACGTATCTCGGCACGTGCAGTAGCCGACTGTCGCCGGACGGGATGATGCTGCTACAGGCCATCACCCTGCAGGATCAGTCCTATGAAGCGGCACTCAAGCAGGTCGATTTCATCCAGCGCTTTGTCTTCCCGGGCAGTTTCATTCCCTCGGTCTCGGCGATCACCGCCTCGCTCACGCGGGCGACCGATCTGAAGGTGTTTGACCTCGAGGACATCGGCCCGCATTACGCGCGCACCTTGGCGGATTGGCGCCACAACGTCTTCGCAGACACTCAAGCGATTCGTGATCTGGGCTATAGCGACGAATTCCTGCGGCTGTGGGAATTCTATCTGTGCTATTGCGAGGGCGGTTTTGCGGAGCGCCACATCGGCGACGTGCAGTTGTTGCTCACGAAGCCGCGGTGTCGACGAGCGCCGCTGCGGGTCGCAGAATGACCTCGACCGACCTCCTGCAAGACCTCATCACAGTCATCGGCGGCGCTGCCGTGACGATGGGCGCGGATACCGATCGGTACAACGTCGATCACCGCAAACTGTATACCGGACGTAATCGTTGCGTCGTACGACCGGGTTCCACGTCAGAAGTGGCCGCGGTGGTTCGGGTGTGCGCAGCTCACGGTGTGGCCATGGTGCCGCACGGTGGCAACACCTCGTATTGTGGCGGAGCGACACCGGATAGCTCCGGCACGGAAGTGGTGGTCAGTTTGGAGCGTATGAAAGCGATACGCTCGATCGATCCGGTCGGTGGCACGTTGGTCGTCGATGCCGGCTGCACCCTGCTGCAGGTCCGCGAGGCCGCGCAGTCCGTTGGCCGCCACTTCCCCCTCTCGCTCGGCTCAGAGGGCACCTGCCAAATAGGCGGCAATCTGTCGACCAATGCCGGGGGAACGCAAGTACTGCGGCACGGCATGATGCGGGAGTTAACGCTCGGCCTCGAAGTCGTCCTGCCGGACGGTCGCGTCGTCGACCAATTGCGTCGACTGCGCAAGGACAACACGGGCTACGACGTAAAGCAGTTGTTCATCGGCGCCGAGGGGACGCTGGGCATTATCACCGCGGCCTGTTTACGGATCGGCCCCGCCGCCGCCGATTCGCTCACGGCGCTCGTCGCCGTGAACGATCTGGACGCGACCTTGCAGCTCCTCGGTCGACTGCGAAGCGCTTTTGGCGATCTGATCGAGACGTTCGAATACATGCCGGCCGGCGCCGTCGCATTGGCGCGGCGCCACTTCCCCCAGATCCCCGATCCCTTCGGCGAACCCCATCCGGCGGTGGTGCTGGTCGATATGCCGCTGCCCGCCGCATTGGAAGGGCTGCGCGACAGCTTTACCGCGTTCATGGCAGACGAAATGGCCGCGCAGCGGATTCGTGACGCGGCCGTCGCTCAGTCAGCCGCTCAGGCTGAGGCCTTTTGGTTTTTGCGCGAACACATTCCGGCCGCGCAAACGCGCGAGGGCGCCTCACTCAAACACGACGTGTCGCTTCCACTGGATCGATTGGCCGAGTTCGAACGTCGCGGCCTCGCCCTGATCGATGAGCTTGTGCCCGGCGGACGCAGCATCGGATACGGGCATGCCGGCGACGGCAATCTCCATTTCAACGTCAGTCCGCCGGACGGTGTCGCGCCTCGATCGGCCCAAGAACAGGATTTTCTCGCCCGCAAAGAGCCGCTCATGCGCGCGCTGCACGACCTCGTTGCCGAGCTCGGCGGTAGCTTCAGCGCAGAACACGGCATCGGTCGACTGAAGGTCGACGAACTGGCGCGGTACGAGGATCCCGTCGCGCTGTCGGTCATGCGGGCGATCAAGACGGCCCTGGACCCACGCGGCCTGATGAATCCGGGCAAGGTGTTAGGGCGCCGATGACACGTGGTGCCTCCCCCCGCGGTACCGCCGCACCGATCGCAACGGCCCGACTGGTGTTACGGCCGTTCGAAGCCGGTGATCTTGCGCCGTTGCGCCAAATGCTCCGCGAGCCTTCGTTGCTCGCTGTGACACCGGAAGAGCCTCGCGCCATCGCCGCCGCGGAGCGTGCGGAGGCCGGCAACCGTCGACGGTCACCCGGAGCGTACGAATTCGCGGTAGTCGTGAAGCGCACGGGGCGCATCGCCGGCGCGTGCGAACTCATCGTCGGAGCACGTCACTCAGGGGAAATCGGCTATTTATTGGGGCGCCGCCACTGGGGCTATGGCTACGGCACCGAAATTGCGCGCGCACTCGTCGTGTACGGATTGGACGTCCTCGGCTTACAGCAATTGCACGCCACGATTTCCCTGGACAATCCGCGATCGCGTCGCGTCGTTCAAAAGGCGGGTTTCGTCTGGGACGCGTTGCTCCGCCGCGGCACCCGGGCGGCGGGCCGGTCGATCGATGCAGAACGGTATATCTACGTCGGCCAGCCCCCGGTTCTCCCGGCTTGCCGTACCCGCCCGTCTCGCCGATGATGAGGGCCACTCTCCGGGAATGATCCCCACGTGACCCCCATCTTTCGTCGCACGCTGGTTTCTACGGCCGTCCTCGGCGCCTTGTACGGGGTTGCGGGACTGTGGGGCGTACCCCACGTCGTTCGGCATGCCCTCACCGCCTATGCCCGGGATCATCGGCATACGGCACGTATCGACTCCGTCCGGTTCAATCCGATCACGCTCACGTTACGGATCGACGGGTTGCAATTCGTGCCCGTCTCTGGCGCACCCGACCTCGAGGTACACGACCTCACCGTGGCAATCGGATGGGCGTCGTTGTGGGGCCAAGGAACCGATCTGCAGGCGTTGGACGCGCACATCACGCAGATGCGGGCTGCGAAATTGCCGGACGGCACCTGGAATCTGGCGGCACTCGCGCCGACGACGGACCCTCGCTCGCCGTGGCCGGTCGTGCGGATCGCGACGGCCTCACTGCAGTGGGCGGAACTGTCCGTAGACGATCGTGAGGTGCCGGGCGGCCCGTGGCATATCCAGTCGCTCACGCTCGCCAGTGATCATGTCGATACCCGCGCAGCCCGCAGTGTGTGGCGCCTAGCGCTGACGACGGATCGTGGTGAGACGCTTCGGGCGGTGACGCAACTGGCCCTCGCTCCTTTGCAGGCACAAACCGATGTGACGGTCACGAACGTGGACCTGGCGCGCATCGGCGCATCCATGGACCGCAGTGCACCCCAGATACACGGACGTCTGGATCTGCACGGTGCGATCGCCTGGTCGGGCGAACGCCCCGCAGCGTTTAGCCTGCAGCATGCGGACGCGGTCGGCACAGCGCTCCAAGTGGTCATGCCCGGTGAACCCCACGCCAGCCTGTCCGTACCGCGCTGGAACCTCGCGGATCTGCACTACGACAGTTCGAACGGACGGGGCGGTTTCGCCCGTCTTGACGTGCACGGGCCACGACTGGCCATACCGGGCGGCGCCTCGTTAGCGGCACTCCAGCCAAATCCGAGCAACGCAGCGCCAAGCGCGTTCGCAGCGCATTGGACCCTCGGTCGGATCGCGATTGACGACGGTCAGTGCGATTGGGTGGACACGGGCCACCCCGAGCCCGTGCAGTGGCAAATCCGTGGACTCGCCGCTGCCGTCGATGCCGCCGGCAGCGACGAGCGACAGGTCCAGTTGACGGCCGACGTGGGGGACCGTGGGCGCGTCGCGGTGACCGGTCGCATCGGCGGGAACCTCGATTCCGCTGACCTCGCGGTCCAAGCCGAGCACCTGTCGTTGAAACAGTTGGGCCCGTACGTCCAATCTCTCATCGCGTTGCGAATCGACGCCGGATGGTGGTCGGCTCACGGCGACATCACCCTGAACGGGAACGACTGGCACTATGTCGGCTCGGCCGCCGTGGATGATTTACGTACCACCGAGTCCAGTCGACAGCGCGACTTCGTCGGCGTCGAGCATCTCGAGGCGGATGGCGTGGACGCGCGCGGCCCGACGCTCGCGATCCACGTGCGCAACGTGACGGCCAACGTCCCCTATGCCAATGTCCGCGTCGCGGCGAACGGGCAGTCGAATCTGTCCAGCTTAATGCCGACATCCGGCAATGGCGGAACGGCGACCGTACCGCCTCTGGCGATCGATACGCTCACGATCGCTAACGGCCGCCTGTATTTCGCGGACGAATCGCAAACACCGACCTTCGAAGCCGGCATGGCGGATCTCGCCGGACAGATGACCGGGCTGTCATCGGATGCGCAGACGCGCGCGCACCTCGCCTTTAGCGGTCATGTCGACCGCTACGCGCCCGTGTCGATTGAGGGCGACGCCAATCTGATCACCGATCCGGTGGCCGCCGATGTACACATGCACTTCGACAACCTCGAAATGACCGGCCTGTCGCCGTATTCCGGCCGCTTCGCGGGTTACACCATTCGCAAGGGCAAAGCGTCGGCGGATCTGACGTATCACGTCGCGAATCATCGGGTGAATGCCTCGCATCACGTGCGACTCAAGCAATTCGAACTGGGCGACCGGGTCGAGGGACAAGCAGGTTTCGGCGTCCCGCTCGGCCTCGTGGTTGCACTGCTCAAAGACGGCGATGGGAATATCGACTTGGATGTTCCCCTGACCGGAAGTTTCGACGATCCCAACTTCAGCCTGAGTCGATTGACGCAGAAAGTCGTTGGCAATCTGTTTCGCAAGATGATGAGCTCGCCCTTCGCCCTGCTGGGTAGCCTGTTCGGTCGTGGCGAGGAGATTTCGCGCATCGATTTTCCGGCAGGGGCACTCGAGCCCACCGCCGAATCCCGAGAGCGGCTGCGCACCGTCGCCCGCGCGATGGCCGCCCGCCCTCAGGTCAGTATTGAAATTCCGATCGCCACGACGTCGAGCGATGCGACGGCACTGGCGGAACAGCGCTATCAGGCCATCGTGCTCACGCGTGCCCGAGAGCGCTGGGGCGACATGTCAGAGCCGGCGCTGCAGACGCGATTAGCGGCATCGCCCAGTGACCGTCTTGCGGTACTCATGTCGGTATTAGGCCTGACGCAAACGACCGCAGATGTTGCGCAATTAGAAGCCCAAGCTCGCGCAGCGACGGTGCCCAATGCCGAGGATCTGGAGGAATTGGCCACCGGCCGCGCGCAAGCGGTGCAGTCGGCACTGATCGAAAGCGACCACCTTGATCCCGTGCGCATTTTTTTGGTGCGCGGTCCGAAGGCGTCGGCAAACGGTACGTCGGTGGAACTCCAGCTCGCCCTACACTGAGCGGCCTCTACGCCCTCACGGTTCGCGAGTGCGCATCAATCCTTCTTGGGCCGTGCTCGCGACGAGCATTCCGTCGCGCGTATAAATGCTGCCTCGCGATAGGCCGCGCGCTCCCGACGCACTCGGACTGTCCAAGGCGTAGAGGAGCCACTCATCGACCCGCGCTGAACGATGGATCCACATCGCGTGATCAATGCTGGCCAATTGCAGTCGCGTAAACGGGACGCCGTGCGGCCGCAACGCGGTATCCATCAAGTTGTAGTCCGAGACGTAGGCGAGCAAGCACCGGTGCAACCACGGGTCGTCCGAGGGCACGCGATCAACCGCACGAAACCAAACCTGTTTGTACGGTTCGACGGGCTGCGGATCGATGTAGTTGGGCGCCTGAACCGGCCGAAACTCGAACGGGCGACTGTGCGCTAAGAAACGCTGAATGTTTTCCGGCAAGTGACGCAGCCGAGGGTCATCTTCAGGGCGGTACGGGGCGATGGCCTCCGGGGGTGGCACGACGGGCATGGGCGCTGAGTGCTCAAGACCCGGCTCCGGCACTTGAAACGAGGCCGCCAACCGAAAGATCTGCTCGCCGTGCTGAATCGCCGTCACGTGCCGCGTCGAGAAACTACGGCCATCACGACTGCGATCGACCTGGTACACGATCGGCGCCTCGAAATCGCCGCGGCGCAGAAAATAGGCGTGCAGCGAATGGCAATCACCGCGCCCCGCCTCCAGCGTCTTGTAGGCCGCTACCAGCGCCTGACCGAGTACTTGGCCGCCGAATACCTGCGGACTGCCAATGTCGCGACTCTCGCCGCGGAAGAGGTTCACCTCCAACGGCTCAAGCTGCAGCACCGTGAGCAGGTCTTGTAGGCGAACGTCCACGGCGCGATTCAACCGCTGACGCCGAGACGCTTCTGCATGGCCGGACTCGTCGTCGTGTACTGCAGAAATTGCTTCTTCTCCGGGTACAGCCACCCTTGCACGCCGAACGCCGCCAACGCGGCTTCATGGAAGCCCGAGAGGATCAACTTCTTCTTGCCCGGGTAGGTGTTGATATCGCCGACCGCAAAAATGCCCGGCTCACTCGTCTGAAACTTTTCGGTATCGACTTTGAGCGCCTTTTTCTCAAGCTCAAGGCCCCATTCGGCAATCGGGCCTAGCTTCGGGTGCAACCCATAAAAGGCAAACGCGTGATCGCAGGGAATCCGAACGACGTCGCCAGCAGCCGTCTTGATCCGCGCCGCACGCATCACGTCGCCTTCGACGTCCAACCCATCCACGAGTCCCTCGTGGAACGCCAACTGTCCGGCGGCTTCGAGCTCACGCATGCGCGCCACCGAGGCGGGTGCGGCTCGGAATTCCGCGCGCCGATGCACCAACGTCACCGACGCGGCTTTGCCCGTGAAGTCGAGGGCCCAATCCAGTGCCGAATCGCCGCCACCGAGTATTAGCAAGTGCTGGCCGTGGTACTGCTGCGAGTCGCGCACGCGGTAGTGTACCTGGCGACCTTCCAAAGACTCGGCACCTTCCACCACCAACCGGCGCGGCTGGAACGATCCGACGCCGCCCGCGATGATGACGGCGCCGGCATCGAACACTTTCGCGGCCGATGTCGTGACCCGAAAACGGCGACCGTCTGCCTGACGCTCGAGACCCGTCACTTCTTCGCCCAAATGCCACTCCGCGCCGAAAGGCTTGATCTGCTGCATCAAGCGGTCGACTAACTCCTGCGCGCCGCACACGGGTAAGGCGGGAATGTCGTAAATCGGCTTTTCCGGATACAACTCCGTGCACTGCCCGCCCGGGGTTGCTAAGGAATCCACCAAGTGAGCCTTAATGCCGAGCAGCCCCAACTCAAAAACCTGAAACAGGCCGCAGGGTCCTGCGCCAACAATAACGACTTCAGCTTGAATGGGCTGTGACTCAGACATGTTCTAAGCTCCCTCGGGGCAACGAGAATAACCATCACGAATACGCCATATTAGCGCAACGCACCATCTAGCCGCGTGAGTGGTAGGATTCGGCCATGCCGTCCCTGCGTCGGGAGTCGAGCCTCGGACTCGGTTGCGACCGCCGGTCGTGCCCAATGAGGCCGACGGTGGGTGCCGGCCTTACCGCGAACGGAGGCGCGCGAGCAGACTGGCCATGACCTTCCGCCAACGCATCAGCGATCATGCCCGTCATACGCGCCTACCGGATGGCACGTGGGTCTACCTCCGACCGTTGCGCGAGGAGGATTTTGCGCATGCGCAGACCTATTTTCAGGGCTTGTCTGCCCAGTCACGTTACTTGCGCTTCATGGCCCCGACAAAGGCGCTCTCTTCCGCTGCGCTCAGCGATCTGCACAAAGCAATGTGTACCCGAGGGTACGGGGTCACGGTCGCCGTCGTGGATCACGGTGCGCCGCGTGGTGAGGAGCGGATTGGGGGCGCGCGGGTGGTACCGACGCGACGGCGGGGTACCTGCGAATTCGCCGTGTCGCTCATTGACGCCTGGCACGGACGCGGTGCCGGCGTCCTGCTCCTCAAAGAAGTGGTCCACTTGGCGCGGTCCCTGGGTTACCACCGCATCGAAGGTCAGGTGCTGACCGTCAACACTCGGATGCTGGCCGTCGCCCGTCGACTGCGATTTACGGTCCGGTTGGACGAACACGATCCGAGCGTCACGATCGTCTCGCGTATGATCTTCCCGCTATGACACTCGCTTCCTCCGAAGGGCTGCCGGCGCAGCGCATCGATCGCCACGGCCAACCGCAGGTGGATCTGGGTGCTGTGGCCCGTTTGGCCGGCCCCCTGATGGTCAATAGCGCCATCCAGTCGGCACTGAATTTGACCGACACCTGGTTCGTCGGCCGCATTTCCACCACGGCGGTCGCGGCGATGGCGGCGATCTATTGGGTCGTACTCTGCGCAATCTTGTTACTCGGTGGTGTCGGGATGGCGGTGCAGACGTTTGCCGCCCAAGCGTATGGCAGTGGGCGTCGGGCACGGGCCGCACAGGCCGGATGGTCGGGTATTTATGCGGCACTCCTCACAGTGCCTGCGTTCGCTGCCATCGGCTTCCTGGGCGAGCCCTTGCTGCATCTTTTGCACGTGGAACCGGCCGTCCGCACGCTGGCCCTCGAGTATTGGTGGCCGCGACTCGTCGTCGGTGGGCCCTTGGGGCTGTTGGTGTGGTCGCTCACGAGTTTCTTTAACGGGATCGGTCGGACCCGCATCAGCTTGGTCGTCACGGCGACGATGGCGATCACGAATATTCCGTTCAATCAGTGGTTCATCGTGAACCTGCACATGGGCATTGCCGGTTCGGCCTGGGGCACCGTCGCCGCCGAAGTCGTAGGCCTCGGCTTTGCGCTCTCGTCCTTCCTGAGCGAGCCGATGCGACGGGATTTCCGCACCGGACTCACGTGGCGTCGGCCGATGCTGCGACGCCAGTTCGTGGACGGATTGCCGATGGGACTCAGTACGACGGCCGATTTGGCCGGCCTCGCCCTCTTCCAATTGATGTTGGTGACGGCGAGCAGCGTCGCAGGAGCCGCGACCCAAATCGTCATGATGTTGACCTCGATCGCCTATATGCCTGCGATCGGCATCGCCCTCGCGGGCACGACGCTCGTGGGTCAATCCATCGGTATGGGCGAACTGGATTGGGCCCGTCGACTGGGTAATCGCATCATTCGGGCCTGCGCTGCCTTCATGGGTGGCATCGGGCTGCTGTTAGGTCTTGGCGGACGTTGGATCCTTCCCTGGTTTGTGCAGGCGGGCGACCCCTCCGCGGTGGAAGTGATTCGCCTCGGTATCCCCGTTCTGTGGCTCGCCGCGGCCTATCAGGCGTTTGATGGCCTCAATATCGGCGCGAGCTTCTGCTTACGAGGCGCCGGCGATGCCCGGATGCCAGCGCTGTTTGTCGCGTGTTTGAGTTGGCTGTTCTTTGTGCCGTGCGCGTACCTGATGGTCTTTGCGCCGGGTCAGGGATGGTTTCCGAGCGTGTCGGGTTTGGGCTATGGCGCCATCGGTGGCTGGACCGTTTCCGTAGCCTACGTCGTGATGCTCGGGCTTGGCTTGACCTGGCGATGGCGCTCCGGCGCGTGGCGCCGCCCGCACGAGTGACCGCCCCATGCGACGCAACCGCGTCGCCGGTGCGGCACCCGAACCGCCGCACCGACGATTCGGACGCCGCATCATTCACCCTTCAGTTCATTTCACGGACGAGGCGGAATCCAAGATCCGCCTGACGCAGGCTTTCGAGCTCTGACTCCCGCGCAGCGGCGCGGGCATGCGATGGTCGCGACGCGTACGACCCGCCACGAACCACCCGCTGCTCACAACCACCGGCCCATATCCACGCGCGCGCATCGTCGGGCCGCCCCTCGTTGCTCGCCGTATAGCAGTCTTCCGTCCACTCGCGGACATTGCCGAGCAGATCGTACAAATCAAAGGCATTGGGGCGATAACTTCCTACGGGTGCAGTGTACGTGTGGCCGTCGGAGCAGCGTGCGTACGGAATCGTGAACGCCAGTTCACGTGCAGCGCTCGCGTCGTACACATTGGCGTATTCGCACGCTAGCGAGACGAGACTGCGCTCGTCCGAATCGCCCTCGCTGAAGAACCGCGCGGTCGACGTACCGGCACGCGCGGCATATTCCCACTCCACCTCCGACGGCAGCCGGTAGGTCTGTCCGGTTTGTTTGCTGAGCCACGCCGCGTACGCCTTAGCGTCGGCGAAACTCACGCAGACGACGGGCTCGTTATCGGCTTGCGGTGAACCAAACCCGGGATCCTGCCAGGAATGCTCCGGAAAGCGCTGCCACGCGCCACCACTCGGGACACGGCAGTCGCCCGCAATCGGATACTGGGTCGCTTCGATGAACGCGCGGAACTGTGCGACGGTGATTTCCGTACGACTCATCGCGAACGGACGGGCGATGGTCACCTGTATCGCCGGTGACTCGCCCACACCCACAGCGGCCTCCGGGTCACCGGCCGCCGAACCAAATCGGAACTGGCCGGGTGGAACCACGACGATCTCCGGGCAATCCACACACTCTTTGGCCGACTGCGGCGCTGTCGCCGCCGCGGCCGCAGGTGGCGTCGCCGCGGGGACCTGCACTGCGGCCGTCGCCACGCTCTGGCAGGCAATGATCGCCAGCAAACTCACACAGAGGGCTCTCAAGGTCATGTCAGCGGCCCTCCCCGCGGCCATCCAAGTCGAGCGCAACGCGCATCCCGACGGTCACGGAACGGAACGCGCCGTCCGCCGGCGTGCGGCTCGCGCTACGGGCATCGTGCGGCGACGAGGCCCAGCTGCCTCCACGCACAACGTGGCGACGGCACCCGCCGTTCCAGAACCACGATCGTCCATCTTTCGGCCGACCCACGTAGCTGTCCGTGTAACAGTCATCCACCCATTCGGCGACATTGCCGATCAGGTCGTAGAGACCATAGGCATTGGGCCGTAATGCGCCGACCGGTGCCGATTCGGCATAGGCGTCGCGGCAGTGGGCGGCTTCCCATCCCAACGCGTAATGTTCAGCGCCGTTCAAATCGTACAGATTGGCAAAGTCACAACCGTCGGATGCTTGGTCACCCCACGGCCACGGCGTCGCCGCTCCGGCACGGGCCGCGTATTCCCATTCGGCTTCGGAGGGCAATCGATACGGCTTACCCGTTTTCTTCGCCAGCCACTGCACGTAGGCACGGGCATCGTGCCAACTGAGGCAAGCCGCCGGATGATCGTCCGTCAACTGACTGTCTTCCGTTTCCTTAGCAGCGCGCGACGGTTCGGTCGAAAAGCGCAAGTGCTCTTCGTCCCAGGTTACACAATCGCCCTTTTGTTCGTGACCCGACTCTGCAAGGAACAGTCGGAACTCTCGCTGCGTCACTTCCGTGCGACCCAACGCAAACGGCTTCGCAATGCGCACGATAGTGGCTTGCGTCTCGGCGTGCGTGTCCGGCCCTGAGGGCGTCGATCCGGGAGTGCCCATCACAAACGTACCGGCTGGAATACGCTGCATTTCCGGACAATCGGGACAATCTTTAAACGGGGCAGCGGGATCTGCAGCGGACGCGGCAGAACTCACGGCCATCAGAGCGATGGCGGCCGCTGCCGCCCATACAGTTACACGGCTCACTGATACCTCAATTACCGATTCGGACCGGAATGAAAATGTTGGCGCCTTGCCGATTGACGAGCAACGCAATGGATCGTTTGGACGTATCAATCTGCGCCTCCAAGTCCGCGACCGAGGCGACCCGATGACCGTTCGCGCCGACAATAATATCGCCGACCTGGACGTCCGCTTCGCGCGCTGCGCCGTCAACCTCGTCCACGTACAGACCTGCCTCCACGCCCGTCCGGCGTTCCGCCGATCCGATGGGGCGCACGGAGAGACCGAGTCGGGTGCCCGCGCCGTGCTTCGGCCGATCGACGCTGGCGCGCGCAATCTTGCCTTCTTTCATCTCGGCGACCTCACACTTCACGTGCACAATCGAGCCATTGCGCCATATTTCCAGATCGGCGCGCACACCCGGCTTGAGTTGGGAAATCGCGGCGGAGAGCTGCCCTGAGCGCTCGATGGCCTGCCCGTTCACCGACAAAATGACATCCCCCGCGACCACGCCGGCGGCTCGCGCGGGCCCATCGTTTTCGACTTGACTGACCAGTGCGCCGTGCGGGCGGTCGAGCCCAAAGGTATCCGCGAGTTGTTGGCCGACATCCTGCACCAGTACACCGATACGCCCGCGCCGAACGCGACCGGTTTGGACTAACTGATCTTTCACGCCAATCGCGATATCGATAGGGATAGCGAACGAAATCCCCATGAACCCGCCGGTGCGGCTGTAAATCTGGGAGTTAATACCGACCACTTCGCCGGCCATATTGAACAGCGGGCCACCCGAGTTTCCCGGGTTGACCGCCGCATCCGTCTGAATGAACGGTGTGTACTGGCCATCGGGCAGCGTGCGTGCCGTGGCGCTCACGATACCCGCGGTCACGCTGTTGTCGAAACCGAATGGCGAGCCAATCGCCACCACCCATTCGCCAGCCCGCAGTTTGGAGGGATCGCCCAATTTCACGGTCGGCAAATCACGACCGTCGATCTTTAGCACCGCGATGTCGGTACGGGCATCCACGCCGACGACGCGCGCCTTGTACTCGCGTCGATCCGTCAACCGCACCGTCACGTCGGTGGCATCCTCGACGACGTGCGCATTGGTCAGGATGGTGCCGTCGGAGGCAATAATGAACCCCGACCCTTCCCCCCGAGCAATGGGATTATCGTCCTGCGGTTTCGCGCCAAACCGACGCAAAAAATCGTGCAGCGGATCCCGCGGCCCGTCTGTCGCCTCAGACGCTTTCTCGACGGTCGTGACGTTCACAACGGCCGGTCCGTAGGCGGCCACCAGTTCGGTGAAATCCGGCAACCCCTTCACGAGAACGGCCGTACTGCCCGGGCTCAGTCCCTGACGTGAGGTCGCCGGGGCCGTCGCAACGTGCCCGTCGGGACGCCCGCAACCGGCGACCGTAACCAGCAGACTCACGAGGCAAAGTACTCGCCATGCACCCAGGGATCGGTCCTTCAACACAGTCGAACTCCAAAATAAAGGGGAGGACCCCGACGGTGGATCTGACCCGCGAAACGGCCGTCGGTTCCACCCGACATCGCGCATAGCCGCACCGTCCAGCCCACGGCTACACTGGCGTCATGATAACCGTCCTTGCACGCTTCCTCCCCTTCTTCCTGACGCTGATCGCGGCCTTCGCTCCCGCGTATGCCGCCGCAGCCGCCTTACCTCCACGGCTGCAGCAGGTCATGACTGCGGAAGGAGTTCCCCCGTCGGCGGTGAGCATCGTGATACGGGACGTCCAAAGCGGCCAGACGCTGCTCGAGGACAATTCCGGTGTCGCGCGCAGCCCCGCCTCGACGATGAAAGTCCTGACCACGTGGTCGGCACTGGCGGCACTGGGGCCGAACCACCGCTGGCACACCCGAGCCTATGCCACCGGACCCATCGTCAACGGTCGTCTGACCGGCGATCTTGTGATCGTAGGGGACGGCGACCCCGGTCTAACGGCCGAACATTGGTGGCGATTCGCCCGCCTGCTGCGCGGCGCTGGGCTGTCCCACATTGATGGGGACATCATTTTGGATCGCAGCCTGTACAAACCCCAGGCCGAAGACCCGGACGAATTCGACGGCAAGGGATATCGCACTTACAACGTCCTGCCGGACGCGTTGCTGGTAAATCTTCAGTCCGCGGAATTCCATGTGACCGCGGACAATGGCGAAGCGCATATTCTGGTCGACCCCGCACCCGCCAATTTGATCGTCGATAATCGCGTCAAAGCCAGCAGCCATGGCTGCCCGGAGGGGCATTGGCTACGGTTTACGACAGTCGATGCAGACCCGCTGCATATCGCGATCGACGGGTCCATCGGCCCCACCTGCCCCGGATATGCCCAGCGGTCCATCATGACCGCGCCCGAATACGCCTTCGGCACCTTTGCCACGTTTTGGCGGACGCTCGGGGGCCATCTCGAGGGGAGCCTGCGACTGGCGCCGCGGCCCGCTAAAGCCACGCTCATCACGGAATTGGAGTCCGACAGCCTCGCAGAAATCGTCCGCAATACGAACAAGTGGAGTTCGAACGCGATGGCTCGCATGCTGCTGCTCAGCCTGGCGAACGATCGTCTCGGCGCTCCCGTCGGCGCCGACGACGGGGAACGCGCACTCACCGCGTTCCTCGCGACACGCGGCTTGAGCCTTCCCGAGTTGGTCGTCGATAACGGCTCCGGTCTCTCACGACTCGCGCGCATATCGGCCCAGTCGATGACCGAGATTTTGACGACCGCGTACCACGACCGTTATTTCCCGGAATTTGTATCGTCCCTACCGATCGGCGGACAGGATGGGACCCTGCGAAAGCGTTTTGTCGACCTGGCCGCCGAGGCCCGAATTCGCATGAAAACAGGCCATCTCGCTGGCGTAGCCGCGGTCGCGGGATACGTTACAAGTCGCGGGGGAAGACTGCTCAGTGTCGTCGTGATGGTGAACGCGCCGGGGGCGGAAAGTGGACGCGGCGATGCGATCATCGACACCGTCGTCCGATGGGCGCTCGATCGCAGCTAGCGTGCACCGGCGCCACTGCGCCGTTCGCGTAGGCATTCACTCGACCGGGTGGCGATCGTGGATGGGGCTTACGCGGGTGCGCCCTTCGGCGGCGCGAAGGGCGCGTTTGCTATTCGAAGGTCTGTCGCCGTCACGCGTCCTGCGTCTGACGATTCGAGTGGCCCTCTTGCGGCGGACGGAGCCGTCCGCCGCAAGAAGCGCCGTCCCGGTTCAGTGACTGGTCGCTTTCGACACCACGATGCCGGTCACTTGTCGTGCGTAGACCTCGTCCCACATTTCTTCGGCGCGCTTGTCGCGACCGAAGAGCGAGAACAGGATCACCGCCAAGAACCCCAGCGGAATCGAAATGATTCCCGGGTTCTTCAATTCGAACATCGGTTTTTCGAGCCCCATGAACGACGTTTGCTGGCCCTCAACCTTCTTCATGTCGTCATTGGCTTTTTTGACCGCCTTATCGAGCGCGGCAGTGTCCTTGGCCGCTTTCGCCATAGCAGTCGCGTCGCCAGTCGCCATGGCAGCCGCGATCGCTTCACGCTTCGCCGCCTCGCCGTCGAGCACCTTGTGTGCTGCCGCTCGCACCAGAACCGGATAGGTGAGATTGGGCGAAACCAGCGTCAGTCCAACGGCTGACACGGTGCCCACGATCAGGCCTGCCAACACGCCATTTGTCGTGCAGCGCTTCCAGTACAACGTCAGCAAGATGCAGGGAAAATTGGCGCTGGCTGCGACGGCGAACGCCAAACCCACCAAGGCCGCCACGTTCTGGCCCTTCGCAGCAATGCCGATAGCGATCGCAATCGTGCCCACCAGCACCGTTGAGATACGCGCCGCACGGACTTGTTGCTGAGCTGGAACGGTCTCGCCGCCATGGACGACACCAACCCACAGATCGTGTGCCATCGCCGAGGCGGCCGCGAGCACCAATCCGGCCACCACCGCGACGATCGTGGCGAAGGCCACGGCCGAGACGAAGGCGAGCATAAAGTTGCCCAAGAAGGAATTGGGGCCACCGCCGATGAACTGCGCGAGCAACGGCGCGGCCATGTTTCCGCCCGCGTCGACGCTGGAAATCGCCGCCGGTCCGACGAGATGCGCCGCACCGAAACCGAGGAACAGGGTCAGCACGTAGAAACCACCGATGATGGCCATTGCCCACACCACCGACTTACGCGCGGCCTGCGCCGTCGGCACGGTGAAAAATCGCATCAAGATATGGGGCAACCCAGCGGTGCCAAACACCAACGCCAGTCCGAGCGAAATCTGATCCACCGGCGCCTTGAAGTACAGGCCCGGCTCGAGGAAACGCTGCCCCAGTTCCGCAGCCGTCATGGACTTCGCGGGGTCGCCCAGAATTTTGGCCACCTGGGCTTGCACCTTCGGATCGCCGACCACGTCAGCCATGAAGGCTGGGAGCGAGAAGCCGTACGGCGTCCACACCAGCATGACGATCAACAGCGATGCGATGACCAACAAAATGGCTTTGACGATCTGCACCCACGTGGTGGCCACCATACCGCCAAACAACACGTAGGCCAGCATGAGTATGCCCACGACGATCACCGAGACATCGTAGTCAATACCGATCAGCGTTTTAACGAGAACGCCACCACCGACCATCTGGGCGGTCAGATAGAACGTCGACACCGTGATAACGGATAGCGCCCCACCGATACGCATTTTTTTCCGGTCGTTGCGGTAGGCCAAGATGTCCGCAAGCGTGTATTTGCCAATGTTTCTGCAGGGTTCTGCGATCAGCAACAATACAGTGACATAGGCCACCAAGAAGCCGACCGAATACATGAATCCGTCGTAGCCGTACAAGGCAATCAGTCCGGCGATGCCGAGGAAGGATGCCGCAGACAGGTAATCCCCCGCGATGGCCCAACCGTTCTGGAACCCAGAGATTCCACCGCCGGCGGTGTAAAAGTCGGCCGCCGACTTCACTTTCTTGGAGGCCACGTAGGTGATGTACATCGTCAATAAGATGACGGCTGCAAAAACGGCAAACGTGAGCCAGCGGTAATCGTTTGAGCCTATGTCATCCGCGTGGGCGACGACGGGCGCCAGCAACGTCGGCACGGCAGCGAGTACGGTCGTCAAGGAGTCCTTGATGTTTTTCACGGCTTATCCCTCCGACCGCTGAGCAACGTCGGCAGCAATTTCAGCGGCCAGACGATCAAAATCGCGATTCGCGACACGAGAGTAGTAGTACGCCACTGCCCAAGCGATCACGAATTCGCTCAGCGCAAAGAGCAGCCCGCGATTCATGACGCCCCAGACCTGGACCTTAAAGAAGTCCTGGCTGTACGCAGCAGCAAAGGGCAGCGCGAAATAATAGACGACTGAAAACGCCATCAGACTCCACAGAAATTTCGACTTGCGTCGATGGAGTGTTTGGAACCGCGGATCGGCAATCACGGCCGACCAGTCGATTGAACTGGAACTCGACATGCATATCCCCCTCTTCGGCTTCGGTAGTCAGACCCCGAATGTTTACCCACACGGACCGCGCAGTCGCGCCAGGAACTCGGAGAGATTCCCTGACCCTTCGGAACGGCCGTCGAACGGGCGTCGGTTCAGAATGCGCAATGCACCGCCAACGTCTCGTCAGACCGATGGAGTAAACCAGATTCGATGGAGAGCGGGAACTCCCTTTTTTAAGGTAACTTCACGGTCACCAGTGGGACAGCTCCCGGGAATGCGCTCGGGGACGCGGGTCCTTTCGCCACGGGTGCCGCTCCGCGGAAAGCCGTGTAACGTACGGGACGGGCGTAAGGGTAGCTCCCTACGCCCAAACGACCGGCAATCCGGGCAGAATATAGGGATATTCGAAAGACTCCTGCGGTGTTGGCAGGATTCGTCGTGTAAGAGGGGCATGCATGAGTCATATCTATGAAGTTCCGGCGGATTTTGCTGCCGGCGCGAAGGTCACCCGCGAGCAGTATTTGGCCGACTACGCACGGAGCGTCGCCGATCCGGTTGGCTACTGGTCAGAAGTGGGGCAAATCGTCGATTGGATGAAGCCCTACACCGAGGTGAAGGATGTCTCCTACGACGTCGCGGATTTCCGCATTCGTTGGTTCTCCGACGGCGTACTCAACGTCTCGGCGAACTGCCTAGATCGCCATCTGAAAGACAACGGTCATAAAACTGCAATCATTTTTGAGGCAGACGAGCCGGGCGATATCCGTCACATCACGTACAACGAGTTACACGCGGACGTCTGCCGCTTCGCGAACGTCCTGAAGAGCCAGGGCGTGCAACGCGGCGACCGCGTCACCATTTACCTGCCGATGATTCCAGAGGCGGCCGTTGCCATGTTGGCGTGCACCCGAATCGGTGCCATCCACTCCATCGTCTTTGGCGGATTTTCGCCCGAGTCTCTGGCGAGCCGTATCGAGGACTGTGCGTCGAAGCTCGTCATTACCGCGGATGAAGGCCTGCGTGGCGGCAAGAAAGTGCCGTTGAAAGCCAACGTAGACGCCGCCCTGGCACTGGGTTCCGCCGGCAGCACGGTCGACACGGTGGTCGTGGTGCGCCGCACGGGCGGAGCGGTGTCGATGACCGCGGGACGCGACGTCTCCTACGAAGCGCTCATGGCAGAGGCATCGACCGATTGCCCCCCAGAACCCATGGGCGCCGAAGATCCGCTGTTCATTTTGTACACCTCCGGCTCGACGGGCAAACCGAAAGGCGTCTTGCATACGACCGGCGGCTACCTTGTCTGGACGACCCACACCTTCGCGACGGTGTTTGATTACAAACCCGAGGATATTTTCTGGTGCACGGCGGACGTGGGCTGGGTGACCGGGCACAGTTATGTTGTGTACGGTCCGCTGTCGAACGGCGCGACCACGCTCATGTTCGAGAGCGTGCCCAATTACCCCGATCCCGGCCGGTGCTGGGATGTGATTGATCGCCACGGCGTCACTATTTTCTACACGGCGCCGACCGCGATACGGGCCTTGATGCGCGAGGGTGAGGATTGGGTCACCCGCTATTCCCGACAGTCATTGCGCTTGCTCGGCAGTGTTGGCGAACCGATCAACCCCGAGGCCTGGGAGTGGTACCACCGTGTCGTCGGCGATCACCGCTGCCCGATCGTGGACACGTGGTGGCAGACCGAAACCGGCGGTATCTTGATTTCGCCGTTGCCGGGAGCCACCGCGCTGAAACCGGGGTCCGCCACGCTACCCTTCTTTGGCGTCCGCCCCGCATTGGTGGACGGTGCCGGCGCCGAACTGTCGGGGGCGACCGAAGGCAACCTCGTTCTGCTGGATTCCTGGCCGGGTCAGATGCGTACGGTGTACGGCGATCATGCCCGCTTCATCGATACCTATTTCCGCACCTTCCCCGGTACGTATTTCACCGGGGACGGCGCGCGTCGCGACGAAGACGGTTACTACTGGATCACCGGTCGCGTGGATGATGTCATCAATGTGTCGGGGCATCGTCTCGGAACGGCCGAGGTCGAAAGCGCTCTCGTCGCCCACACGGCGGTCGCCGAAGCCGCCGTCGTCGGCTATCCGCACGACATCAAGGGACAGGGCATTTATGCCTACGTCACCCTCAAAGCGGGCCTGGATCCGACGGACGAATTGCTGGCCGAGTTGCGCAAGACCGTTCGCACGCAAATTGGGCCAATCGCCTCACCGGACGTGATTCAGTGGGCGCCGGGATTGCCGAAAACCCGCAGCGGCAAAATCATGCGCCGCATCTTGCGCAAGATTGCTGCTGACGAATCGAGCCAGCTCGGGGACACGTCCACGTTGGCCGATCCGAGCGTCGTCCAGCAGCTGATCGACAATAAGCCGAAGACCTGAGGCCACGGGCAAGGCCCTTCCCCACGGAGGGGCCTTCACCGCCGTCCGGCGACTCGCACCGCCCGCGCTCAGGCACGCGGGCGGGCCGCCGCGATTAATGGCGGACTCGGCCACCGCAACGCGAGCTGAGCAGGTACAATCCGCGGCATTCTAAACAGAGGGTTCGCCATGCAGATTGCCCGCGACGCGGTCGTAATGATTCACTACACGCTCAAGAATGACGCCGGCGAGGTGCTCGACTCGTCGTCGGGTCACGATCCGTTGGCGTACCTCCAAGGCCACGGCAGCATCATTCCAGGTCTCGAAGCGGCCTTGGAAGGCAAGGTGGCGGGCGACAAGGTACAGGCGACCATCGCGCCCGAGAATGCTTATGGCATGAAAGAACCGGGTCTGGTTCAGCAGGTCCCGCGTCGCGCCTTTCAGGGCGAAGTCCGTGCCGGCATGCAGTTCACGGCGCAAACCGAAGCCGGCCCGCGCACCGTCGTGGTCACGCGCGTCCAAGGCGATATGGTGACCGTGGACGGTAACCATCCGCTGGCCGGCGAGACGCTGCATTTCGACGTGGAAGTCACCGAAGTGCGCGTTGCGACCGAAGAAGAATTGGCGCACGGTCACGTGCACGGCGCCGGTGGCCACCACCACTGATCCGGTCGTCTGAGACAAAAAAAGGCCCGCCATCGCGTCGCGACGGCGGGCCTTTTTGTTTCAGACCGTTCAGGCCGGGATATACGGGCTGTACGGGAGATCCAGATCCCGCGCAACGGCTTCAAACGTCACTTTGCCGTTGTGCACATTGAGACCCGCGGCCAAACCCGGATCGCGCGCAACCGCCGCTTCCCAACCCAGATCGGCCAACGCACGCACGTACGGTAACGTGGCGTTGGTCAATGCAAAGGTCGACGTACGGGGCACCGCGCCCGGCATATTGGTGACGCAATAGTGCACGACGCCGTCCACCTCGTAGGTGGGCTCGGCATGGGTGGTCGGACGGCTGGTCTCAAAGCATCCGCCTTGATCGATCGCGATATCGACCATGACGGCTCCGGCCTTCATGCCCTTCACCATCGCACGCGTCACGAGTTTCGGAGCCGCTGCACCAGGGACCAGCACAGCGCCGACCACGAGATCCGCGTCACGGACGAGATGCTCAATGTCATCCGCCGTCGAATAGGCCGTCTTCAGCGTGTTGCCAAACTGCGCCGAGAGTTCGCGCAGGCGCTTCACCGAGCGATCGACCACGGTCACGTCCGCCTTGAGACCGACCGCCATTTCCGCGGCGTGAGTGCCCGACACTCCGCCGCCCAAAATGACCACTTTGGCCGGCGCCACGCCCGGCACGCCGCCGAGCAATACGCCAAACCCGCCGTTCGCCTTCTGCAGCGCGTGTGCGCCGACCTGAATCGACATGCGCCCGGCCACTTCGCTCATCGGCGTCAACAACGGCAGCGCGCCGCCCGGCACGGTGACCGTCTCGTAGGCGATGCACGTCGCGCCCGAGGCCACCAGCGCCTCAGCCTGCTCTTTGTCCGCGGCGAGATGCAGGTAGGTGAACAACACCTGGCCCTTCTTGAGCATCGCGCACTCCGACGGCTGCGGCTCTTTGACCTTCACGATCATCTCGGCCCAGGCGAAGATTTCCGCCGGCGTCGCCAAAATCTTCGCGCCGGCCGCCGCATAGGCGGCATCGCTCACGCCAATGCCGGCACCGGCTTGGGTTTCGAGTGCTACTTCGTGACCACCGGCCACCAGTTCGCGCACGCCCGCGGGCGTGAGGCCGACTCGGTACTCATGAACCTTAATCTCTTTGGGACAGCCAATGCGCATCGCGAGACCCCTCTGTAAATGGAAGCACCACTGTAGCGAGCCGGCGCGGACAGCCTCTTGCCTAATACAAGCCCTTGAGGCCATTATTGCGCAACAAACCGTCGCGAAATATCACAATGACGCAACTTTCTGCCGGATCTCTCGACCGCTACGATCGCTCGATCCTGCAGATCCTGCAGCGCGAGGGGCGATTGACGAACAGCGAGCTCGCCGATCGGGTCAACCTGTCGGAATCCGCGTGCCTGCGGCGCGTGAGATCGCTGGAGGCATCGGGACTGATTGAAGGCTACACGGCACTCCTGAATCAGCAGAAGGCCGGTCTTGGCGTCAACGTATTCGTCAGCATCACCTTAGAACGCCAGGAACGTGCCGATATGGCGGCCTTTGAGCAGGCCGTTCGGACGGTACCCGAAGTCATGGAGTGCTACCTGATGACGGGGGAATACGACTACTTGTTGCGCGTGGTCGTCGCCGATACCGCGGATTTCGAGCGACTGCACAGCCGACATCTCACGAGCCTTCCCCACGTGTCACGGCTGCATTCCAGCTTTGCCTTACGTACGGTGCAGAAGTCGCGAGAACTCCCGGTTCGCTAGCGGTCGCGAGTTGGCAGCGCAGGGGCGATCGGTGTAGCCTTTGCGTCCTTGCTGGGGTGGTCCTTCGGGGCCTGAGACGCGGATGGTCCGCGAACCCTCTGAACCTGATCCGGGTAATGCCGGCGTAGGGAGTGCAACACATGACGAGTTTCATCGGCGCGCGTCATCGCGCGTCACATTTCTTTTTTCCGCGTGTACTCGCAGGGGCTGTGGCCTGCGCCGTCAGCCTATCGGCGTTCAGCGCGGCCGAATCACCGGCGGGCACCTTGGATGACGTCATCGTCACCGCATCGCTGCGCCCTACCTCTGACCTCAGCACCGCAGCGAGCATCAGCGTTTTAGAAGGCGCGGCCCTGCAAGGGGGCGGCGACCAGCACTTTGAGAACGTACTCGCGTCGGTTCCAAATCTGAATTTCGCGGCCGGCACGAACCGAGCCCGGTATTTCCAATTACGCGGTATCGGCGAACTGGATCAATACGAAGGCGCACCCAATCCCTCCGTCGGTCTGCTGGTCGACGACATCGACTTCAGTGGTCTGGGATCCATGGCAACACTGTTCGACATGGATCGAATCGAGGTCTTGCGGGGCCCGCAAGGAACCCGCTACGGCGCGAACGCTCTGGCGGGCCTGATTTACATGACCAGCGCCGCGCCATTGGAGGATTTCGGTGCGCGCTTTGAGGTCGGCGCGGGGGATTACGGCACACGAACCACCGGCGCCGTGATCACAGGACCGGTCAGCGACTGGAATTCCTCTTTTCGGGTCGCGGCCCAGCGGTACACGTCGGATGGCTACATCCGCAACGATTACCTTCAGCGCAACGATACGAACGGTCGCGATGAGACGACTTTGCGCGGTCGCTGGCATTGGGCGGCAACGCCGTCCGTCGGCGTGGATGTCTCGTTTCTTCATGTCGCCATCGACGACGGGTACGACGCTTTTTCCCCCGAAAATGGCCGCACGACGCACTCGGACAAGCCCGGTGTAGACGTTCAACATTCCAACGGACTCTCCGTGCGGACATCGTGGACCCAAGACGACGGCCGAACACTGACCGCGATCGGTACGTGGGCTGACTCCCAGATCGTCTACAGCTACGACGGAGACTGGGGCAATCCCGTCTACTGGGCCCCCTACGTTTACGACTTTACGGAAGTTCAACATCGCCATCGGACCACGCAAAGCGCCGAACTGCGCTTTGCGTCCGCGCCAACAGCGGCCGTTCGTTGGCTGATCGGCGCCTACGCACTCGATCTTCGCGAACATCTGAACGACGACAATCTCGGTATCTCTATCGACCCGGTTAACGGGGAATACGATCTGAATACCGTTCTGAACTCGGGATACGAATCGCGCACCGTGTCGCTCTTCGGCGTGCTGGACGGCGATTTCAATGCCAAGACCCACTGGTCTATGGGACTGCGCGCAGAGCATCACGCGTCCGACTACAGCGATGCGTTGCTCGACCGGATCGCAGCCGCGTCGAGCAGCCATACGTTCGCGCCCGCCGAGAACCTCACCGGTGGCCATCTATCGATCGTCCACGATCTGGATGATCATCACAGCGTGTACGGGCAACTCTCGCGCGGCTACAAAGCGGGTGGATTCAATCTCAGTCAAGGACTCGCACCGTCGGAGGTCACGTTCCGGCCCGAATTCGACTGGAATCTGGAAGTCGGTTACAAATCGCGCGGCGAACGACTCAACGCAGACACGGATGTATTTGTGGTGTCCCGCGATAGCGCGCAACTGCGCAGCAGCGTGCAGACCGACCCCATGAATCCGAACAGTTTCATTTTCTACACCGGCAACGCCGCGAATGGACTCGATTACGGTCTCGAATCGACGGTGCGTTATCGCTTCAATCCATTTCTGACGACCGGCGGCAGTGTCGGTTTGCTACACACCGAATTTCACAACTACGTGAGAGTCGGTGATACCGGGACGATGAGCGTATCGCGGGAGCTACCGAACGCACCGCGAGTCAATGGATCCCTGTTCGCCGAGGTACGTAACGCCGCGGGTTATTACGGGCGCCTAGACCTGTCAGGCATGAGCGGCTTTTACTACGACCTGCCTCCCAACCCGACACGCTCCGGCGGCTATGCGCTCGGTCATTTGCGCCTCGGCGTGGATACGCCACGTTGGTCGGCGGATTTCTATGTGCGAAATGTGACCAACCGGACCTATGTTACGCGCGGCTTCTATTTCGGACTGGTGCCGCCGGATTATCCGAACCGCCTGTACGTTCAACTCGGCGATCCCCGCACATGGGGTCTTCAGGTCAAGGTGCGAGTCGGCAGTTTAGTCGGCCACTGACTTTAGACCACACCGATGTAGCGCCGCTGCAGTCGCGGCGAAAACCGGGTAAGGACCTCGTATCCCACCGTGCCCGCAGACTCCGCCACCGACTCGAGGGTCATGGTGGCTCCGAGCAATTCCACGTCATCGCCGACGTGACAACCTTCTGCACCCAGCGCCGTCACGTCCAACGTCGTTAGATCCATTGAGACGCGCCCGACGATTGGGACCACCTCGCCGTGCAGGTAGCCTGCCCCGCGCCCGCCAAGGGCACGCGGGAGTCCGTCGGCGTAGCCCGCGCCGACGGTCGCGATTCGCGAACCCGCCGGCAGGACCACGGTAGCGCCATACCCGATGGCTGCAGCCGCGCGGAGCTCGCGCACTTGCAAGACACGCGCGGTGAGAGAGGCCACCGGTCGGACCGGGTTCGGTCCTTGGGCTTGGGGTCGCCCGCCGTAGAGCGCGATGCCCGGCCGAACCACGTCGCCTTGATAGTCCGGCCCAAGCCAAATACCCGCTGAATTGCCAATACTGGTGGGCACACCGGGAAAAGCGCCTCGTATACGGGCGAATGCCGCCAGCTGGTCCGCATTCAAGGGGTGCGTCGGGTCGTCCGCACAGGCGAGATGGGTCAGCAACAGTTCGGGCCGAAACGCCAGAAACGCGCCGCTCGCGGCCAAGGACTCTACATCTCCCGCAGAAAGCCCGGCGCGCGTCATACCCGTGTCGACTTGCAGTGCCGCGGGGGCGTCGCTGCATTCGCGGATCCACTCCTCCACTTCCTGCAGCGTATTGAGCACCGGCACCAAACCGGCGCGACGACAGTCATTGATCGCGCCGGACGCTCCCTCCAGCACGTAGACTCGCGCATCCGGTAGTACCGCACGCAGTTCCTGCCCTTCGAAAAGCGACGACACGAAGAATTCGGCACACCCTTCCTGCGCGAGCCGTCGGGCCACCGGACGGACGCCCAATCCGTAGGCATTGGCTTTCAGGACGGCCGCCACACGCGACCGTGACGCTTGCTGCCGAACCGTCGCGTAGTTGGCCGCCAAGGCATTCAGGTCAACCGTCAGAACTGCCGGCGCATCGCCCACCATCGTCACTACCACCTGCTGAACCGGGACGTCCCGGGAGGGGCAGTGTAAGGGGCCTTCGGTTTACCTGCGAGGCCGCTTCTGCGAACGATCGGGGTCTGCTAGCGTGTGAACCAAGATCAGCCCCTCCTATGGAGTAGACGATGAACGCGCCGACCGAAGCTCGCTTTGATGCCAATGAACTGTACCGCGAGGATGTTTACACCGACCGCCGTGTGGGCACACTGCGCGTCCTAACGCCCGTCACCCCCGACGGTGCCCCAGACACGGCGCGCCGCACCCTGTACATCGGCCAGGTGTCGGTGTCGACTCCGATGGGAACACTGCCCATCAGTTTTGAACTGGAGAGCGCACAGACGCTCGCCGCCGCGATTGACGGGTTTGGCGAGGGCGCCAATCGTGCCGTCGAAGACACCATGCGCGAACTCCAGCAAATGCGTCGGGAAGCCGCGTCCCAGATCGTCATACCCGAAGCGGGCGGCGGCCTGGGCGGTCCCGCCGGCGGCGGCGGCCGAATCCGGATGCCGTGACCGGTCGGCTGTCGCCGTGCTGACACCGGCTGAAATCGATGCCCTGCGCCTGAGCGTCGTCGTCGCCGCATGGAGCGTGTGTATCACGCTCCCGGTGGCGGTCGCGCTCGCCTGGTTATTAGTGCGCGGGCGTTTTATAGGCCGGTCGATCATCGATGCGGCCGTGCATTTGCCGCTGGTATTGCCGCCGGTGGTGGTCGGTTATCTGTTACTGCTCGCTCTCGGTCGGCACGGCGTGATCGGTCATTGGCTGGATCAAGTCCTGCACATTCGACTGGCCTTCACAACGGCCGGCGCCGTGGCCGCGACAGCGGTCATGACGCTACCGTTGATCGTGCGCTCCGTCCGTCTCGTGCTCGAAGGAGTCGACACGGGCTTGGAACAGGCGGCTCGTACGCTCGGTGCGGGCGGATGGGACCGTTTCGTCACCATCACCCTGCCCTTGATGGCACCGGGCATCCTCGCAGGGGCCATCACGGCATTTGCGGCCGGGCTCGGCGAATTCGGTGCCGTGATCACCTTTGCGAGCAATATCCCCGGGGAGACGCGCACGTTGCCGCTCGCGTTGTACACGGCGCTGCAGTCGCCCGAGGGCGATGCGAGTGCGGCGCGTTTGGCAGTACTCTCAGTGCTCCTGGGTGTGGGCGGACTGGTCGCTGCTGAAGGGTTGTCCCGTTCGCTCCGTCGGCGCTTGGGACGGTATTGATGTTACGAATGGATCTGCGTATCCGGCGTGCGCCGTTCGAAATGTCGGCGAGCCTTGCACTCCCCACACCGGGTATCACGGCCTTATTCGGCCGCTCCGGTGCCGGCAAAACGACGCTCGCACACGCGATTGCCGGGCTCGTGCCTAGCGAGGGATTTCTGGAACTGGACGGCGAGGTGCTCCTCGATTCGTCGCGCGGATGGTGTGTCGCCAGCGAAAGGCGCCGCATCGGCTGTGTCTTTCAAGACGCCCGACTGTTTCCGCACCTCGATGTCTCGCAGAATTTGCTCTACGGACTGCGACGTCAGTCGGGCACCCGGTATGCGCAGTGGGATGATGTCATCCCGTTATTGGGCTTGGAGAGCCTGCTGAGACGTCGACCGCATCAGTTATCGGGCGGTGAAAAGCAACGTGTGGCACTCGGTCGCGCCTTGCTCGCGCAACCAAGGCTTTTGATCCTCGACGAGCCACTCGCCTCGATTGATCAAGTCCGTCGCGAAGATGTACTCCCCTACCTCGAGCAGCTACGGGATCGTTACCGTCTGCCGATGCTGTACGTCAGTCATCAGTATGAGGAGGTGCTGCGACTGGCCGCCCATGTTGTCCTGATAGAAGGCGGTGCGATTCTCGCCCACGACACGCCCTCGGCGCTGAGTCTGTCGCCGATATTTCGTGCGCGTGTCGGCGCGCTGGGGGTGGGCTCGGTGGTCGAGTGCGACGTGGTCGGCTCGGATCCTGCGACGGGGCTCATGACCGTCGGGCTCGGCGGACACACGCTGCGACTCACGCACCAGAAGGGCGACGCTGTGGGGGGCCGCGTGCGTCTGCATGTTCTCGCCAATGAAGTCATTTTGGCCACCGAGGCGCCCGTGGGCTTGTCGGTGCGCAATGCCTTACCGGGCAGCATCGAGTCCATCGATGAGGAGTCCGATGGGCTCGTACTGGCGACCGTCAGGGTAGGCTCGGAGCGGCTGCTCTCGCGCATCACACAGGCGGCCGTCGTGGAACTCGGACTGGTGCCAGGACGCCCGGTTTGGGCGCTCATCAAAGCAGCATCGCTGTCGCAGGGCCGATACCACCTGGATCCGGCGACTCGGTAGTTGCGATCCGGAGTGCCTTCAAACGAAAAGGGCCGCTTTCGCGGCCCTTTCCATGAGGTCATCTGTAGCAACCCGGGTGGGTTGCGTTCAGATTACCAGCGGCCGCCGCCGCCACCGCCGCCGTAGCCGCCGCCACCGCCGCCGCCGCCGCCATCACGGCCGCCGCGGAAGCCGCCGCCACCGCCACCGCCGCTACGGAAGCCGCCGCCGCCGCCGCCGCTGCGGAAGCCACCGCCGCCGCCGCCGCCGCCCGTGCGCTCCTGCGCTTCGTTAACGCGGAGCGGACGACCGCCCATGTTCTGGCCATTCAGGGTCGCAATGGCGCGCTGCGCATCGGCGCTCGGCATTTCGACGAAGCCAAAGCCGCGCGGACGGCCCGTCTCACGGTCGTTGATCAGGGCAACGGAGTCCACCTTGCCATGCTGTTCGAACAGCTGGCGAACGGCAGCCTCGTCGGCCGAAAACGGCAGGTTGCCCACATAAATCTTGGTCATTGATGCAATCACTCTCTGAAGAAAGGCTCCGCGGCGGTACTTTATCCGCTACGACGAAACCGACAATCAATGCGGGGCACCCGAACCGGGGCGTGAAGGCAAAAGCCCTGCACTCCGGAGGCGGCGTACACCGCGACCCTGGATCGGACCACCCTTCGCTTCAGTGACTGCGCCGTTACGGAGAACCCGGACGGCCTAGGACAGAAAACGAGAAAGAGACACGAACCTGCGATTAAGGTAACCCATCCAGTACACAAAAGCCATCTATATGCGCGATAAAGCGTTAGAGGTCGCTTTTGGAACAGGATTGTCGCCCCAGAATGGCACCATCGGGACCGCCACGGAGGCCTGATGCCCACTCCCCCCGCACACCAAGCTACCACTCACTGTGACGTTCTCGTCGTGGGTGGCGGCATTAATGGGGTTGGCATTGCACGCGATGCCGCCGGGAGTGGCTACTCCGTTGTTTTGGCGGAACGCGATGATCTGGCCTCGCACACGTCGTCCGCCAGCACCAAGCTCATCCACGGCGGCCTGCGCTATCTTGAGCACTATGAATTCTCGCTGGTCCGCAAAGCGCTTGCGGAGCGGGAAGTCCTCCTAGCCGCCGCGCCTCACATCACGTGGCCCTTGCGATTTGTACTGCCGCACGAGCCCCACTTACGGCCTGCCCTGCTGATACGAGCCGGGTTGTTTCTGTACGACCATTTAGCCCGACGCCGACGCCTAGCCGGTTCACAGGGGATAGACCTTGGAAGCCACATCGCGGGGGCAGCCTTGCGGCAGTCTCACCGCAAAGGTTTCGTCTACTCCGACATGTGGGTTGACGACGCGCGACTGGTCGTCCTCAATGCGATGGATGCCCGCGAACGGGGTGCCGAGATTTTGACTCGCACGGCCTGCACCCATCTCACGCGCGACGGTGACGGTTGGCTCGCAACCCTGAGCGGTCGGCACGCTCGCACCGTCCGCGCGCGGGCCGTGGTGAATGCCGCCGGCCCGTGGGCGGATCGTTTTCTTGCGCAGGCCACCCCGGTCCGTGCGCAACGAAGCGTACGCTTGGTCAAAGGCAGTCACATCATCGTGCCGCGCCTGTTCGACCACGACTACGCGTACATTTTTCAGAACGCAGACCGTCGCATCGTCTTTGCGATCCCTTATGAGCACGATTACACGCTCATCGGCACGACGGACGTGGAATATCACGGAGACCCCGCGAGCGTAGCGATCGACGCTGACGAAACACGTTATCTCTGCGCCGTCGCGAGTGAATATTTTCGTCGTACCGTCGCCCCGACGGACGTCGTTCATACCTATTCCGGTGTCCGCCCCCTGTTAGAAGACGAGTCCTCCGATCCCTCGGCCGTGACGCGCGATTACACGCTGGAGCTGGAGGCCAACGGCGCTCCAATGCTCTCCGTCTTTGGCGGCAAGATCACGACATATCGCCGCCTCGCTGAAGAGGCCATGCAGCAGCTTGGACACGCGCTCGGCGATGTGCACCGACCGTGGACAGCGCACGCCCCGTTACCCGGCGGCGACTTCGGTTGTACCGACGCTGATCTGATCGCGTTCCGGATGCGCTTGCACGCCCAATACCCGCAACTTCCCGCGCGACTTCTGGATCGTGTCGCACGAAGTTACGGCACGCGCGCCACGCGCTGGTTGGGCGACGGCTCCGCCGCCACACTCGGCGCCGAGGTCATGCCCGGACTGTACGAAGCCGAGCTGCGTTACCTCATGGTCGAGGAATGGGCTTGCACGGGTGAAGACATCCTGCGACGGCGCAGCAAATTGGCGCTGCATCTACCGCCTGACGCAGAACGCATCATCGATGACTGGATCGCACGCCAACCCTGAAATTCCGGAGGCCGGATGTCACGCTATGTGCTCGCCTTAGATCAAGGCACGACCAGTTCCCGCTCCATTTTGTTTGACCGGACAGGCCGAATCGTCGCCCAAGCGCAGCAGGAATTTACCCAACACTTCCCCGCACCTGGCCTCGTGGAGCACGATGCTCTTGAGATTTGGGCCACACAATCCGCGACGATGGAATCCGTGTTGGCTACCGCCGGCGCAACGGCACACGACATTGCCGCGATTGGCATTACGAACCAACGGGAAACGACCGTTGTGTGGGACCGGGCGACGGGTCGCCCAGTGGCGCCCGCCATCGTCTGGCAAGATCGACGCACCTCCGATCACTGCGCAACGCTTCGCGCGGGTGGCCATGAAGAGCGCGTTCGTGAGATCACGGGCCTCACGTTAGACCCGTATTTTTCGGGCACCAAATTGGCTTGGCTACTCGACAGCGTGAGCGAGGGAAGGGCTCGCGCTGAGCGTGGCGAATTATTGTTTGGCACGATCGACAGTTGGCTCATTTGGAATCTAACGCGCGGTGCCGCGCACGTGACCGACGGGACGAACGCGAGTCGAACGCTATTGCTCGATTTGGCGACTGGTACGTGGTCGGCCGAGATGCTTGATCTATTGCGGATTCCAGCAGCCTGCCTGCCGCGTGTCGTCGCATCGTCGCTGGCGCCTAATGACGCACCGCACGCGCTCCTCGGTAGCGCGCGTATTCCCATTACCGGGATCGCAGGCGACCAACAGGCTGCTTTATTTGGGCAAGCGTGTTTCCAACCCGGCATGGCTAAGAACACCTACGGAACTGGGTGTTTTATGTTGATGAATACCGGTTTGACTCCGCAGCGATCGGAGCACCAATTGCTCTCAACGATGGCGTGGGATCACGGTGGGCGCCATTACGCGCTCGAGGGAAGTGTGTTCATCGGCGGCGCCGTCGTGCAATGGCTGCGGGATGGGCTTGGCATCATTCGCACCTCCGCAGAGGTAGAGCCGTTGGCCGCGAGCGTATCGGATTCGGGCGACGTCTACTTCGTGCCTGCCTTCGCCGGATTGGGCTCGCCACACTGGGATCCCGATGCGCGAGGGACCATCGTCGGCCTGACCCGTGGGACCACCGCCGCACATCTGGCGAGAGCCGCCCTCGAGGCGATTGCGTTCCAGAGCGCGGACGTCCTCGATGCGATGCAGGCAGATTCTCGCCGTGAACTCGTTGAACTGCGTGTCGACGGTGGAGCCACGATGAACGATCTGCTGATGCAGTTCCAAGCCGACCTGCTCGGCGTCGACGTCGTGCGCCCAGCCGTCTCCGAGACCACCGCACTGGGTGCGGCCTATTTGGCCGGCATCGGCGCCGGCTATTGGAGCGGTGACGCGGAAGTCGCCGCCAATTGGCAGGTAGGCCGTCGTTATCACCCGGGACCGGGTCGCGACGCCGCGCAGGCACGACGCGCGCAGTGGACGCGGGCTGTCGAGCGCTCCCGGCACTGGGCGCGCTGAGCGGAGTTACAGCCCGTCGTGTGCCTCATCGTCATCCGGACCGGCGCCAAAAATGCGTTCGGCTATGCGTTCGATCGAACGACCGAACACGAGCAGTCCGAGTGCAAGCGCCAAAAGGACCGCGGTCAACAACCATAACCCGAGCCCACAGAGGACCGCGATGCCGGCCACAAACCAGACGGCGGCGGCCGAGGTCAGCCCTGTGATCCGGGCACCGTCGGAGCGACGTAAAATGACACCGCCACCGAGAAACCCCACGCCGGCCATGATGCCTTGGACCACTCGGGAGAGGGTTTCCGAGCCGCCGCCGGCCAGCAGGATACCGACGGTAAGACCCGCCGTGGACAACGCAACGAGGCCATAGGTACGTAAGCCGGCACCTTGATGGTGGAGGTTTCGGTTCAGGCCGATGGCACCTCCGGAGAGTCCGGCCGCACCCAATCGGCACAGGATATCCAACAATCCCACAGACTCGGTCGCCATGCGATGCTCCGTATCGAGTTCGGTAATCCCTGCGAGGGGGTGACGGATAGGTTAAGTTGGCGCAACGTTTGTGCCAATGCCGCAAATCCGGGGCACCGTGTCACTGTGCCGGACAAAGGCTCGGCTGTGGAGATAATCGTATGTTCAAACTCAACGCACGCTGGTTTCTCGCGCTCTGCCTGAGCGGGCTGCTGTTTGGCAGCATTGCCGTCGCCGATCCGGATATGGATCCGCCGGGGCGAGTTGCACGTATTAACCTCGCCGAGGGCCCTGTTTCCATCGAGCCGAGCGGCAGCACAACCTGGACGAGCGACGTTGCAAACTGGCCGTTGACCACCGGCGATCGCGTGTGGGCCGATCAGAATGCGCGCGTCGAGCTCCACGTTGGATCGACGGCCGTCCGTCTCGGCCAGGAAACGGGCATTACCCTCGGTACGGTCGATGACCGAACGGTTCGCTTACAGTTGAGCGCCGGCTCGCTCCAGTTTCGCGTGCGTGCGCTCGGCGCCGACGAGACCTTTGAGGTTGTCACGCCCTTTGCGCACATTGCCGTCCTGACCCCAGGCACCTATCGACTCGATGTGAGCCCGCGCGGCGACGAACTGCGCGTTGCGACCGCCTTCGGCCAGGTGGCCGTCACCGACGGCAGTGGTGCCGTCACGGTGGACTCGGGGCGCCAGGCCCGATTCCATGGAGCGGTGGCCGCCGCGGAATTCGACCGATTAGCGGGAGCGGACGACTTGGACCGCTGGGCAGAGGAACGCGATCGCCGCGAAGATCGCGCCGTTTCGACCCGTTACGTGTCACGTGAGATGACCGGCTACGAGGATTTGGATAACTACGGTAACTGGCAGGTAGTCGACGACTATGGTCCGGTCTGGTACCCCACCGTCGCGGCCGATTGGAGCCCCTACCGATACGGCCACTGGGCCTTTGTCTCGCCGTGGGGCTGGACGTGGGTCGATGACGCGCCGTGGGGTTTTGCGCCCTTCCATTACGGTCGGTGGGTCAATGTGCGCGGGGTCTGGGGCTGGGCACCGGGACCGCGGCACGGAACGCCGTACTATGCGCCGGCACTGGTCGGCTGGGTGGGCGGCTTCGGCGTCGGTGTGGCGGTAGGCGTCGCGCCGGTCGCGTGGTTCCCGCTCGGATGGAACGAAGTCTACGTGCCCTCGTACCACGCATCGCGCCTGTACGTTCAGAACATCAACGTGACCAACATCCACGTCACCAACGTCACGGTGAACGAATACTACGATCGCGTACACGGCGGCGGCCGCGACGGCATGCAACCGGAGTACCGTAATTTTGGGATTAAGGGCTCGGTCGTCGCGACCACCCGTGATGCCTTCGTCGCCGGTCAATCCGTGCACGCTCACCCGTCCGACGTGCCGCACTTTGACCACATGCGCATCAATTACGCGGCGCCCGACGTGAGGCCCGCAACCGTCAGTTACGGTCGCCCCGCCGTCGTCACGCCCCGCCAGGAGATGTTCATCCGCTCGGCTCCCGCGACCGCGCCCCCCGGGGCCGGAACCCGTCGCCCCGAGGCTCGCTTTGACACGCCGCGCGTCCCGGATTATCGACCGGCACCAAGCCCGGCGACCGAACCACCGATGCCGCCAGAGCAAAACCGAAATCCATGGCGCCCTTCGGCCGCACCGACCGGGTCGACGAACCCGTCCGCGCCAGAGCCGCGACCGTCGCTGGAGCGCACACCGGCGTACCGTCCCGCCATGCCCAGCGTGAATCCGACGCCCTCGGCCCCGGTGAACGCGCCGGAAAGTCGTCCGGAACGCCCGGTGATGAACGAGTGGCGACCTGCCCCCACGCAGCCTACGCAGCCCAGCCAACCCATCCAGGCGACGCCGCCGGCGGAACACCCGGAATACCATCCGGAGACTTCGCGGGCGCCTGACTATCGACCCGCGTCGCCACCCCCGATGCCCCGTGAGATGCCTCGCCCTGCCGCAGCACCGCCTGCGGCGCCAGCACCGCATCCGCAAGCGCCTCGCCCGGAAAAAAAGGAAGAACGGCGCGATTCACCGCGCTGAGCGAAGGATTGGTATTCTCCGGGTGGAATTCCACCCGGAGAGCTTGGCCTTGAAGACGTTGATCGAAACCTTGCGCACGCACCACGACCATCGTGGGTCGCTCTTTGAGCCCGGCGACGAATCGCACTTGGCCGGTAAGCGGAACTTACACGTCGTACTGACGCTGCCGGGTTTTGTCCGCGGAAATCACAAACATGTGGTGGGCACTGAAATCACCGTCGTGACCGGGCCGGCATTGGCGCGACTGCGGGAAGACGGCGTCGATCACGACATCGCGGTTCCCGCTGGGGAGACGTGGCGCTTTACGATCCCACCGGGCGTAGCCCACGCCTTCCAGAATACCGGTGACGGGATGATGGTTTTGGTCGGCATCAACACCGAAACCCACGATCCAGCCCATCCAGACGCGGTTCGCGAGGAAATACTCTAGCGACCGCTGGAACCGCGGGCTTCGCGGCGGCCGACTCGCACCGTCATGCCGATGAAAAGGCCGATGACCGTCAGCAGAACGCCCATCAAAATGGCGAGCCACCAATGAAAACGCCACGCTTCGCGCAGCCCGGCCAGTACTCCGATGGGCGTGGTGACGAGCAGCAGCGGTTTGGCGATGCGCATAAGGGAAGCTCCGTCGATCCGTAGACCGGAATAGTTTAGCGCGCGTGGTGATCCGGGAGGGTCCTCGGGCTATGATCGGGGATTACTTTCAGGCCCGAGCGAGGCTGCTATGACTGCCGAACACAAGACTGATGCTAATCAGTTGCGCGCCCTTCTCATCGAACGGGACATCGAGCACGTCAAGCTAGGGGTCTTCGACGGTGACGCCATCTTGCGCGGCAAGTATGTCTCGCGGGATAAGTTCCTGAGTTCGCTCGATAAGGGCCTCGGTTTCTGCGATGTGGTGCTGGGCTGGGACTCGAACGACCAACTGTTCGATAACGTGAAGTACACGGGCTGGCATACCGCCTACCCGGACGCTCCTATCCGGGTGGTGCCGGAAACCTACCGGGAGATCCCCTTCGAGCCGCGTACGGCGCTGGTATTGGGAGAATTTTCCGGTCGCGCCGAGGCGGTCTGCCCTCGTGGGACGCTACGCCGCGTGCTCGACCGCGCTGACGCCATGGGCTTTGGGGTAAACGCGTCGGCGGAATTCGAATTTTTCATGTTCGAGGAAACGCCGGATACCGTCCGCGAGAAGGGCTACCGAAATCTGAAGCCGCTGACGCCCGGCAATTTCGGCTATTCAGTCCTCCGCAATTCCGTCCACGCGGAGCTCTATCAGGAACTGCTCGACCTCGGCCGAGACATGCGTTTCCCCATTGAGGGCCTACACACGGAGACCGGCCCCGGCGTACTCGAAGCGGCGCTCGTCTATACCGATGCGTTGGAAGCGGCCGACCGCGCCGCATTGTTCAAGACGTTCGCCAAAGTGCTCGCGCAACGTCACGGGCTAATGGCCACCTTTATGGCCAAGTGGTCCAATGATGTACCCGGTCAGAGCGGTCACCTTCACGTCTCGTTGAAGCGTCATGACGGCGGCTCCGTCTTCCATGACCCGACGAAGCCGGACGAAATGAGCGATGAGATGCGTTGGTTCATCGGTGGGCAGCAGGCGCTCATGCCAGAACTACTGTCGATGGTGGCGTGTACGGTCAACAGTTATTCACGTCTTGTCCCGGGGTACTGGGCACCTACGTCCGCCACCTGGGGCGTTGAGAATCGAACGACCGCACTCCGTGTGATCAAGGGCGGACCGTACAGCCAGCGCGTCGAATATCGGATCGCCGCCGCTGACATCAATCCCTATCTCGCGCTGGCCGCTGCGATCGGATCGGGTCTCTGGGGAATTGAGCACCGTATTGAACCGGACGCCGCGATCGTCGGTAATGCGTATGACCGCGAACATCCCAAGAAGCGCCGTTTGCCGGGCACCTTGTGGGAAGCTTCCGAGCGTCTGCTCGCGTCGAAAGCGGCGCGCGCACTGTTCGGCAATGAATTCGTTGAGCATCACGCGGCGACACGCCAGTGGGAAGAACGCGAATTCCGCAAGGCGATCACCAACTGGGAACTCGCCCGTTACTTCGAACTTATTTGAGACACGACATGACCGCGATACAACGAACCATCACTCCCGTCGACGGCTCGGTCTATGTGGAACGCCCCCTCGCCGGATCCGACGAAATCAATGCCGCTCTGGATGCGGCCGTCGTGAGTCAGCGCGCTTGGGCGAACACCCCACTGCCTGAACGGGTGGCCTTGCTTACCAAAGCCGTAGACGCGTTCGTCGCTGACGCGGCCGCCATTGCCCTTGAGATCAGCTGGCAGATGGGGCGTCCGATCGCCCATTCGCCGGGCGAAGTTCGCGGCTTTGAAGAGCGGGCTCGCCACATGCTCGCCATCGCCGCGGAGACCCTCGCGCCGGTGGTTGCGGCACCGAAGGAAGGATTCGATCGGCGCATCAAACGCGTTCCGCTCGGCGTGGTGGCCGTCGTTGCCCCGTGGAACTTCCCCTATCTCACCGCCGTCAACGCAGTCATTCCGGCACTGGCCGCCGGTAACGCCGTCGTGTTGAAGCATTCGCATCAAACGCCACTGTGCGCGGATCGGTTCGCAGCAGCTTTTGCGGCTGCGGGATTGCCGCCTGGCGTGTTCACGCATCTGCATCTCTCGCATGCCGACACGTCGACGCTCATGGCAGATGCGCGCATCGCGCACGTGTGTTTTACCGGCTCGGTTGAAGGCGGTCGCGCCGTCGTCGCCGCCACCGCCCGCGGTTTTGCAACGGCAGGCCTGGAGCTTGGCGGAAAGGATCCGGCGTATGTGCGTGCGGATGCAAAATTAGAGCACGCCATTGATTCGTTAGCCGATGGCGCTTTCTTCAACGCCGGTCAATCCTGTTGTGGGATCAAGCGCATTTACGTCGCCGACGCACTCTACGACGCGTTCGTCGACGGTGTCGTCGCTTTCGCACAGGCTTACACGCTCGGTTCGCCCATTGATCCTGCCACGACGCTCGGTCCCGTCGTTCGCGCCAGTGCAGCGGATTGGATACGGGATCAAGTCGCCGCAGCGAAGCGACTGGGTGCCCGCCAATTAGTCGACGAGAGCCGCTTTGCGCTGAATCAACCGGGCACGCCCTATCTTGCCCCGCAGGTGATGGTTGATGTCGACCACAGCATGCCGTTTATGCGCGAGGAAAGCTTTGGTCCGGCCGTTGGAATTATGCGCGTTCGTTCGGATGAAGAAGCAATCCGTTGGATGAACGATAGCGACTACGGTCTCACGGCAGCGATCTATTCCGGTGATGCGGAAGCGGCTGAACGGATTGGAGACGCGTTGGAGACAGGGACCGTCTTCCTGAATCGATGCGACTATCTCGATCCTGCGCTGGCCTGGACCGGCGTTAAGAATTCAGGCCGCGGCTGCACGTTGTCGCGTGTGGGTTACGAGCAACTCACCCGACCCAAATCATTCAACAGCAGGATTTCCGTATGACGACACTTCGTGGCAATTGGAATTACCCCACGACCATCTGGGCCGGCCCCGGACGCCTGGAAGAAGTCGCTGCGGCCTGTGCTCGCGCAGGCATTGAGCGTCCACTCATCGTGACTGACGCAGGTCTCGCGCAACACGCCATGACGATGCGCACCAGCGCACTGCTGAACGGCGCCGCCGTATTCTCCAATGTGGCCGGCAATCCCTCCGCTGCTCACGTCGAAAACGGACTCACTGCCTACCGCGCTGGCAACCACGACGGTGTGGTCGCGCTCGGGGGCGGCGCTGCGCTCGACACCGGCAAAGTCGTCGCGTTCATGGCTGGGCAAAACCGTCCGCTCTGGGATTTTGAAGACATCGGCGACTGGTGGACGCGCGCGAACCCGTCCGGCATCGCACCCGTCGTGGCCATTCCGACCACGGCAGGCACCGGTTCGGAAGTGGGCCGAGCCGGGGTTATCCTCAACGAGGAGACACATCAGAAAAAGATCATCTTCCATCCGTTGATGATGCCGAAGGTCGTCATTCTGGACCCTGAATTAACCGTCGGCCTGCCGCGCCACGTCACGGCAGCCACCGGACTGGATGCGTTCGTCCATTGCTTTGAAGCGTATTGCGCACCGGGGTTTCACCCGATGGCGGAAGGCATCGCTTTGGAAGGCATGCGCCTTGTGGCCGAATACCTACCTCGCGCCTGTGCCGACGGCACCGATATCGAGGCGCGGGCACAGATGTTGGTCGCAGCTTCCATGGGTGCCACCGCTTTTCAAAAAGGTCTCGGTGGCGTCCATGCCATTGCGCACCCGGTCGGCTCATGGTTTAACACCCACCACGGCCTCACCAATGCGGTCCTGCTGCCCTACGTGATGAGTTACAACCGTCATGCCATCGCGGAGCGCTGCGCGCGTATCGCGCGCGTGTTGGGCCTCGCGGACGCTAGCTTTGACGGATTGTTGGCCTGGGTGCTGGATCTGCGTCGACGCCTAGACATTCCTCATTCGTTAGCCGCGATCGGCGTCGACGACCATAACGCCGACGTGATCGGTCGTGAGTCGGCGCTGGATCCGTCGGCCGGTGGAAACCCGATCTCGATTGATGCAGCCGGCTATGAGTTCATCTTCCGCAGCGCGATCGCAGGCGAGCTGCCGGCGGCGGCCTGAGCGATGACCTCGCCCCGCATACTGATCCTTGACGGCAATACCGCCGCCATTCGGGCCAAATTGACGGCCGCTGTCGGCTACGATTCGGGTGCCGGCTACGCTCGCATGTTGCAACGGCTTGCTCCGGACATCGAATGCGAGATCCTTCGTGCGGCGGATGGACCCGTGACCTTACCGAGTGGCGCCGCGTTGTCCGACTATGACGGCTGCGTGATGACCGGTTCGGCACTCAACGTCTACGACGGCGGGCCGTCGATCGACCGACAAATTCAGCTGGTGACGGCCGTACTGTCGGCTAGCTTACCGTTCTTCGGCAGTTGCTGGGGCTTACAAGTCGCTGCGGTGGCTGCGGGTGGCCGGGTGGAGGCCAATCCGCTCGGGCGGGAATTTGGGTTTGGGCGACGCATCGCCGTAACGGCGGAAGGTCGCCGCCATCCGATGTTTGCCGGTAAGCCCGATGTCTTTGAAGCCCCGACGATCCATCGGGATGTCGTCACCGCACTGCCGCCTGGCGCAATTCCTCTGGCGACGAACGAAATGGGCTTACAAGCGGCCTGCTTCGATTTCGGAAAGAGCACCGTCTGGGGTGTCCAATATCACCCCGAGTACGACCATATCGACATCGCGGCGGTTTCCCGCCGATACGCAGCCGCGTTAATAGCGGACGGTACGTTCAGCGATGAAGCCGCGCTCGAGACCTATGCGTCGGACCTTGAGCTGTTACAAGCGCATCCAACCGACCGGTCGCTGGCGTTCCGGTATGGATTGGGGCCGGCCATGACCGATGAAACGCTCCGGCGTCTGGAGATCAGCAACTGGCTGCAGGCCGTTGTCCGACCCCGCGCGCAACGCCATGCATAAAACAACGGAACTCGCCCGTACTCTCGGTGGATGGCACCTTTGGGGGATCGCCGTTGGTCTCGTGATCTCCGGCGAGTACTTCGGTTGGAGCTATGGCTGGGCGCAGGCCGGCACACTGGGGTTTTTGGTGACCACGGCAGTGATCGCCGTCATGTACACCACCTTTATTTTTAGTTACACAGAACTGACCACGGCCATTCCGCACGCCGGGGGACCGTTCGCGTACAGTTACCGCGCCTACGGGCCTATGGGCGGCTATCTCGCGGGGTTCGCCACGCTCGTTGAATTTGTATTTGCGCCGCCGGCGATTGCGCTCGCGATCGGCGCTTACCTCAACGTCCAGTTCCCGGGGCTCTCCGCACGCACGGCGGCCGTCGGCGCCTATGGCCTGTTCATGGCGCTGAATATTGCCGGTGTGACCATTGCCGCCACGTTTGAGCTGGTTGTGACGATTCTTGCCATCGTCGAACTGCTGATCTTCATGGGCGTGGTCTCTCCCGGCTTTTCCGTTAATCATTACCTTGCGCACGGCTGGGCGGGCGCAGACACGTTTTCGGCCAGTGCGATACCGGGAATTTTCGGCGCGATCCCGTTTGCGATCTGGTTCTTTTTGGCGATTGAAGGCGCCGCGATGGCCGCCGAAGAAGCGCGCGATCCGAAGCGGACGATTCCGCGCGCTTACATTGGCGGCATCACGACCCTCGTCCTACTCGCTTTCGGCACGATGGTGTTTGCCGGTGGTGTGGGCGATTGGCGCAACATCGCCAACATCAATGACCCGCTGCCACAAGCCATGAAGGTGGTCGTCGGCGGGACCTCTGGGTGGCTGCATTTGTTGGTTTGGATCGGCCTGCTCGGTCTGATTGCCTCTTTCCACGGCATCATCATGGGCTACTCTCGACAAATCTATGCGCTGGCGCGGGCGGGATTTCTGCCCTCCGTGTTGGCCCGCGTCGATCCCACTCGCCGGACGCCCCATTGGGCCATTTTGGCAGGCGGAGTCGTCGGGATCGCCGCCATTTATTCCGACTCTTGGATCGTCATCGCTGGCCAACCGCTGACCGCGAGCATCGTGACGATGTCAGCATTGGGGGCCATCGTCATGTATCTGACGAGTCTTGCCTCCCTGTTCCGCCTGCGACGAACGGAACCTCACCTTGATCGACCGTACCGAACACCGGCCTATCCGCTCTTTCCTTGGATCGCGGCGGCCATAGCGGTTACCGCTCTCGTATCGATCGTTTGGAACAATGTCGAGATCGCGATTATTTTCACGACGGTCGGTGCGCTCGGGGCCGCTGTGACCGCCTGGCGACTCAGGACGGGCAAGCTGTCGTCCTCGACGGACCGCTTATTGCATCACCCCGGTGACGAATCGACAGGCTCCCGCTAACCTTCCAGACGGCCGGCCTGCGTGCTCTGGCCTTGGAGATTGTATGAAACGCTTTGCCCCCCTCTTGCTGTGCTTGACCGTCGGATGGGCTGCACAGGCCCCGGCACTGGCCGATGACGCGAAGCGTCTGCGCATCATCACGTGGGCCGACTATGTACCGGCCGATGTGATGGCCGACTTCCAGAAGGAAACGGGCATTAAAGTCGAGGTCACGCTCTCGAATAATGAAGAGATGATTTCTAAATTGCGCGCCACGGGCGGGGCGGGCTTTGATCTCGCCCAGCCCTCGCAAGATCGCATTGAGGGTGCCCAGCAGGAATTTCGAATCTACAAACCGATTGATCTGAGCAAAGTCCAGGTCACTGAGTTCCTGCCTGATCTCATGGACACCGTGCGCAAAAACGCCTCTGTCGACGGAAAACTGTACGCGCTGCCCTACGTTTGGGGAACCGAAGGGCTGGTGTACAACAGCAAGAAAACCAAGATCGCTGATTACACCGACCTTTGCCGGGCGGACCTCAAGGGAAAAGTTGCGGTACGCCTCAAGCGACCCACGCTGATGGCCTTTGCCTTCGCGTCCGGCAAAGACCCTTTTGCGCTGTATGGAAACATCAAGGCCTATTCAGCGCTCATGGATGAGGTCGGTAAGACACTGTCTGCCTGCAAGGCAAACTTCCGTTTCTTCTACGACAACAAGGATCAACTGCTGAATGGCGTGCGCTCTGGCGAAATAACGGCTGCCATGATGTGGGATTCCGGTGGCTGGAATTTGGGTCGTGAAAACCCCGATATCCGCTTCATCAATCCAAAATCCGGCGCGATAGCGTGGCTCGACACCTTCGCCTTACCGGCGCGCGGCAAGAATGACGCAGGCGCCTATGCTTGGATCAATTTCACCATGCGGCCGGCGATCGCCGCTCGGATCGCAAAGCAGATCGGCAATTTCACCGCGTCGAAAGGTGCTGACGCACTGATGGATCCGAAACTGAAAGCGCAGTTCGCGACGACCTTCCCTGACGGACTGAAGAATGTCCGGTGGTATCCAGCGATCCCGCCGGGTCTCGAAGAGATCGAAGGCAAAGTGCTCGATCGCATCAAGGCGGCGAATTGAACGCCTCGGCGCACACGCAGACGGCGGACCTTGACGTCGATGCCGTCCACAAGACGTTCGCCACCCACACTGCCGTGGACCGACTGTCGTTCAGTGTTCCGCACGGCAGTTTCTTTTCGATCTTAGGCCCGTCCGGCTGCGGCAAGACAACGCTGTTGCGCATGATTGCTGGATTTATCCAGCCCGACGGCGGTGATATTCGTATCGGTGGGCGGTCGATGCGGGGCGTTGCCCCCAACCAACGCCCTGTGAACATGGTATTCCAGCAGTTGGCGTTGTTTCCGATGATGAATGTCGGTGAGAACGTGGCTTTTGGACTGGCGCGCCGTGGGATCGGCAAGGCAGATCGAATGCGCAAGGCGCACGCCATGCTTGAGCGGGTGGGTCTCGCGGGGTCTGCCGGTAAGCGAGTCGATGAATTATCCGGCGGTCAACGTCAGCGCGTCGCCATTGCGCGAAGCATGGTGCTCGAACCGACGTTGTTGCTGCTGGATGAACCGCTGGGCGCGCTCGATCTGAAATTGCGCGAACACATGAAGATCGAATTGAAGCAATTGCAGGCAGCCTTCGGCACGACCTTCGTCTACATCACGCACGATCAATCCGAAGCTCTGGTCCTATCCGACCACGTCGGCGTCATGAATCAGGGGCGCTTTGAGCAACTGGACACGCCACAGTCGTTGTATTACGAGCCCGCCACGCCGTTCGTGGCCGGATTCGTTGGGTCGAACAATCGGGTTTCCGGACGCGTCCAATCGGTCGCCGGATCCATCGCAACCCTCGAAACGACGGACGGTTGGTTACTCGAGGCGCGTGCCCGCGGGAGCTTAACAGTCGGCGCTGCGGCAACCGCCTTTGTCCGACCGGAAGCCGCGGTGTTAGCACGCGATGCGCAGAGTCTTCCCGCATCGTTGCGTCCGCATACCGGTCGCGTCGACAGTCTGCTGTTTGACGGTGCCAATTCGGCGATTCTGATCCGGGAATCGGGGTCCGGCGTTGAATTCAGGATTGCCTTACCGCAAACCGGGCAGTTTTCGGATCTCCAGCCGGGCGAGCACATTCATTTTGCCTTCGACCCGGACCGTGCGGTGTGTTTCGCCGACGGAGCAATCTCGTGACCGACAACGGTCCTCTGTGGCAACGCCGTCTGCTGCTGGCGCTTCTCTTGGCGCCGGCATTGCTGTGGTTACTGCTACTGATCGTTTTGCCGCACGTTGATCTTGCACTCGTGTCGTTCCGCGAGCGCGTCGCACCGCGTGAGTACGTCGCGAGTGTCGCGCAATACACGACTTTTTTCACCGAGCCGCTCTATTGGAAGGTGTTTGTTCGGACCGCCATTCTGTCAGCGGTCGCGACAGGCATAACGCTGCTCGTCGCTTTCCCAGTCGCGTGGACGATCGCGAAGATCGCAAAAGGCCGTCGGGCCACGTTGCTGTTCATGGTTTGTCTGATTCCTTTTTGGGTCAGTGAAACCGTCCGAACCCTCGGGTGGATGATTTTGTTGCGCGAGTCTGGCGTCCTACCGGCGCTCCTTGTAAAGCTCGGCCTGACGGCAGAGCCCCCCGAACTCCTCTATCACGACGCAACGATACTCGTGGGACTCGTCTACACATCGCTCCTTTTCATGGTCGTCCCGTTGGTGAACAGTCTCGAGAGCCTCGACAACGCCCTGATTGAGGCCGCCTATGATCTCGGTGCGAACGGTTTTTCGGTCTTGCGCCGCATAGTGATTCCGCACGCCGCTCCCGGTATTACGGCCGGATGCATCGTCGTCTTCATGCTGACGCTCGGAAACTATCTGACGCCCAATTTGTTAGGGGGCACCAGTTCGCAGTGGTTTACCGAGCAGATCTATAACCAGTTCATCACCCGGTTTAATTGGGAACAAGGTGCTGCATTTGGATTCCTGTTGCTGGGCCTATCCACTTTCATGGTCTGGCTCGGACTGAAAGCCAGTGGCCAACGGTTTGCTGACGTGATGCAACGCGCATGATTCCCTCACTACCGAGACCCGCCTGGTTACGTGCGGCCAACTCGATTTATATCGGCCTTTTTTTGGTATTCCTGTTTTTGCCTTTGGTGACGGTGGCCGTATTCGCGTTCAACGACGCACCGTATCCGGCTCCACCGTGGCACGGTTTTACGCTCGACTGGTTTTTCGGCAATGACAGTACGGGGCGCGTGGGTCTGTTCCACGATGACGAATTGTTGGACAGCATTCTGACCAGCGCCCTTGTTGCCGTGTGGGTCACGGGACTCTCGGTCCTGGTGGGAACGACCAATGCCTTTCTGATGGAGCGCGCAAAGTTCCGCGGCCAACAGGCACTGTCGATGCTCATGCTGGTGCCGCTGGTCATTCCGGGCGTGATTCTCGGCATCTCAATCTTGGCGTTCGCAAGCCGGTTGGCTGAATTCGCGGACGACGTTTGGGGACTGGACTTGGAATTTCTCCGTCCGGGACTGCCACTCGTGGTGCTCGGACAGTTCTCCTACGTCGCTGCCATCGCGACGCTGACGATCAGCGCACGGTTGAAGCGCTTTGATCGAACGCTCGAAGAAGCCGCATTTAATCTTGGCGCCAGCCGAACGGCCGTGCTTTGGCACATCACGCTGCCGTACTTACGGCCTGCGATGATCGGATCAGCGGTCATCGCATTCCTGATGTCGTTCGAAAACTTCAACACCACCCTGATGCTCGTTGGCGCCGACACGCCACTGACGATTTTGATGTATGGGCGGATGCGCGAAGGCGCGACCCCGGTACTGAATGCCGTGAGTCTGTTCCTGATGGTGGTATCCGCAATCCTCGCCCTGAGCTTAATGCGTCGGAGTAAACGGGACTCCTGACGAGGGTCGCACAGGACTCACTGGCGGCTTAGCCGACCAGTGAGTGCAATACCGCGCCAAAGGCGTCGACGAGTTGATCGATCTGAGCCTCCGTCGTCGCCGGACAGACCAACATCATGTTGTGGAAGGGGGCGATGAGGCAGCCACGGTTGACGAGCCCTACGTGCACTGCCGCCTCGAGTTCACCACAATGGGCGGCGAGCGCCGCGGTTCCATTGCGCAGAGGGCCGGGCGCACAGATAAATTCCACCCTCGACCCGACCCGTACCACGTGCCACGGCAATTGGTACCGTTCAATGTTTTGAGCGAGGCCCTCGGCCAGACGCTCTGCCTGTTGCTCCATGTGCGCATAGGCCGATTCGGTCATGACCTCCGATAGCGTCGTACGCATCAGTGCCATCGCAAGCGCATTGGCCGAGAGTGTCGTCCCGAGACCGGAGTGCCCCGCTTCTTTGGTGCGGCGGATGTCATCCCAACGCTCGGCGATGGCGTCCGTGAATCCCCATACACTGGCCGGCGTGCCCCCGGCGATCGGCTTCCCCAGCACGAACAGATCGGGCTCCAGTGCGTGCTGACGGGTATACCCGCCCCAACCACTCGAGATCGTATGCGTCTCGTCAATTAAGAGCAGCGTACCGGTGCGGCGAGTCATGTCCCGCAACGCGGCGTGATAACCCGGATCCGGTAACACCATGCAACAGTTCGTCATGACGGGCTCCGCCAAGACCACCGCCACCGTACGATCCTCTAACGCATTCTCCAAGCCGGCCAAGTCGTTGAACTCGACCACCCGGGTTTGCGCCGTCAAATCCACGACCTGCCCGATGAGACCGGGTCGATTTCGCGGTACACCGTCGTATAGCCCCACGTAGGTCTCATCGACCGCGCCGTGGTAACAACCGTTCATCACCAACACTCGCGGTCGGCCGGTCACGGCACGCGCGACGCGCAAGGCAAACCGATTGGCATCGGACGCCGTCGTTGCGATCTGCCAATGCGGCATTCCAAACCGCTCTTTGAGCAGTTCGCCAACGGCATAGGCATCCGCGGTGGGCAACATGTACGTAAAGCCACGCGCGGCTTGCGCCGCGAGGGTTCGCAGGACCGGCTCCGGCGAGTGGCCGAACATGGACCCTGTGTCACCGAGACAGAAGTCGTTCAACTGATCGCCATCGACCGTTCGCAAGGTGGCGCCCCGAGCTTCCGCGACCGACAGCGGAAACGGCGACGGCCAATCCAGCATCCAATGCATCGGGACGCCCGCATAGAACCCCCGTGCCTGCTTGGCCGCGGCAGCGGACACCGGATGCCTGGCGACAAACGTCTCCGTCTCGGCGCGCACAAACGCGTCGAGACGGTCTCTGGCAACGCCGCGTAGGCGCTCAGACATAAAAGTCATGCTCCCGCGGAAAGATATGTTCGATGAGGTCGAGATACTCGCCGCGCTTGGTGATTGCGAACACCTCCAAGTATTTCTTTGGAATGTACTCGCTCAACAGCGTTGCATTGGCCAATCGATCCAACGCCACGATCAGGTCACCTGGGAATTCGGGATCACCACCGACGCTTTTGCCAACCGCCGGAGGGCCCGGGTCGATCCGATGTCGGATGCCATGGAGTAATCCTGCCAACATCGCTGCCATGACCAGATGAGGGCTGGCATCGGCGCCGGCCACGCGGTGCTCAATACGGCGAGCCGAACCCTGCTGAGCCGGTATGCGGAAGGCAACGCTGCGGTTGTTTTCGGCCCAGGCCCGTGAGGTTGGCACAAACGACCCCAAATAACGCCGCTGGGAATTGAAATTGGGTGCGAACAGCCCGAACGAATCGTAGAGCAGCGCCTGCATGCCCCCTATCGCGTGACGAAGTAACTCCTCACCGCCCGGGGCACCGAATCGATTCTTGCCCGCCTCATCGACGATGCTTGCGTGGATATGCAATCCACTGCCAGCCTCGGCGACGAACGGCTTCGCCATAAAGGTCGCCTCCATTCCCATTTCGCGCGCCACTCCTTTAACGAGCCGCTTCAGTAAAACGGCTTGGTCAGCGGCGACAACGGGATCGGCGATATGACTGAGATTCACTTCAAATTGACCGACGCCGTATTCAGAGACACATCCGGCGACCGGCAATCCCTGAACTTTGGCCGCCGTGTTCACGCGATCCAAAAACTCGCCGTAGTCATCAACGGCTTCCATCGAGAGGTTGGCGCCACGACGCGGCGGCGAGCGTCCGGCGTGTGCGCCTAGGCGTATCGTCCCATCGTCGTTGCGCTTCGGGTCGATGAGGTAAAACTCCAGCTCGCAGGCGACGACCGGATGGATCCCTTCTGCGCGGCAGAGGGCGACGACATCGGCCAGTACAAGCCTTGGGTCATACCAGAACGGACGACCCGTCGAGACGTGGGTCATCTCACACAATACTTGCGCTGTCGGCTTTCGAGTCCATGGGGCACGGACCAAGGTGCCCGGCAACGGCATGGCCGCTCCGTCCGGATCGCCGTCCGTACTGCCGTAACCGTGACCCTCGATGCCGTAGCCTCGAATATCGGCGATCAAGGCGGATGCGGAGAATAGAACCCCGCTCTTGAACAGGGTTGATCCATCGGCGGCTTCGAGCCGCTTGCCTTGCAATATTCCGTTCGAGTCAATGACGAATGCGTCGATCGCCTCGATATCCGGATTGCCTGCCAAGAATCCTTCCCACTCACTTACCGACGCATAAGTACCGTGTTTGCGTTCATGCATGATGCCCTCTACTCGAAATAGGCTCAGAGACGATCTCTGAGCGCGAAATACAGCATGGCAGCGACCAGCGTGGGCCAGCGCAGCAACGGACCGCCAGGAAATGGCGGGACCGATAAATTCGATAGCAACTCGAACGACTTGTGCTCACCGGCTAATGCATCGGCAACCACGTTGCCGATATACGGGGCGAGCACGACACCGAGCCCTGAGAATCCACTGAGATTCACCATCCCCGGCTCCAACTCCCGAACATACGGCATGCGGGTCGCTGTAATGCCGAGCGTTCCACCCCACGCATAATCAAACTTCACGCCCCGCAATTGAGGGAATACTCCCTCCACGTGTGGGCGAACGAACGAGCCGATGTCCGACGGAAAACGGTAGCTATAATTTTCACCGCCTCCGAAGAGCAACCGATCGTCGGGTGTGAGTCGGAAATAGTTGACGACGAAACGGGAATCCGAGACCGCGGCGTTATTCCGAATCAATTCGCGCGCGCGATCACCGAGTGGCTCCGTGACTGCGACGAAATTATTGATCGGCATCACGCGACTTTGCACACGAGGCGCCACTCGCCGTAAATACCCGTTACAGGCCATGACGACGCGTTTTGCCTTCAGTGCGCCCTGCGTGGTCAACACCCGAAATGCCGATCCATCCTTTTGGACATCAAGGACTTCGACACCTTCATGCAACTGAGCGCCGTGGGAACCCGCCGCCCGCGCAATGCCCAGCGCCCAGTCCAAGGCATGCAGGTGCCCGCTGTATTGATCGTAGCTGCCGCCGTGGTATTGAGGGCTGCAGAGGACTTCCGAGAGCTGACTCTTATCCAAGAACGAGAGGCTGCGGTATCCGTAGCGCTCGCGCATGAACTCAACGTATTCGCGGGTCTCCGGAACGTATCGCGGCTTATGATCCGCGTGCAAAAGACCTGCCCGGTAACTGCAATCGACCTGATAGGTCTGCATGAGCCAGTCCAAGTGCTCCCGCGCATCAAGCGCCATCCGCCAAAACTGCCGGGCACTCTGCTCACCCACCGTGCGCTCCAGCCATAACTGGTCGCGCCGCATACCCACATGAACCTGACCGCCATTTCGTCCTGACGCCCCCCAACCGAGCAGCGATTGCTCAAGCAGCGTGACCGCAATGCCCCGTCGAGCAAGATGCAAGGCCGTACCAAGCCCGGCGTATCCACCGCCAACCACGCACACATCGGTGACAGCGTCGGCCACAAAGGGGGACGGCGTCGCACGTTCCCGCACGGTCGCCGCGTAGTAAGAATCGACATGACGAGTAGCCGGTAGTACAGCGCTTGCGTGCATCGACATCACGAATTTCCCATCAACATGTGTCGCTGCAGTAAATTCATCCCATCCCGAATGTCATGCAATATCGCGTTCGCCAAATCGTTGGGGCGATGCCGATGAATCGCGCGTAAGGCTTTGGCGTGTTGGTCCGCCAATCGGTCGCCATCGTACTGATCGTAGACGACGCGCATGTAAGGCCCGAACTGCAACCAGAGCGTCTCAATCAGTTGTACGAGGGTCGGATGAGTCTGCGCACGGTAGATCGTGAAGTGGAATTCATAATTCGCACGCATGTACGCTTCAACGTCGCCATTCACCAAAGCGACACCGATCGCGTGATCGGCGACCTCAAGGCGGTGCACGGCGCGATCATCCAAGCCTGCCAACGCATTGCGCGCGGCCGCCGGTTCCAATAACTCACGGCATGCCAGCAGATCCCCGTGTCGGGCGTGGGTCATCGCCGGGACAACGATACGCCGCTTCGAGCGGATGTCGACGGCTCCATCAGCGGCCAGACGCCCCAAGGCATCCCGAACGGGCATGGCGCTAACACCCATCTCCTGCGCCAATTTGCGCGTGGACAGGGGCGTTCCGGGCGTGATTCGCCCGGTCAGGAAGCGCAGCCGCAGTTCGTCGTGCACGCTCGCACGAACAGGGCCGCCAATTTCCGTACGCCCCGTCAATTTCAAACAGTCTTCGGCATCGCCGACAATATGGGCATGGCTTCGTCCAACGCCGCGTGTATCGTGTCGACAAGACGATCAAGCTGCGCGTGCGTGATAATCAGTGGCGGACAGAAGACGATCGTGTCTCGGATAGCGCGCACCATGAGCCCCCGACGGATGCAGATATCGCGCACGACGGGGCCCGCATTGCCTTCCTTGCCACCGAACCGTTCGTTCGTACCCTTCTTGGCCACGATCTCTATGCCACCGATGAGGCCCAGCGATCGAGCCTCTCCCACCAGCGGATGGCCGCGCAGGCGATCCAACGCTTTCGCAATGTAAGGGCCGGTGTCTTGGGCAGTTCGCTCAACCAAATGCTCGCGTTCCAGAATTTCGATATTGCGCAAGGCAACGGCTGCGCTCGTCGGGTGACCGGAATAGGTATAGCCGTGGACGAACTCGCCGCCCTCGCGAAGCGTCTCGACGATCTCGCTTGTCATAGCGGTCGCGGAGATCGGCAAGTATCCGGATGAAAGACCCTTTGCCATCGACACGATGTCAGGACGAATTCCAAAGTGTTGGAATCCGAACCAGCGACCGAGGCGTCCAAAGCCGCAGATCACTTCATCGCTGACCAGGAGGATCCCGTACTTACGGCAGATCGCTTCGATGCGAGTCCAGTAGCCGGGGGGCGGAATGATGACGCCGCCGGCACCCTGGACCGGTTCGCCAATGAACGCGGCCACATTATGGGGCCCGACCTTCAGGATGCGCTCTTCCAACGCATCGGCAGCACGCGCAGCGAAGGCCTCCGGATCTTCACCGAAAGCGTCACCGAACAGATACGGCTGCATGATGTGCTCAACGCCCGGCACCGGCAGGCCTCCCTGCTCGTGCATGAATTTCATGCCGCCCAGGCTAGCGCCGGCAACGGTCGAACCGTGATAGCCATTCCACCGGCCGATAATGACGTGGCGCCATGGCTGCCCCTTAACGGCCCAGTAATGGCGGACGAGACGGAAGACCGTATCGTTAGCTTCCGAACCCGAGGAGTTGAAGAAGACATGGTTCAAGCCATGCCCAAGCTTGCCGGCAATTGTCGCGGCCAAGCGGACCGCAGGCGCCGTGGCTGTCTTGAAGAAGGTGTTGTAGTACGGCAATTCGAGCATCTGCTCGTACGCCACTTTGGCGAGTTCTTCACGGCCGTAACCGGCGTTGACGCACCATAGACCCGCCATACCGTCCAGAATTTCATTGCCATCAGCGTCGTGAATGAGACAGCCCGATGCTTTCGTGATGATTCGACTGCCGCCCAATTGAACCTGCAGTTTGTAATCACTCTGACCGGGCAGATGGTGGGACACATCCAAACGCTTTAGTTCGGCAACTTCACTGGCCGGCAGTTGTCCAATACTCATGATTCATAGCCCTCTGATGTCAAAGACGGCAGCAATTAAGCGCCGAGTAATTCATAAACCGCGCGGTGGCCTTGTTCGATCGCCACGTCCGTATAGGCGCCCGCACCCGCATCCGAGTTTGCGATCGCAATCCGCCCGAATCGGGCTCGTGCACGCACGTAATGTTCTTGCCCAACCGGCTCATCACGATCAAACAGGGGGTTATTCTCCGGCGCATATCCGTGCGGCCATCGGTTAACGACGATCGCTCGGATGTCGCGAGCCGGATCGAAGGATGTTCCCTCGAGCATGCGACGTAACTGATCACGGATTTCGCGCTCAAACGTTTCAAACGGCGTGGCCAGCAATTCCGCTCGGCCCACCTTGTTCTGCTCGTGCTCCGTCAGACCGGGGTGGCACGGCGTGCGCACCATCGCCAATAGGGTCGGCTCGTCGGGGGACCGCGGACTGCGATACTCGCCGATGTCGACCGTGAGGTTCAGACGGACGGAGGTATGGTAGCCACCCGGAGCGTAGATCGAATGCACCCCCGCCTCGTGAAAAGCGCGGGAGTTGGCGAGAGCCACCGACGTATAAACGAGCGGCGTTTTGACCGCCTCGTGTAGCGCTGCTTTTTGCGGCGCCGGCAATTCTGGGACGAGATACGGGATGAGAGCGTTGTAGCACGCAAGGATGCACTGCGACGCGCGCACCTCCAGCACACGCCCGTCCCGGACGTACGCCACGCGGACGGCCTTCGCGTTGAGGGCGTCCGGTTGATCGTGATGCACCCCAACGACGACGGAGTTCAGTCGTAGCCGGACCGGTTCGCCGTCACGGTCCAATCGACTGTAGTCGACTCTCGCCGTCACCAAGTCCTCAATCGACGATCCTGGCACAGCCGTCGGTATCAGGCGCCGCACAAGGGCGCGTGCGATCGAGGCATTACCGTCCGGGAAATGCATGAACGTCGAGCCACCGGTGTCCACAAAACCGGCCGGCGTGTAACCCATGCCCGGAATAGAACCCGGCGGCAAGCGCAGGCCGGCGAATCCCGGCATTTCGGCACCCCAAGCATCCAGGGCACCGATCGCGTCGATACCGACCCCCCACCACCCTTGCGTCATGGCTTGGTAAACAGCCAGCGCGGAGGGATCCACTTTGACGACGTCACGGAGGTAGCTGAGGTAACTCATCCGAAGCAGCTTTTGCTTCTTCTCAAGTGGGGTCAGACCGGGGAAGTAATCGACCGAACCGGATTCGACACGTTCGATATCCCGTTTCGCGGCATCCGACAGCGGCGCGCCTTTGAGAAAATCAGGCCAGTGTTTTTGCCGGTATCCCGCAGCCAAGTGGTCGCGTCCGAACGTTTCGCGGTCGAAGAAGACGCCTTCGGTGAGACCCACGGATCGGTAGAAATCCTTTTTTTGGGTCTCCTTGCTCAACGCGGCGGCGTCGATACCGACGTCGCGCAACACCCCATCGGCGATTGAACTGTAAGGCCGCGGGCTCTCGATGGAATACGTTCCGCCGTTGAGCAGGCGCATCTGGCCATCGATCCAAATTTCATTGCGCTTGGCGTGACCGCCGAAATCGTCGTGATTTTCCAGTATCAGAATGCGCGCGTTGGGTCGTTCTTTACGGTAAAAGTGCGCTGCGGAAAGGCCGCTAATACCCCCTCCGACGATCACAAGGTCGTAGTCCTCGCCGATGTCGAGTGGCTGTGCGTGGAAATGTCCATCCCGCAACGCATGCGCAGGCTCAAACGCGCCCGGGTGACTGCCCCGGAGGCCCGTCAGCGTCGGCGGATAGTAGCCAAGCCGATCTTGTGCAGCAGGCGCCAACGGGACCGTGCGGTGGCTACAACCCGCCAGCGCAGGAAGCGCCAGCGCGCCCGCCCCCAACAACGCACCGTGGACAAAGTCCCGACGCGTAATGGCCTCGTTCATCCCGAGGACGCGGTCAGACGGTCTGCGCGGCGGACGCTTGGTCATGAAAGCCCCTGCGGCCACTCGTCGGTTCCCTGAACGGGAGCCCCCCAATCGACGGCCTGTGCCGATTGAACCTACCTGCGGAATCACCGCTCGTCAACAATCTGCGATCGCAGATGGAGGCAAAACAAGCATTATGTTAAATTCTTGACGCGTGTGCCGTGCGTGAATTGCGCTGGCGCGAACCGGCGCTGTCACGTAGATTTCCAGGTCTGTTCGCCCTAAATATTTCAGAGAGACCTCCCCCATGACCCAACGCGCTTCGCTTCGACTCTCCAAGCTGCTGTCCCTCGCCTGTACGGCAGTCTTGTCGAGCGCCGCCGCTTGGGCAGCCGATGCGCCGACCGGCGGTCTGGACGAGATTGTGGTGACCGCCACGCGGCACGAAGAGGCTCTGAGCAAAGTCCCCGTCAGCCTCACCGCGATGACCTCCGAGGGCCTCGACTTGCGCGGCATCAAGGACATTGAGGACGTCGCACGCTTCACCCCGGGTATCCACGTCGATAACTCCGGCACGGCCAATATCTCCATACGCGGCATCGCGTCATCGGGCGGTGCCGGTACGACCGGTATTTACGTGGACGACACGCCGATCCAGATGCGCTCGCTGGCCTTCAATCCCGACGAATCCCTGCCGAAGTCCTTTGACTTAGAACGCGTCGAGGTCTTGCGCGGCCCACAAGGCACGTTGTTCGGCGCCGGCTCGGAGGGTGGAACCGTTCGGTACATCACCGTGCAGCCGTCGTTAACGAAGACGAGCGTCAATGGCCGCGCGGAAGTTTCGTTCACCCCGAGCGGTGATCCGAGTTACGAGGCGGGCTACGCGGCGGGTGGACCGCTCGTCGACGGCACGCTCGGCGCACGAATCACCGTCTGGCACCGTCACGACGGTGGTTGGATTGATCGCGTCGATCCGTACAACCCTTCGGACGTTCTCGATAAACACGCGAATCGCACCGACACGAACTTGATCCGGCTTGCCGCCATCTGGGCACCCAATGACACGTGGACGGTCACTCCCAGCCTCTACTATCAGGACCGAGAAGCGAACGACGTCGGCAATTACTGGCCGTTGTATTCCAACCCGTCGTCTCACCAATTCATCAGCGCAAACCCGACGGCGCGCTCATCGCCGGACAAGTTCTACCTGCCCGCACTCAAGGTGGAGGCAGATCTGGGTGCGGTACGCCTGATCTCGAACACCTCGTACTACCATCGCGATGAGGTCACCGGCTACGACGGCACCCTGTACAACTTAGGCTTCTACCAAACCTTGTTGGGTCTGGGCGCCGGTTCGCTGCTTCTGGACCAAAACGGCATCCATCCCATCGCGCCGGGTCTGAACTACCAATCGCCAACGTCGATCAATAACGGCCAGCGCAACTTCGTGCAGGAGATTCGCCTGCAGTCCAACGACCCGAGCTCGAAGCTGTTTTGGACCGCCGGCCTCTTCTACGGATCCAACAAACAGGACTACCTGGAGCAGCTGCACGACCCGATGCTCCCCGCTTTCCTCGCGGCCGCCGGTGCGGGCAGCGTCAGCAACTTCTTTGGCGTCGGCCTCGGAAGCAATCCGATTCCTTGCGACCCGTCCGCTCCAGCACCGCACTGCGGCCAAACGGTCACCGGCATCGACCCGCTGGACTCCTATTTCTTGCGCACGCACGCGAAAGACGAGCAGACGGCGGTCTACGGTGAAGCGACGTACTCCGTGACCGATGAGGTCAAGCTGATCGCCGGTGGGCGCTTCGCCAAGGTGAAGTTCTCGGTCGACACGGTCACCGGCGCCGCGCAGTTGTTCGACTACGACACGTACCTGACCAATAGCCATTCCGAATCTGTGTTCACACCGAAACTCGGCGTGTCCTATCAGCACGATCCGAACAACCTCTACTACGCCACCTACTCGAAAGGTTTCCGCCCGGGTGGCGCGAACAATCCGGTCCCGCAAGCGGCATGCGCCACCGATTTCCAGAACTTCGGCATCACGCATTCGCCGGAAACGTACGACTCCGATACGGTGCAAAGCTACGAAATCGGTTCGAAAAACAACTTCGATAACCGACTGCGGGTCGCCTCGAGCGTCTACTACATCAAGTGGCACAATATTCAGCAGACCGTGCTGCCACCGGTGTGTCAGATCACGTGGATCCAGAACCTGGGTGAGGCCGTCGCGAAGGGCGCCGACATACAGGCCGACATTGCGGTCACGCCCAGTTTCACCGCCGAGTTCTCCGCGGGCTACACGGACGCCCGCTACGTGAAGTCCAGTTACGTCGGCACCAGCACGCTGGTCCCACCGGTCGCGGCCGATGGCAACGCCATCGTAGGCCAAGGTGGACAGCCCGGCTCGCCGGTCACGGTGTCGTTGGGCCTCGAATACAAATTCGACGCCTTCGGCCACGAGTCCTTCGTGCGCGGCGACTGGGAATATCAGGGCAAGGCGAAGTGGGCCGCCCCGGGACAGGATCCGGGTACGCTGCAATACGACGATGCCAACTACACGTTGCCGGCAACGAATTTCGTGACCGCGCGCCTGGGCATGCAGTTCGGCGACTGGCAAATCGCGGCGTTCATCGACAACCTGCTCGATGCACACACGGTGACCAACTACAACTGGACGATTAACCCGGGCGTCGCCGCCGCCGGCGTGAACTCTTCAACCACCCGATTGGAGCGCGACTGGACCTATCGGCCGCGGACGATTGGCTTTACGTTCACCTACCGTCATTGACGGTGTGGGGCGCCGCGACCGACCGGTCGCGGCGCCCTTTTCGAGTCTCTAGGGGATCGGCCGATACACGGCGTCAAATCGATCCCGCGCGACGAGCCCGCAATCGTTCGGGCTGTATTCCACCGCCCAATCACCGGCCGCGCCCTCTAAGCGATCACCACCCGCCTGTCGCTCTATCGTAAACGCGTGGTGGATTTGCTTGGCCCAGATGGGCATCGGAACGTTTCGATAGGCTCCCGCGATGCCGGGAGACTGACCGTCGTCCGGGCGGTATTTCGCGTCAAACCGATCCCGGGTCACCGACCAACGATCGCCGGTCGATCCGGTAATCAGCGCATCGCCTCGTCCGTAGTGGTTCGGGCCCACCGCGCTCATTAGGACGCCCGGCGCCGCCGCAAAATCCACCATGACCCGTTCGTCTTTGACGACCCGAATGGCGGCCGCATCGGTCGAGAGGTGTGGGCAGCCGAGGTGTACGGTCATTAGAGGAACCTCAAAATCAGTCCGAGGGGCGCGCGGCGCAGCAGGAACGCGATCGGGGCCCATGGCCACGGGGGTACGCACGAAACCGGCTTCTCCCGCTCGATGGCGCGAACAATCGCCCGACACCCACGTTCCGCATCCACGATAAATGGGCGGCGTCGGGAGCCCGACAGAATCTCGGTATCGATATAACCCGGCAATATCGCGCTCACGCAGATATCCGTGTTCCACGTCTCTGCGCGTATACCCTCGGTCAGCGACGACAGACCGGCCTTCGTGGCGGCGTAGACGGTCTGCGCGCGCGGCATGCCCCGCAAGGCGGCGATCGATGAGATGGTCACCAAGTGGCCGTGGCCACGCGGTCGGAACAGTTCCAGTGCCGCTTCGCATTGCGCCAAAGCGGCGACGAAGTTAGTCGTGACGGTGGCTAAATTTTCGTCAAACCGCCCGGTGCCGACCGGTGCGCCGCGACCAATACCCGCGTTCACCACGATTCGGTCTAGCCCACCGAGTTCCTCGTCGAGTTCCCGAAAAACCGTGAAGACATTTGCATAATCGGTGACATCGAGCGACCGGACCGCCACTTTCACCGACGGGTAGCGACGCAGTATGTCCGCGCGCAGCGCCTCGAGACGATCCATGCGGCGCGCGCACAACGCGAGATCGCGCCCTCGCGCCGCAAATTCCAGCGCCATTCCGCGCCCTAAACCGGCACTCGCCCCGGTAATGAGAATCCGCTGGCGCTGTGTCACCGCGAAGGGCTCATTTTGACGACAACACCGCCTTTCATCACGAAAGACGGGTGCTGCAGAGTGACCGGATCGGTCATCGGATCGCCGGTAACAGCGACCAAATCGCCGTATCGACCCACATCGATTGCTCCGACATCGGCGGACCGGCCCAGCGCTTCGGCGGCAGTGACGGATGCGGCCTGGATCGCCTGCAGGGGTGTCATACCCCATTGCACCATCGTGGCGAATTGCTTGGCATTATCCCCATTGGGATACACACCGCCGTCGGTGCCGAAAATCATGCGCACCCCAGCGGCCGTGGCGCGGCGGAAGGTTTGCCGCTGCAGCAAGCCCAATTTGCGTTCTTTCTCGAGCGACTCTGCAAACGTGCCGTTTCGAGCGCCTTCGGCCAAGATGTAGTCGTCGTCATAGACGTCCATGGAAAAATACGTTCCATGCTCTTTCGCCATGGCGATGGCTTCGTCGTCGGCCAAGCTCGCATGTTCAATCGTGTCGACCCCCGCACGAATGGCGTCCTTAATGCCTGCGGCGCCGTGTGCGTGGACCGCGACGCGCAAACCCAACATATGCGCCTCGTCCACCAAAGCCTGCATTTCTTCGAGCGAATATTGCTGCCCGGCGACCGAATCGGTCTTGGAGAAAACGCCGCCCGTACCGCAGAACTTAATCACCTCCGCGCCGTACTTCCGCAATTTGCGCACGGTTGCCCGAATGTCAGCCGGCCCGTTTGCGACGGCCGGGGTTGGCACTTGCACCGAGGGAGGGAACTCCGTGGCGTCGCAATGACCCCCCGTGGCCCCGATGGCATACGTCGCCGGCACGATGCGTGGCCCCGGCACGTACCCGGCCTCGATCCCCTGCTTGAGGGCTACGTCGTCATAATTGGATGAGCCGACGTTGCGCACGGTGGTAAACCCCGCCTCGAGGGTTCGGCGCGCGTTCGCGACGCCCACGACCGTCCAGAAATTATCCGTGTACTCCAAGCCTTTGTAGCCGTTGAAGGCTGGGTCGGACGTCAAATGCACGTGCATATCGATCAACCCGGGCAAGACAGTCTGGCCGCTCAGATTAATGACGCGCGCACCTTTCGGCGTTGGCGTGGGTTTGTCGGTGACGGACGCTATCCGGCCGTCGACGATCGTAATGACAGGATGGGAAACAACGCGCGATCCGAGTACATCGATCATGCGATCCGCGGTCACCACCACGGTGTCGGCCGGGGACGCAGCCGCCCACCCCATCATCACCGCGGCCCACAGCCACACTCGGGTTTGCTGAAAACGCATTGGAATACTCCGGAAATTGGCTAACGCTGTAGAAATGGGAGGGAAGAACGGCAACCCCCGTCGAATAATGACGCGATCAGCGACCCCCGAGCAATCGAGCCGGCAGGAACAGGAGCGCCCGAAGCAAGGCGAACGCGGCCTCCACCGTGATGCCAATCAGTCGTAGCGGGAGGGTCACAACGTAGATCACCGGCCAGAGCACCAACGCCAAAATGGCCAAGGGCCAACACGCCACGAAGAGCAGCAACCAGAGTAAGAATTTGATCACGACGGCGCCTCTGAGACCGAAAACAACCGGAGTTGGGACAGTACCCGAGTGACGGGCACGATTGGACATAAAATTTCACGCAAAATACCCAGAATGGGGGTGACGTATCGGGTGCAAGGCCTTAATCTATTGGGATTGTTTTAGCGGGATCCCCATGAACAGCTGTCAGCGCGCGATCACTGTCTTGATGCCCGCCGTGATGCTCAGCGTCTTCGGCGCCACCGCGGAGTCCGCCCCCCGTCATCACGCGGCGGCGCACCACCACGAGACATCGGCCTCAACGCATCGGGCCGTCGGACAGGCCGCCACGGCACACGCTGTCGCGGCGGCAAGTCACGCCCACGCGACGGCGTCCCATGGTGCGGGCCCCGACCTCAAGTCCAATTCGTTTTATGTGCTCGACGAGGCGTCGCAGTCAGTCGTGCTTTCCCGACAGGCCGATGTGGCGATGCCGATCGCGTCGATCACGAAGCTCATGACGGCACTGGTGGTGGTGGAAGCGCACCAGCCGATGGACGAAGTGATCACCGTCACCCCGGATGATCGTGGCGAAACGGCCAAAACGTCCACTTCGCGCCTGGAGTTTGGCACCGCGCTGAGCCGTAGCGACTTGCTGCATCTCGCGTTGATGTCCTCGGAAAATCGGGCAGCCCACGCCCTGGGTCGTACTTACCCGGGTGGCATCACCGCGTGCGTTGCGGCCATGAATGCCAAGGCGAAGGCGCTCGGCATGACGTCCGCCCATTTCGTCGAGCCCACCGGCTTGGACACGCAGAATGTGGCGAGCCCGGAAGATCTGGCCAAGCTCGTTCGTGCGGCCAGCGCACACCAGGTGATCCAGGAATATTCGACCGACCCGAGCTACTCCGTCGCCGTCAAGCACCGGGGTACCACCGAGTTCCACAACACGGACGCGTTGGTCAAGAATCCGACCTGGAACATCATCGTCCAGAAGACGGGCTATATCGCCGAAGCGGGCCGTTGCTTGGTACTGCGCGCGGTGGTCGAAGGGCGCTCCGTCATTATCGTGCTGCTGGACTCCGCCGGTAAGTACACGCGTGTCGCCGACGCACAGCGCGTCCGCCAGTGGCTCGAGCATCAATTGGGCGATAGCGGGCGTACCAACAGTCGTCGCGGTCAATAACGCATAGCCCATGGGGAAGGTGGCTGTCTGCCGCCTTCTCTGGCGCCCTCACCGCTGGCTCATCTCGCTGCGGCGCGACCCCAACCGTATCGGCCAGAGCCGTTAGCGCGGCACCTCGCGTCGCCCCAAGACGGGGTGCCACATGCCGCCGCCGTCAGCCGGCAGCTCTCCTGAATCGTGTGGATAAATGCCCCGCTGGCGCCCTAGACCAATGCGCCGTCGCGAGTCCTCGTGCGGGCGCCAGCGGCAGCCGGTGACAGCCTGCCGCTGGGAATGAGGGCAGTCGCCCGCAACTCGCGGGTTCCTTCCGCCGTGTCCGGCGGCAAGACCGATCAGTCGTTGCCGCCGATCGGGGGTGCGGCGTGCGACGCCAAGGTACCAATGTGGTGCCGCCCTCTGAGGACGTACCACAGTAAGCCGGCCCCGAGGATCACGGCGATGTACACAAACGCGCCCCACGTGTTGTACCACGGCAACCCGTAAACGGATTCCCGCGGCCACGCCAAGTTGAGCGCCATACCAAAACCCCAAACAACGGCGACGAGGTTGACCCAGAGGCCCCATCGCCCCATTGAAAAGTAGCCGTCTTGCGCCAGATCCGGCGGCGGCCACTGGCCCCGCAGCCGTTTCAGCAGCATCGGCGCCGTCACCATCAAATACGCCAAATAAATCATGATCACCGCAATGGAGGTGAGTACGGTGAAAATCTTCGGTTGACCGACATTGATCACCAAAATCAATGCGGCGATGGCGCCCACGACCACCGCCGGCACGATCGGCGCCTGGGTCTTTTCGTTGACTTGCGCCAGTCGCTCCCCAAACGGCAACGCATTATCGCGCGCCATCGCAAAGGCAAGACGTATCGCCGCCGTGTGCACCGCAAGCGCACACACGGCCACGGCGACGACGATGCAGATCAGGAAAATTTTGGCCAACGGCCCCCACATGACTTGTTCAACAATGTATTGAAGGCCGCCGTCACCGCTCGCGATTTTGGGATCGTGCAGATCCGGAACGGCGAGCACTGCAAACACCAAAATCGCACCGCCAATCACAAACGACGCCAAAATGGCTCGCAAGATCGCCCGTGGCGCGGTGCGTCGCGGCTCTAACGTCTCCTCACCGAGCGAACTGGCCGTATCAAAGCCGTACATGACGTAGCCCGACGCCAGCGAGGCGATCAGGAAGGCGCCCAAGAAGCCGCCCGGGGTATCCGCACCATAGCCGTGTGTCGAGAAGAACACCTCGGGTCCGCGCGTGGCATGCAGACCCAGAATAACCGCGATCAAACACGCAGCGATCAGTTCGATGAAGACACCCGCGCTGTTAATGACGGCCATCAAGCGAACGCCCAGCGCATTGATCAGCGTCGTCAGCACAATTAATCCCGTACCCAGCACAACGGCGTTCTCGGCGAAGTCGCCCGGTCCGGAGCCGTCACCGATGACCTGAAAGCCACTCCAAAGGCGCGGCAGGTTGAGCTGCAATGCCAGAACGACCGCAGCCAGACTGACGATCGAAGCGGTCAGCATCAGCCACCCAGATGACCAGCCCACCACACGGCTGCCGAGCAATTTGGACCAGTTATAGACCGATCCTGCGATTGGGTACTTGGCGGCGAGTTCCATGAAGCACAAGGCGACCGCCAACTGACCAACCAAGACGAGCGGCCAAGACCATAGGTACGCCGGGCCTGCCGTGCCGAAGCCGAA
>Ga0208105_1000012_pt1 | contig 149058 bp, 133 predicted proteins | sample CryBogCBE16Jul07_FD_184574 | JGI IMG/M metagenome (GOLD analysis project Ga0208105, IMG submission 184574) | Freshwater microbial communities from Crystal Bog, Wisconsin, USA - CBE16Jul07 (SPAdes) | ecosystem: Environmental > Aquatic > Freshwater > Lake | place: Crystal Bog, Wisconsin, USA... | reverse complement strand
GAGAGGTCTAAATAATTTACTATCAAGTAAGAAACAAATAAAAATCAAAGAGAAATTCAAAGATGATGAATAAAAATAAATCTCTAGTTGTGCTCGAAGGTTTACTTTTCTCTGCTTTAACTCTGATGGTCAGTCCGGTTTTGGCAGAAGACTGGCCGACAAAACCGATACGTTTTATTGTGCCTTTTTCAGCGGGGGGTGCCAATGATTTGATGGCACGTGCTGCGGCAGAGGGTGCCTCCAAAGAACTGGGTCAACCAGTCATCATTGAAAATAAGCCCGGTGCGGGTGGTAATCTGGGCTCCGCCTTTGTCGCGAAAAGCGCCCCGGATGGCTATACCTTTCTGATAAGCGCAGCGGGTGTGATCACCAACAGCATGATCAAGAAAGTCAATCCTTACAAAGATTCAGAGCTGGTCCCTGTGGTGATGATAGGCTTGTCTCCTTCCGTGATCGTGGTGTCTTCCACCTCGCCCTACAACAATCTGCGCGAATTTGTGGATGCTTCCAAAAAGGGCGATGGATTTAATTTTGCGACGGCTGGTACAGGCAGTACGCCACATTTTGTGGCTGAAATTCTCAATACAAAATATGGTGCAAAGCTGATACCCGTCCCCTACAAGAGTGGTTCAGAGAGTGCCTCTGCAGTCATGGGCCGTCACGTCGAAGGGACCTCGGAGGCCAGTATTGTTGCTTTGCCTCACATCCGGACTGGAGATAAATTCAAACCTCTTGCAACAACCTGGACCAAGCGGCTTTCCGTCTATCCAGAATTAGCAACAGCAACGGAACAGGGATTTGGCGAGTTGCAAATTGCGCACTGGGCCGGGGTGCATGCGCCAGCGGGTGTCTCGCCCGCCATTATGGACAAACTCGCTGCGGCGGTGGATGCGGCAATGAAATCTCCCGCAGTGGTTGATCGTTTAAAAAATATGGGTATCGAGCCTGTAGGTGGCACGCGTGGGGATTTTGAGCGTTTCGTTGATACTGAACGCGCGCGCTTAGGTGAGGTTGTTCGCGCAGCACACATGACAGAAGACTGAGTCTGAGATGTCAGCCGACAAACTCTCCAAACGCACTGCGATCAGTCTGTTGATCGTGGTGATTCTGGCCTGGGGCGGTACCTGGGTCGTCAATAAAGCAGCGCTGCAATATCTACCACCGATCTGGGCGTCCTTTCTCAGGCTGCCGCCAGCGTTCCTTTTACTGAGTGTGTTGTGTATCGCGTCCGGCAGGATGGTGGTGCCAGTCAAAGCGGACCTGCCGGTGATCTTTACGGTTGGCTGGCTGCATATGGTTGGCTTTTCAGTACTAGTCAGCGTCGGGATGCAATATTTACCTGCAGGACGCTCGATCGTGCTGGGTTACACCACACCGTTATGGGTGGTGCCTGCCGCCTGGCTATTCCTCGGTGAAAAACCCGGTCCGCGCAGATGGTTAGGTCTGGTGATTGGTATGGCAGGCTTAACGTTAATTCTGCAACCTGCGTCGATGGACTGGAGCAACCCCGATACCCTGCTCGGACACGCAGTGATTTTATTGGCAGCTTTGATGTGGGCCATTTGCATTGTCTATGGTCGAGCACACCGGTTCGTTACGCCTACGTTTGAGTTGCTGCCCTGGCAGTTGCTGCTGGCCGGTTTCACACAACTCCTCCTTGCACTCATCATCGAAGGCATACCAGATATTAACTGGACGCTCGAACTGATCTTTCTGCTGGGTTATGGCAGCGTGATTGGCACTTCACTCGCGTATTGGGCAATGAACGCTGTCAATCGGGGCCTGCCTGCCTCGACCACTGCGATAGCATTGCTAGCTGTCCCGGTGGTCGGCTTATTGAGTTCAAAAATATTTTTAAGTGAACCTGTCGATGCAACATTAATAATCGCGACGGCGCTCATTATTTCTGGCATTGCTTTAGGTGCAACGTCTTCAGCAGGCTCAACCAGAAAAAACGCTAAATGAGAGTTTCAGCTTGCCATGCCAACAAGCAGATCGCAAGATTGCAACAGCAAGGTCTCAGGGTGTTCCCTGATCTGCTGCAACTTTCAAGAGATTACCGCAATGCGCAAAGACTTTCAGAGTGAATGACAGTATCCTAGGGCAATAATAATCAGGGACGTCGCACAAGGTGTCCGATTCGCGAGGGAGACGGCATGAGGGATCTTCAAAAATACCTGGGTATATTCAGTTCGAACCGGCCTGGCCTCAAACGGTCTATCTTCAAATGCTTTGGCTGGATGGTTTTGGTCGGCTTGACTGCGCTGATAGGGACTGCCCGGGCACAAGATCCGGCAGCTAACTATCCTAGTCGGCCGATCCGCATCATCGTTCCGTTTGCCGCTGGAGGCGCCTCCGATGTGCTCTCCAGGATCCTTGGTAAAAAACTGACTGAAAGCTGGGGGCAGCCGGTCATTGTCGAGAACAAGACAGGCGGTAATGCACAGATAGGTGCTGCGATGGTGGCGAAGTCCGAACCGGACGGCTATACCTTATTGGTAGTGGATCTGAGCGCCTTAACGCAAGCTCCAACGATGATGCCGAATCTGACTTATTCCCCTGCCAAGGATCTGACACCGGTTTCGGTCCTCGCATACTCGCCACATATCCTTGTGGTAGCCAATAAGCTGCCCGTTAAAACGTACGATGAGTTTATTGCCTATGCAAAAAAGCAAAAGGATCCTATAAATTTTGGTGCGCCTCTGGGAGCCGCACCACATCTGGCTGGCGTGCTGCTCTCACAAAAACAGGATGTTCCAATCAATTTCATTGGTTATAAGGGTGGAGCGCAAGCCATCGCTGACCTGGCGGGTGGGCAGATCGATGCGACGATGAATAGTTATCTCGCAACCTACCCTATGGTCAGAAGCGGTAATTTCAAGCTGATAGCCGTTGCTAGCCCCAAGCGGTTTACACCCATTCCAGACACCCTGACGCTTGCCGAGCGCATACCAGGGTATGTGACGGGTTCCTTTCAGGGAATGATGGCGCCAAGCGCCACGCCACCGGCCATCATTCAAAAGCTCCATGATGAAATTAACAGGATTATCCGTCAGCCCGATATGCAAAAGCAGTTCGCAGACCTGGGGTCTGATCCTGATTTGCGAACGCCCGCTGAATTGCGTAAGTGGATGGCCGAAGAAACAACCTACTGGGCCAAAGTGATTCAAGATGGAAATGTCAAATTAGATTAGTCACCCACTTTTAATTCATATATAAAAATATTCAGGAGCCAACATGAAAAAACTTTCTTTCGCCGTTATGGTCGCCATGCTGTCACTTGGTGTGGGTGCTGCGCGTGCGCAAGCCGCAGACCCAGTGAAAATCGGCGTATTGGCCGATATGAGTTCAATCTATTCTGCGATTGGCGGTAAAGGCCTGGTTGATGCCGCACGCATGGCCGTAGAGGATTTTGGCGGTTCGGTTTTGGGTAAACCCATTGAATTACTCTCAGTCGACACGCAAAACAAAGTTGACGTAGCCTCAAGCAAAGCGCGTCAGTGGTTTGATGTTGATGGCGTCGACATGGTCACTGATATGCCGACTTCAGCGATTGCGTTGGCGGTCAGCAAGCTCGGTGAAGAAAAGAAAAAAGTCGTGATGGTCACAAGTGCGGCGACCTCGGATCTGACAGGTAAAAGCTGCTCACCTTACACCGTTCACTGGACCTATGACACGTACGCAATGTCGGTGGGTACTGCGGCAGCAGTAGTGAAGGCCGGTGGTGACACCTGGTATTTCCTGTCTGCTGATTATGCGTTTGGTCAGGCGCTTGAGCGTGATGCCACACAAGTCATCGAAGCAAATGGCGGAAAAGTATTGGGTGCTGCCAAGCATCCGCTGAGTGCGCCGGATTTCAGTTCCTTCATTTTGCAAGCGCAGGCCTCTAAAGCGAAAGTGATCGGACTGGCTAATGGTGGCCAGGATACAAGTAATTCCATTAAACAGGCGGCTGAGTTTGGTGTTGGTAAAGACGGTCAGAAGGTCGCGGCGCTGCTTGCCTTTTTGTCCGATATCAAATCGATCGGTTTGCCCCTGGCACAGGGCCTGTACTTGACTGAAGCTTTCTATTGGGACTTGAATGACCAGACGCGCGCCTGGTCTGAGCGTTTTTATAAGCGTAATGGTGTCATGCCCACCATGACTCAGGCAGGCACCTATGGTGCCGTGACGCATTATCTGCAAGCCGTCAAGACGGTGGGATCCAAGGATTCCGAGAAAGTAATGGCTCAGATGCGTACCGCGCCGATTAACGATTTCATGACCAAGAACGGCTCCTTGCGGATTGATGGAAGGGTCGTGCGGGACATGTATCTTTTCCAGGTTAAAACGCCCGCAGAGTCAAAAGGCGAGTGGGATTTGTATAAAACGGTTTCGACCACTCCAGGTAACGTCGCTTTCCGTCCGATGAATCAGGGCGGTTGCCCATTGGTTAAGTAAATGACAACAGAATATGATTTGGGTTTCGCGTCGGACGAGGATGTGCCGACGCGTTATATGCAACGTACCCGCGACTGGTATCTTGCTTTGGGTTATGGAAATCCCTATAGATGGGCGCATTATTCTGAGGTGCCGTTTCAGCCCTTGAGTAAACCGCTGCGAGAGTCTCGTGTAGCACTGATTACGACGGCCTCGCCTTATCGTCCAGAAAGTGGCGACCAGTCTCCGGGGGCTCCGTATAACGCAGAGGCAAAGTTCTACAAAGTTTATTCAGGTGACTCCGCGCGAGATCACGATGTGCGCATCACGCATGTCGCGATTGATCGTAAACATACAACGATGCAAGATCCTGGCACCTGGTTTCCTTTGCCAGCAATGCGAGAGGCTGCGAATCAGGGCCTGATCGGTCAGCTATCAAAACGCTTTTATGGTCTGCCTACTAACCGTAGTCAACGTCATACGCTTGAGGTGGATTGTCCGGAACTTCTGCGACAGTGTCGCGAAGACGGTGTCGATGCGGTTGTGTTTGTGCCGAACTGTCCAGTTTGTCATCAGACCTGCAGTATTGCCGCACGCTACCTCGAAGCGGCAGGTATTGCTACAGTCATCATGGCGTGTGCCAAGGATATCGTCGAGCACGTCGGTGTGCCACGCATGCTGTTTAGTGATTTTCCCCTGGGCAACGCAGCGGGTAAGCCTGGTGATAAAGCGTCGCAGGCTGCTACGCTTGCGCTCGCGCTGCGTACGCTTGAGTCGGCGCCCGCTGCGCGCACCACCGTTCAGTCCCCACTCAGGTGGAGTGATTCATATGCCTGGAAAAGGGACTACTCCAACGTCGAGTGTGTCCAGCCTGAGGAGCTAGCGCGCCTGCGCGCGGAAAACGATCGCGCAAAAGAGGCGGCAAAAAAACTGCGTGAAAATCTCTAGCAAACCTGCACGGAGTTTTTCGTAATAAAAACAGCGCCGCCTGTTTTGTTTAGTTGGCGCTTACGCCCGCTTTAGTCAGTAACGGGCCAAGCGTATCAATTTCATTTTTAAGATGTGCCTGTAGTTTCGCAGGGACGGCTAAATCCGGTGTGACGGGAGACGTGCCTATGCTGTCTAAGCGAGCGATCACCTCGGGATCCTTGACTGCGCGCTGCAACGCTGCTGAAAGCTTGTCGATAATTGGTTGTGGTGTGCCTTTGGGTGCGTAGAGTCCAAACCAGATACTGATATCGAAGCCTTTTACTCCAAACTCGCTCAGGGCGGGCAGGTCGGGTAAAGAGGCGATGCGCTGGGTGCCCGCAACGGCGTAGGGTTTGATCCGTCCGCTCTGGATCGCGGGGATGGTGCTGGTTGTCTGGTCGCACATAATATCGATCTGGCCACCCATCAAGTCATTCAAGGCTGGCGCGGCGCCTTTGTAGGGAACCATTTCGATTTTAGTATTGAGCGCATCCATGAACATCAGGCCGCACAAGTGCGAGGCTGAGCCAATGCCCGCATGCCCCATACTTATTTTGCTACTGTTGGCTTTAATGTAGTCAACAAGCTCTTTGGCGTCTTTCGCTGGAAAGTCTTTGCGCGAGGTCACCACCATCGGCCCAACGGTGGTGAGCCCGATTGGTTCGAAATCTGTCACGGGGCTGTAGGGCAGGTTTTTAATCATCAGCACGTTTGTCGCATGGCTGATATGCGTCATCAGCAGCGTGTAGCCATCGGGCGCTGAGCGCGCAACTTTTGCAGTACCGATACTGCCGCCAGCACCCGCAGGATTATCTACAACGATTTGTTGCCCAAGTTGTTTGGACATCGCTGTAGCGAACAAGCGGGTAATAGTGTCTCCCGGACCGCCGGCTGCGTAGGGCATCACCATCGTGATGGTGCGATTCGGGTAGTCCTGCGCGACGGCTGTTGTCAGACCAGCTGTCAGGAGCATTGCGCAAGCGAGTACGCGTGAAAATTTTTTTTTAAGCATGATGTCCTCTGCGTAAGTGCATGGGTATGTCGTGACACATATCGGCTGATTTCTTTGAAAAGCATATTACTTGAGTCTATGCGTTGACGCAGGCATTTTCACCTCATACTATGTGGCAATCACTATTAAAAAATCAGACAACATGCCTATTTCAATGCTTGAGTCCTCTATTTTTAAAGATATGTTTGGTACCGCAGCCATGCGCTCGGTGTTCGATGATGCTGCGACGGTACGCCGCTACACCGAAACTGAAATTGCCCTGGCCAAGGTGCAAGGTGAATTGGGCGTTATTCCTGCTGCGGCAGCCGCCACCATTGCCAGACTGGCTGACAGTACCAAACTTGATATGGCCGAGCTCAAGCGTGAAACCGAAATCGTTGGTTATCCTATCCTGCCCCTGGTGCATCAGCTCTCTAAAATGTGCGGTCCGCAGGGTGAGTATCTGCACTGGGGGGCGACGACCCAGGACATCATGGATACGGCCACTATTCTCCAGGTTCGTGAAGCCTTGGCGTTGATAGAAACAGATCTCGACGAACTCGACGCCATTCTTGATGCGCTGGCCTTGAAATACCGCGATGCCCCCATGGCGGGTCGAACGCACCTTCAACATGCCTTGCCAATCACCTTCGGCTATAAAGTTTCAGTATGGTTGCTGATGGTGCGTCGTCACCGCGAACGCCTCACCCAGTTAAAACCTCGCGTCCTGGTGGGGCAGTTTGGCGGCGCGGCGGGCACGCTCGCCTCGCTTGGTGAACAGGGTCTTGCAGTGCACGCTGCACTGATGAAAGAACTGGCGCTTGAGGCCTCTCCCGTGACCTGGCATGTGGCACGTGATGGTTTGACCGAAGCTGTACAGTTTTTGGCGCTTGTGACCGGTTCGCTCGGTAAAATTGCCCTCGATGTCATGCTGATGATGACCAATGAGTTAGCCGAGGCTTTTGAGCCTTTTGTCAAGGGTCGTGGTGCCTCGAGCACCATGCCACAAAAGCGCAATCCCATTTCATGCGAACTAATGCTCAGCGCATCCAAGGCTGTGCGCCAGCATGCGGGACTGGCGCTGGATGCAATGGTGCAGGATTTTGAGCGCGCGACGGGACCCTGGCACATTGAATGGGCGGCGATCCCGGAGTCTTTTATTTTGACTGCCGGTGCCTTGCGTCAGGCAAAATTCATGCTGGCAGGGCTTGAGGTTGATACCGCGCGTATGCTTAAAAACCTTGATCTGTCAGGTGGTTTGATCGTGGCAGAGGCTGTCATGATGGGGCTGGCACCCCACATCGGTCGCCAAACCGCCCATGATGTGGTGTATGACGCCTGCCGTCTTGCCGCGACCAGCGCAAGAAAACTTGCGGATGTGCTGCATGAAGATCCGCAGATCTCCAGCAAGCTTGAGCGCGCACAGATTGAGCGCTTGTGTGATCCGGCGAATTACCTTGGCGCTGCGCCCCAGATGGTTGATCGTATGCATGCCTGGCGGGCTTGATGCGATGCGTAGCATTGCAGTGCAGGATATCGTTCAAAGCATTGCGGATGCGTTGCAGTTTGTCAGCTACTACCATCCAGGTGATTTCGTTGAGGCACTGAAAGACGCCTATCGCAAGGAAAAATCACCCGCTGCTAAAAATGCTCTGTTGCAATTACTGATCAACAGTAAGCTGAGTGCACAAGCAAAACGTCCTGTCTGTCAGGACACCGGCGTTGCGCACGTGTTTTTCAAGATCGGTATGGATATTCAGGTGAGGGGGCGGGAGGGTGAGCCGACCCCAAGCTATCAGAGTATGGCAAACCAGGCTGTGGCCAGAGCGTATTTGTATCCACAAAATCCCCTGAGAGCCTCGATGATTTCCCAGCCTCTGGGACAGCGGACGAATACCGGCGACAACACGCCAGCCATTGTTCATCTTGAGTTCGTGCAAGGTGATTGCTTTGAGGTAACTGTTGTAGCCAAGGGTGGCGGTGGCGATGTCAAAGCACGTTATGCAATGCTCAACCCCAGTGATTCTGTCGCGGATTGGGTCGTGAGCCAGTTGCCTGGCATGGGTGCCGGCTGGTGTCCGCCCGGTGTACTGGGTCTTGGCATCGGCGGTACACCTGAACAAGCGATGCTGATGGCTAAACGCGCCTTGTTCACACCGATTGATATTCAATCTTTGAAAAATCAGGTTGTCACCAATCCTGTGGAGTCCTTAAGGCTTGAGGTGTTTGAGCGTGTCAACGCCTTGGGTATTGGCGCTCAGGGTTTGGGCGGAGATCACACGATTCTGGATGTGAAGGTTGAACACGCACCCTCCCACGCGGCATTATTGCCGGTTGCGTTGATGCCAAACTGTGCAGCAACACGCTATGTAAATTTTTCACTGTCTGGACAAGGTCCTGCAGTATTTGAAGCGCCCGCTGCGGAACTCTGGTCTGATATTCCTGATGAACTGCCCGTCTCTCAAGGTCGCAGGGTTAATCTTGATACCTTGAAAAAAAGTGATCTTGAGTCATGGAAAGCGGGAGAGTTAATTCTGTTATCCGGACATCTGTTGACTGCTCGCGATGCAGCGCATAAGCGTCTGGTTGACATGCTCGCGCGTGGTCAGGCGTTACCCGTGAGTCTGGATAACCGTGCGATTTATTATGTCGGCCCGGTCGATCCGGTTGAAGGTGAGGCAGTTGGCCCCGCTGGACCCACTACCTCGACCCGGATGGATAAGTTTATGCCGGTCCTGCTGGAGCAAACAGGTCTGTTACTCACTGTTGGCAAAGCTGAGCGCGGTCCTGTGGCGCTTGAGGCGATAAAGAAAAACAAAAGTGCCTATCTAGTTGCTGTAGGTGGAGCGGCCTACCTGGTTTCGAAAGCAGTGCAGTCCGCCAAAGTTCTCGCGTTCGAGGATTTAGGCATGGAAGCGATTTATGAATTTGTTGTGAAAGATATGCCTGTTACGGTGGCTGTCGATACACGCGGTCATTCGATTCACTGGATCGCTACTGCTTGAATACTGAAGCAATCTGCTCGAGCGACCGATGTTGCGCCGCACTATCGTTTGTGCTGATTGAGTCGTTTGTCGATCTGTTGTAGTCTCTGTTCACTATAAAAATTCAAGCTTTCAAGCCCTTCGCGCTGATTACGCACAAAAGATGGAGAAGTAGCCATGAAGTTTCTTCAAACCCTTGCCCTAAGCTTATTGCTGAGTTTCGCAGGCGCACAGGCGCAGAATCTCTCAATTGCGACAGGTGGTACCGGCGGCGTCTATTACCCGATGGGTGGCGGTCTTGCCGCGGTACTGTCCAAGCACGTGGCGGGTATGTCGGCCACCGCCGAAGTGACTGGCGGATCGGTTGATAACCTGAATCTGATTAATTCTGGCAAACCTTATCTTGCTTTCACTATGGCCGATGCGGCAAAAGACGCCCTGGTTGGAGATGGGAAATTCAAAGGTAAAAAGGTCGATCTGAAAACCCTGCTGGTTCTTTATCCCAATCGGATGCATGTGGTCACTGTTGAGGCCACCGGGATCAAAAGCATGAAAGACCTCAAGGGTAAGCGCATCAGTACTGGCGCACCTGGCAGTGCGACTGAGGTGATGGCCTTTCGCCTGCTCGAAGCGGCAGGGCTGGATAAGGACAAGGACGTCAAGCGCGAACGTCTGAGCGTGGCTGAGTCAGTCAATGCCATCAAGGATCGCAAGATCGAAGCCTTTTTCTGGGTGGGTGGCTTGCCAACCGCTGCAGTCACTGATCTGGCTAACAGCCCCGGCATGAAAATAGCGATGATTGATCATGCGGCTGAGGTCGATGCGATGAATAAAAAATATGGTAATTTATATTTTAAGGATGTCATTCCAAAAGCGACCTACAGTGGAATGCCACAAGACAACCAGATCGCCTCGGTCGCGAATATCCTGGTTGCCAATGGCAATATGCCCGAGCAGCAAGCCTACAACATCGTCAAAGCAATCTTTGACAATAAAGACGAACTTGTACGCACACATCAGGAGTACGCGACGCTTTCAACAGCCGATCAGAAATCCTCATCTACACCGATTCCTTTTCATCCGGGTGCGATCAAGTATCTGAATGAAAAAGGTGTCAAGCTTGATTGATGCTGGAATATAAAATCATTACTTTATTGAGCACACCGTTGTGTGCTCATATTTTTTTAATCGGATAGAACTATGACGCAATCTGAGATTGATCAAACGACTCAGGCTCAACTCGATGCCTTCATCAAGGAAGAAGAGGGCAACGCGAATGATTATCGTGGGCCGCTGGCAGTATTCATTACGCTTGTCGCGGTAGCCTTGTCGCTGTTCCATCTGTATGCCGCCTATGAGATTGTGCCGACACAAGAGTTGCGAACGATCCATGTAGGGCTGGTTCTGTTTTTGGTGTATTTGAGTTTCCCGCTGTCTGGTTATTTTAAAAACCGACTGATGTGGTGGGATGTCTTATGCGCGCTGGCTTCGGTGTTTATTGTGTATTACATCCTCAGCGGTGGCGAGGATTTCGCAGATCGTAATACCGCCCCTGACCAGATGGATGTGGCGGTCGGTGTGGTGTTTATTCTGCTGATTCTTGAGGCTGTCAGACGCACGAATGGCATGATTCTTTTGACCGTGACTGTGCTGTTTATTTTGTACGCCTTGTTTGGTAATTATTTACCCGCGCCCTGGACACATAAGGGCTATGACCTCGACCGTCTGGTCGGTTATATGTACATGACGCTCGAGGGGATTTTCGGTACAGCTGTCGATGTCTCTGCCACCTTGATTATTTTGTTCACGATCTTTGGTGCTTTTCTGCAATTCACTGGCGCGGGTAAGTTTTTTATTGACTTCTCCTTTGCAGCGATGGGCGGTAAGTCCTCAGGTGTTGGACGCACGATTGTGATGTCCTCCTTTTTGCTGGGTGGACCTTCCGGCTCCGGCGTCGCAACCACCGTGACGGTTGGCTCCGTGGCTGCGCCAATGCTTGAAAAGGTCGGCTATGACCGTAATGCCGCAGGCGGTTTGCTTGCTGCGGGCGGCTTGGGTGCAATTATCTCTCCTCCGGTACTCGGCGCAGCGGCTTTTCTGATCGCTGATTTTCTTAAAATCTCCTACCTCGATGTGTTGCTGATGGCAACAATTCCAACGGTATTGTTTTACCTTGGATTGTTTGTCATGGTGGAGATTGATGTACGCAAATATGGCATGAAGCATATCCATTTCGAGTCGATGGAAAGTGCCTGGGCGTTAACTAAGAAATACTGGTTCCATTTCTTCTCGCTGATTTCAATCGTTGTTTTCATGATGTATGGTTTTTCACCGATTATGTCTGTGTTCTGGGCCACTGTAGTCTCGGCTGCCAGCAGCATGTTGCGACGTGATACGGCCATCATTTCTTATGACTGGTTGCGCGGCAAAGAGCCGTTCTGGAAGGGTTTGTATCAGACTAATCTGGTCAAGGCGCTCGCGGCTGGAACGACTGGTGTGCTGGCGATCGCTGTAACCTGCGCAGGAGCGGGTTTGATTGTCGGTACCGTGACGCTGACTGGCCTGGGTCTTAAATTCAGTTCTATCGTGATCGAATACGCCGGGGGGTCTTTATTGCTCACAACGATCTACACCGGTTTAGTGGTTTGGGTTGTTGGTCTTGCGGTCCCCGTCACTGCCTCCTACATTATCTGCGCTGTGATTGCAGCTCCGGCGCTGATCAATCTTGGCGTCCCCGCTTTTGCTGCGCATATGTTTATTTTTTACTATGCTGTGTTGTCGGAAGTCTCGCCACCAACGGCGTTGTCGCCATTTGCAGCCGCAGCGATTTGCAAAGGCGATCCCTACAAAACAACAATGCAGACCTGGAAATATGTAGCGCCTGCGATTTTGGTTCCTTTCATGTTTACCCTTGATCAGTCTGGCACAGGGCTACTCTTGATGGGTTCCATGAAAGGCCTCATGCAGGCCGATTGGGTCCAGATTGGATGGACCACCTTTACGGCGGTTGTTGGCGTCATTTGTCTGGCTGGCGGATTGCAGGGCTGGTTTATCGAAAAAACCAATCTGTTTGAGCGTACGCTCATGATTGTGGGAGGGGTCGCACTCGCTTATCCTTCACTGACCTCTGATTTGCTTGGCTTTGTTTGTTTTATCGTGGTTTTGTTCACGCAATGGATCAGGCATCTCAAACTCAGGAAACTTGAAGCGAATTAAGTTAATGAGGCCGCAAAGCGCTGCAGTTTCCGGCCTTTTTTACTTTACAAGTGCTTTCGGCTGTACAGTTCAGGCTTATCGCTAAAGGCCATCTGAATGAAAAAGACTGATCTGTACAAGAAGTTAGGCCTAAAAATAGACGACAAACTCAAACAAGCTGCTACGCCTGAGCGTTTCGGTCAGGGTGGCGCACTCGATCGTAAAGGTCAGCGAAAGCTGGATCAGGCCAAGGGTTTGATCCCCTTTGCGGTCAAACTCGACGCACAGTTAGCCAAAGAGTTAAGAGAGCTTTCGCTCACGCGTGGAACGGATATGAATCAACTGGTGGACGAGTTGCTTCGAAAAGGTTTGGCTATTTAATGGCGACGCGGGTCTGAAGTCGCGCGAGGCAACTGCGACCTTTGATGATGTGCCATGGAAAGATCAGGCAAAGACTTATCCCTAGTCCGATATGCGTCCATTTAGCAAGCGCATGCATACTTTCATTACCATAAAACAAAAGTCCGCTCGTGATGGCAAGTAAGGCAAATACCAATGTAGCGATACCGCCTGCAAGACGGTTTCTGTGCGACCTCCAGGTTACTAACAGATGCTGTGGCAGGGCAGACCCAAGGATACAGAGCGCGAGCAGGCCAGAAAGACCGTGAGTGACCCACCAAAACCGGAGTTGAGGTGGCAGATACTCTGCGATTTCACCCAAACCAAACCATATCAAGCCGGTTATGGCGCAAGTTAGCAATCCGAAATACACCATTTTTTTATGCCAGTTGGCCATGCGTCCAACACGTTTAGCACTGGAGTGTTGATTTAGCTGGCTCATAGGATTAAGGGTGTTGCTTCAAAATACTGAAAATATTCTGCCGCGGGATTCTGCTCGACAGCGAGTGCTTTGGTCAATCCATCTGCAACCATGCACGTTTTCGCGATCACTGTGAAACTCTTTTTCTCAAAGATAGGATCTCCAGTCCGCGGTGAAATGAGTGCGCTGCGCGGTGCGCGCATACAGTCAGGTTCCGTAAAATAGATTCCCGAGGTCGCGATTGCCCCATGGCTGAGTTGTCCCGCGTAAATCAGCTGAGCTGTTTGTTTTGGGTTTCTAATATGAATCGCTTTTTCAAACTCACCAAAAACCCGTAAATCTCCACCGGCATTGACACAGCCTGCTTGAAGACCGCTTTCAATCAGGCTCTCACAGGCGCGATCAACAGCGAAGCCTTTAGCGATGCCTCCCAGATCAATTGCAAGCGGTTCTGTGAACCGGACGTCACAGCCATCGTTGAGTATGATCGACGCGCTTGAAGGTCGTTTAGCGCGAGAGGTAATCGGGTTTGTATTCAACGGCGAAGAGGTACGCCCGGGAAGCAAACCTTGCGCGAGTAAATCGTTCGCTATCGCACAGTCAAACGAGCCCTTTGTTAATTTAAATATTTCTAAAGCTTTCGAGAGAACCTCGTAGGTCCAGGCATGGACTCGCACCGGCTGCGTAGCAGCTTTACGATTGATTTTTCCGAGTTCGCTACCCAGGCGATGAAAAGACATCAGGTTGTCTACTTTTTGTATTGTTTCAAAGGCGTGCTCAATCGCCTGCAGGATTCGCAACTCGTTTGAGTGATCTTCCACAGAGATTTCAACATATGTTCCAAGCATTGGCCTGCAGCGTTGAGTTAGCATTTTTCTATTGACTATTTTTAAGAGCAATCTGGTACATGACAAGCAGACGTTTGATTCCGTCGGTGAGGTGCTTGGCAGATAACGTTGCACCAGAGATATTTTTTATATCCTGATTGAGCTTGATCGCAGAGGCCGAAGTTTTACCGATGAATTGATCGCGCCAGGCTGTCTCGCTGACTTGGTAACCATAAGACTCACGGTACTCAAGGATTTCGATTTGCTTGATCGCGCCCTCTGCATTGATGCCGAGGGCATAGGTAATCATTTCATGTTTACCTACGACCTCGTCGACAATGAACCACTCCCCTTGCTCTGTTTTCCATATCCGACTTGAGTCGAAAGGATGATTGACAGAGGATTGTTCGCGCATGATTTTGCGTGTTTGTTCATTCAGGATAATTGGCGCATGCGTCAACTTTGCACCCTGGAACATGAGTTGTTGTGCCTGCTCGATTGAGACATAGATTTTTGACTGCGCGGTAATGGGTATCGCTGCGGTAAAGATAGCTGCTGCTGTGACTGCGAGGCAGGGTGTCCATTTGAAGACATGACTCATGGCAGGGGAAATCCTACTTTGACGATGAATTGATTTTTACCGTGACTATCCCAGACTTTGCCGCCGGAGCATTCTGCGGTTCCGGGTTCCCAGCAGGTGCCGCCGATTTGATAAAGCCAGGCAGCGGTCATCCAGAAATCTTTGTTGGCGTAATGCAGATTAGGTCCGATAAAGTTCGCTCGCTGGATTTGTGTACCAAAATGGGCGCCATCGAAATCATTATGAAAACGTCCCTCTATCCCCGCGAACCAGTTTGGCTGGAATCTGTAGGAGGCTCCATAACGAATATCAAATGTTGACTCATAGGTGATGTCGTTTGGATCGAATTTCACTTTTGCGCTTTCCGCAATCAAATTGACCGCGAATACCAACCGGTCATCGAGAAAGTTGGATTGCAACAGCAACCTTGCCTCGATCGAGTCTTCAGTATTGCCAAGCGTTGGTTCAAGGTAGAGACCAACGCCGATCGGCGAGAGGACCGGATTGCTTAACCGCCAGATCAGTTCGAGTGACCCGCCATCGATCTCGGTCTTGTTATAGCTTTGGTTGCTGGCATAACCAGGAACACCAAAGCCTGAAGTGCAACGTTTCACCGTGCCCTCGCAATTCACTGAGTTTTTATTTGCTTGAACTGAGTAGGCGTTTAAATAACCCGTGATCTGAAAATTATCGGTCAGACCGTATTCGATCCCTGTTCTTGATTTCCACAGGTCGTAAGTGCCTGCTGCTTGTCCAGTAGTCAGGTCGACTTTTTGTTCAATTTCCCAGGACCCCTTGGGCTGTAAGTCGAGTGTATAGACCCAGCCGAATAAGCCTTCCCCCGCGAAAGCTGAGAGTGAGGCTGTTAACAACCCAAAAGACAATAATATTTTTCCAATGTTGCAGATTACTTGTTTCATAAGACCTATTAAATAGTAATGATTATCATTCGTAAATGATAATGATTCTTATTTATAAAGTCAACTTGTGCGTTAAAGTGAGAAGATATCTACAGCGCTGGAGCGATTGATGCCTAACTTTTTATCTGTTCTGATTTTGCTGCTGGGTCTCGCCGTCGCACCTGCACAGGCAGGGTTGTCAGAAGACTTGCAGGATGGGAGTCATGTTTTACTCATGCGTCATGCCGATGCTCCAGGGGTTGGTGATCCGCCTGGTTATAAGTTGCAGGAGTGCTCGACTCAGCGAAATCTTGGTGAGCGTGGGCGTAAACAATCTGTTGCGATTGGTCAGTGGTTGCAGTCACAAGGTATTACTGCAGCAAAAGTGCTCAGTAGTGCCTGGTGCCGCTGCCTGGATACAGCGAGACTGATCAACAAGGGGGAGGTGACGGTTGAAACCAGCTTGGGCTCTTTTTTTGATGATATGAGCCTGGCTGCAGAACAAACAAAACAAATGCAGAAGATGATAGCGACGCAGTTGTCACAACATAAAGCGACTCCCATCATTCTCGTGACACATCACGTCAATATCGAAGCCTACACAGGCAAGGTTGTCAATGTAGGCGATATGGTTCTGGTCCGGGTCGGACCTGACGGCCGTTATCTGTCGCATCAGGTCTATCCGAGTCCTTGAGCCGCTCGGGCAGTCGGCATCTTTTTAAAACGTTGCGCGGACACCCAGAGTAAACCAGCGTGGTGGGCCCATGCTGGGCACCGACGCGCTGTTCACGGTGTTGCCTTGAAAGCTTGTATAGGTCATGCCCTGGGCGAGATAGCTGGTATTGAACAGGTTTTGTATCGTGCCATACAACTGTATATTTTTTTCCAGCTGATATCTGAAACCAAGGTTGACAAGTGTCGCTCCATCATTAAGTTGTGTGTGGGCGGTATTGTTCCAGAATGCTGGAAAGGACTGCAACTGCCCGGACAATACGAGCTCCGGAGTCGCTTGCCATTGCACCCCGGCATTGAGCATCCACGGCGGCACCTGTCCGAGCTGCGCGTTGGTGGGATCCGCCGGACTACTGCCCGAATCATAATCAGAAGTATTGAGATAGGCCCAGGTTTGAGTAAAGCCAATATTTAATTTGAACGTCTTGTTCAGTGTGGCCTGTGTCAGGATTTCATAGCCGCGCAAGGTCGCTCGACCAGCATTCACGTTTTGTCTGAGCTGGGTGATACTGCCAGGACTCAGGCCCGTACCTGCGATGAGCGGGTTACAGGTCGCAGCAGAGGTGCACAGCGTCGCACCATCGATGAAGTTACTCAGATTGTTATTGAACAAGGTAAACGCAAGGCTCGCGTCTTTCTCTTTTGTTCTGAGATCAAAACCAATTTCCTGACCGAAATTAGTTTGTGGTGCGAGGTTAGGGTTAGCAATTGTGAGCGAAGAGCCGCTCAGGAATGTGCGATAGAGCTGATTCATGCCGGGTGCTGCAAAATTGCGATAGATGGCAGCACGCAAATCAAGCTGATCGTTAGCATAATATTTAATGCCAAGACTCGGATCGAAGCTCGTATAGCTATTGCTGGCTAAGCCAGAGCCAAAGGGCGCATCAGCCTTGCCGGGTGTGTAGATCGTGCCACTCAGACTGGAGTTGTTGACCTGATAGAAGTCTTCGCGCAAACCAAAGTTAAGATCGACTGGAGCCTCCTTGAATTGATAGGTGCCCGTGATGAACAAGCCCTGGAACGTATTTTGTCCATTATTAATCAGATTTGCAGAGTTAAAGCCCGAAGAAGCATACTGATCAATGTTGTCATTCGAGGTAATCATTCGTCCGTCAACACCGAATTTGATGTCTTTGAACTGTCCGAAATCCTTCTGATAAAAAACCGATAAGCCGTAGCTTTGATAATTATCGGTTTCACTCTGACTCATATAGGGAGTACCGCTAGTGGGAGTGAAAATATTGAAAGTAGGGGTCTGTCCTGAATTGGTTGTCTTCATCTGCTGAAAACTACCCCAGGCGTTGAAATTAATACTGCTGTTGTCTTCGAAACGTGTTGTGCCGCCACCGGATAAGACGTAGTTATTCCATTTGTTACTGGCGTTCTCCCAAGTGGCTGTAGACTCGGAAGTAGTATTCAGGTTGAGCTTGGCGTAATAGTTTGAACTCGCACTCGGAGTAAACAACGTGTAGAGCGTCAGGTTATTAACCTGTGAGCCTGTCGCGGTCATGTAGGGACTGCGATATTGTTCTGGCGTCGCGTTATAGCCTTGTGTCTGGGAGTAGTCGTAACTGATGCCCATCGACATTTTTTCGGTTTTAAATAGCGCGCCTGAAAACCCCGAGTTGAGCGTGCTGTAACTGCCGTAATCTGCATAGACACTTAACTTATCGTCCTGTGGTGGGCGAGTGACAATATTTACAATCCCGCCCATGGCCAGATTTCCCCAGAGACTCGTCGCGCCACCGCCCCGTATCACCTCCAGGCTCTCGATTGAGTTTTTAGGAATTCGTGCCCAGTTAACAGTCCGGAAAAAAGGATCATTAAAAGGAATGCCGTCCACCATGACGAGCGTATTAACGTTTGTACTGGTGCCAAAACCTCGAATACTGAAAGTGCTGCCAGTCGGGTGCAGAGAGGTTGAAGGAATCTGATTGATAAAAACCCCTGGGATTTTATTAATAATCTGATCCGTTTGTTGCTCGGGGCTGTTCAGGACCTCTTCCCGAGGCAGGACTGTTGTGCTGATAGGCAGGTTTTCGAGTTCGCTGCCTCGACCAGCGGTCACGGTAATCGCGCTCAGAGTTGTGATGTCCGGTGCGCTGGCAGAGGTGGATTGGGCGGATACACTCGCGCAGCTCAATAGCAGTGAGAGAACGCCGAGAGGGCGTAGCGTAATACTTGTCATCATAATGAACCAGATTCTGAAAGGGAGAGTTGGCAACGCTTGCGACGTTGGACAATAGCAATTCAGACACGCACTAAATCCCGGGTGTCGCTGGCACTCAGCGTGCTGCGGTCAGGTTTATGTCGCGTCGCGTTACGCGACGTCTGGTGGTGCTCTGGGGCTGGAGGGGGGCCAGGTAAAAGGTCGGCCGACGACCTGATAAACGGGTGGAGTTAACTCAGCTAACTCAAGAAATAAGGGAGGGACAACGCTCAGCCTGGAAAGCAAAGCGACTGGATGAACACTACACCAGACACAATGCTCAGTGGCTGAGTCTTGCTCGTTTTGAGCCGTGAGTTCGCGAATTTCACCTGTGGAGGAATCAAACCATTTCATTCCCGTGCTGGTACAGACAGGCAACAGCAAGCCTGAACCGGACTGCGCGCGTGCAGCCTGGGAGAGCGTGGGCATCAGTGCGGACATTAGCAGGGCAACGGCCGTCAACCACACCCAGAATGATCTGGTTCTATGTTTGTTCACAGTGTGAAATCATAACATTTTGTCTGGACGCTTTGGACGACTAAGGAACAAGGAAATCGACCAGGTCAATACGCACAGAAAAATAATGCCATAGCCTAGTAAAGAGAAATGTTCGCTGATGGTTTGGGCCATATCAGTCAGAAAGCCCTGCAACTTTAATTTATCACCAGCCAGACTGAGGACTTCGACGAGTCCGATCAACAGAGCAGTCAATACTGAAATCGACGTGATCGTCAGGTTATAGAGGATTTTTCTTTCGGGTTGCGCTTGTGCCCAACCATAAGCACCAATCATTAAATGACCATTGAGCGTATCAACAAGCGTCATGCCAGCACAAAAAAGTAAGGGGAAAATCATAATCGCCCAAGGCGATAAGCCTTGGGTCGACTGTGAGGCAGCAATCCCTAGTAAAGCAATTTCAGTTGCCGTATCAAAACCCAAACCAAACAAAAAGCCAAGCGGATACATATGCCAGCTTCGAGAAATCAGACGAAAAACTGGTTTGATCATTCGTGCGAGCAAACCGGAATTCGGACCGAGCAGATCGACGGTTTGTTCTGTGTAATGTCCTGTGCGTTTGTAGCTTCGCCAGGCTTTGTAGGTTGTCCATAAGATCAGCGCGTTGATGGCACCGATGACAAACAGGAAAAGCGCAGACACGAGTGTGCCGATTAAACCGCCTATTTCCTTGACGTCCTCAAAGTGGTTTGCTATCTGAGCAGAAGCCCAGGCAATCACGATGCAGGCAATTAAAACAATCGTCGAGTGTCCCAGCGCAAAGAAAAAACCAACGCCGATTGGCTGCTGCTTTGTCTGGATCAGTTTGCGTGTGACATTATCAATCGCAGCAATGTGATCTGCATCTACGGCATGTCTCAGACCCAGTCCAAAAGATAAAAGCGCTGTACCGAGTAACAAGGGATGCTCTTGAAATAGCAATAAAGCGCCGCTCCAGGCGCTGATGTTAAGCAGCATAATTGCTATATATACAGTCCATACTTCAGTGCGTATGGCACCTTGCTGGTTGAGGAAAATCTGTTTCATTGCGTCACGGGTATTTTGGCTTAAAGGATGCGGGCTTTGATGGATGCCAGGATTTTTCCGTTGCTCTTTCCCAGTTCATCCAGAATCGTATAGTGATTTAAGCCAGGCAGGTTGGAGTAAACACCCGGCGCACTACATTGCTGACGATAGAGCGCAAAGTCGCTAGTTTGACGCTGCATTTCAGCTAGTTCCGCACCGCCTACAAACAAGTCAATTGTTTTATTTGAGGTTTGTGGCAACAGAATCGGCGAGTAATCCCTGGACATTTTTTCATCCAGCGCGAGCTTGTCGTTGATATAGCAGTGGCGCATTGGTTCGAGATCATATATTCCACTGATTGCTGTCACACCTGCTACGCCGGGTTCGTTGAGCATCATAGCCGCCAGGTGACCGCCCGCTGACCAACCTGTGAGCCAGATGCCGGGGCAGTGACCTTGTTCTTTGTTGAGGTGTGCAATGACTGCATGGATACCGCTGCGCACATCTTCGACGATCTCGTTCATTTTTGCGAAGGGGGCGAGTCTGTAACCAAGCATTGCCACACTGATGCCCGCCTCAACAATCGCCGGGACTAGAAAGGCGAAATCGCTTTTGGCACGGTTTTGCCAGAAACCACCATGAATGAAAGCCAGAACAGGCGTGTTGCGGCCTGCAGAAAAGAAGTCAAACGAGACGCTGTGACCATCACCATAGGACAGATCGTTGTGTGGTGTATTTTTTGAGCGCACAGCATGACTGGCCAACCCCCAGGCCGCAACGATTTTTGCACTGTCTGTAACAGCGAGTGAGTTGTTGTAGGCACGATCGAGTTCTTCTCGTGACATTGATATCGGCATGGCGGCTTGTCCTGAAAAAGAGAGCGGCTAGATAACCAGAGTATGGCATGAGCGAAAGAATTTTTATAGAAACCGAGTTTTGTACTTTTTGAAGCGCTGCGCACCGCATTGGTGCGTCAGAGTGGGCTGAAGTGATTAATTTGGACATGCGTTGTGGATTCGGTGCTGGCATGGCAATTGCTTGGTTTTAAACAACCTATTCAGGAGCCAGGATGAACAATTTAAATATCTCACGTCGTAAGCTATTGTCAATGACTGCCAAGACCGGTTTGAGCCTTGGGCTTGCCAGCCTAGGTGCACCCTTATTGGCTCAAGAAAAAAAATTGATGATTGGCTATTGGCCATTATCTGCCGGACTACCTTTCTATGCGGCCCTGGAACGGGGCCTGTTCAAGGAGGCGGGTGTCGCGGTTGAGGCGGTGAAGTTCGCCAGTCCCAATCAGGTGGTGGATGCAATGATTGCTGGCCGTCTGGACGGCTGCGCAAATGGTGTGGCGATTACCGCGCTCGCGCTTGCCGATGCGCAAGCCCCCGGTTCGATCAAGTTCACGTGCATGAATTTTGCGAACGAAGAGTTTGTCCTGGATCAGGTGATCGTGCCAATCGACTCAACAATTAAAACGATTTCAGAACTTGCCGGCAAGAAAGTAGCGTGTGGTCCCGGGATCAATAACGTAACGCTTGCTAAAGCGGTATTGGAAGGTAATAAGATTACCGACGCGAAAGTCATCGAGCTGCCGATCCCCCAGATTTTGCCTGCACTGGCGTCTGGTCAAATTGATGCGGCCTATGTGCTCGAGCCCACGGCAGTGATTGGTAAGCAACAGAAAATATCGCGTTCACTCGGGGCGGGAGTCATTAGTAAATATGTGTTGGGTAATAATTTGCCCTGGATCGGTGGTGCCGCGGCACTCAATGCAAGCACTCTCAAGGACAAGGCAGCGCTGGTCCCAGGTTTTCTGAAAGGCTACACAGCGGGAGTCGAGTTTGTACGGCAGCAAGGTTTGCAAGCTAACGCTTATCTGAAAGGGTTCACGCCGATCGATGGAGAGTTGGCCAAGGAAGTCCCAATCAGCGGCTATATCAATTACAACGAAGTCAAACCCAGCGATGTGGTGGCGCTTCAGCGATTGTTCGATATCTTTACTGAGCGCAAGGTGTTTAGCCAGTCGATCTCTGCGCAGTCGCTACTTTATAAACCTGCCTGAATTGGCTCTATTTGACGGCCCTGCTGTTTAGTTAGTCTGAATCACGAGATTTCTTTGACGCCTTGATTTATGATCATGGCCATTCACAATCAAGGGGATGGCCATGCGTCTATTCAGTTATCAGGATTCAAACAACAACAAACGTGTGGGTTTGCTGCGCGCCAAAGATTCCAGCGAGTTCATTGACTTGTCGGCAACAGATGCGAGCTTGCCCAATACCTTGCTCGAAATCATTGCCTCAGGCCAGGCGATGTCGCATATCGCAACGCTTGCTAAAAATCCTGCCGCAGTGATCAAGCCTGTTCAGGGTGTGAAATTTATTCCGCTGGTTGAGCGTCCCGGAAAAATTATCTGTCTGGGTTTGAATTATGCGGATCATGCAGCCGAAGGCGGTCACTCGCGCCCCGAGTACCCGGCTTTTTTCATGCGGGGACCAAGCTCGCTTGCAGCACATCAACAAGCGTTGATTCGTCCTAAAGTCTCTGATAAGTTCGACTATGAGGCTGAGTTGGCTTTTGTCGTTGGCAAAACGGCACGTCATCTCACGCCAGCCAATGCGCTTGAGCACGTGGCGGGTTACAGCGCTTTTAATGATGGCAGCCTGCGCGACTATCAGCGTAAATCCACACAGTGGACGATTGGTAAAAACTTTGATGCAACGGGTGGGTTTGGACCCTGGCTGGTCACACCGGACGAGTTGCCTGCCGCTGCTGATGGTTTGCGTATTCAGTCACGCCTCAATGGGCAGATCATGCAGGACGCCAATACCAGGAATTTTCTCTGGGGTATTGTTGAAACACTGGTGCTGATCACAGAGTGCATGACGCTTGAGCCTGGTGATGTGGTGATTACAGGAACACCGGCTGGTGTGGGCTATGCCAGAAAGCCGCCCGTATTCATGAAGGCGGGTGACACCATTGAGATCGACATTGAAGGCGTGGGCGTGCTGAGCAATCCGATCGCCGACGAGGTCTGAGCTTTTGTGATTGCCCGCAAAGGTTAAGCAAGCCTGGAGTAAAAAAATAGAGCCCCGATAACACGGGGCCCTATTTTTGTAGCGATAACAAACAGACAGTAAATCCTGAAAAATTACACCACACCTTGCTCGTGGAATTTTGCGATTTCTGCTGCTGAGTAACCAACATCAGCTAACACCTCATCTGTATGCTCTCCCCACTGCGGTGCTGTCGTGACAACATCTGCAGGTGTGCGTGACAAGGTGGCGGGCTGGGTAATGAAGTGTTTCTCTTTACCTGCGCTGTCTTTCACCGCTTTGGATACGTGGGACTGTTTGATGTGTTTGTCTTCAAACATCTCAGGCACGTTGTAAACCTGTCCTGCGGGAACGCCAGCATTGTTCAGCGTCTCGACCCAGTACTCGACGGTATTGGTGCGGAACACCTCGTTGATGACTTCGTTGCAACGCTTGCGGTTGATCGAGCGTGATTTTTCATTCTCGAAATCCGGATCATTGAGCCATTCTGGTTTGTTGCATATTTCAACCAGTCTTAGCCAGTTCCCTTGACCAGAGGCACCGAGATTGAACACCCCGTCGCTTGCTTCGAACAAGCCCATTGGCGTGGAGGTGGGGTGGTCGTTGCCGGCTTGCCCAGGTACATCACCCTCGTTGAGGTAACGCGCAGCCTGAAAATCCATCATGGCAATTTGCGAGTGCAGCAGCGAGGCATGAACCCACTGACCGCGTCCAGAGCGCTCACGCTCCTGCAGGGCAACCAGAATGCCGATACTGGCATACAAGCCCGCACTCATGTCGGCGACAGCCAGACCGGCACGCACCGGGCCACCACCAGGTATGCCTGTTACGGACATCAAGCCACCCATGCCCTGCATGATCTGGTCAAAACCTGGACGTGAGGAATACGGACCCGTTTGACCGTATCCTGAAATACTCGCGAGAATGATGCGAGGGTTGACTGCAGCGAGCGATTCATAGTCCACGCCAAGTTTCTTCTTGATGTCGGGACGCCAGTTCTCGACCACAACGTCAGCGGTTTTCACCAGACGCATCATGATTTCAAGTGCACCTGGTTTTTTCAGGTTCAGTGTCAGTGAACGCTTGTTACGATTCAGGTTCTGGAAGTCTCCGCCTTCCCGATTGGCCGCAAACATTCCTTCGTTGGGGTCTACACCTTTGGGCGGCTCAATGCGGATGACATCAGCACCAAAATCGGCCAGGATTCGGACGCAGTTTGGACCCGCACGGACGCGTGACATGTCCAGTACACGAAGATTAGAAAGCGCTGAAGAAGCCTGGATTTTTGACATTTTCTTTATTTTTCAATTGGTTAAGTGGTCTGGCCCGACATTTCTGTAGATTTGAGTGCGTCAGACGGTTTGATGGATGTTTTATATGTTGCTTTAGGAGTTTTTGCAAGAGATACTCACACAGTCACTAAGTTATAACAGTTAAGACTAAATAAACAGATAACAATTCAAGGAATTTTCATGGCTGAGCTGATCGTTGAAAAAAAGGGTTCCGTGGGATACATCACTTTCTCAAACCCTACAAAAATGAATGCGATGACTGTCCAGATGTGGGCGGATGTTCCCAAAGCAATCGATGCGTTCGATGCCGATCCTGAGGTTCGGGTCATTGTTGTGGCAGGTGATGGTGAAAAAGCCTTTATTTCCGGGGCAGACATTTCGCAATTTAATGAGTTGCGGGCCTCGCAGGAAGCCCAGGAGCAATACGAAATTGCTGTGTCGGGTGCGATGAATGCTCCGGTCAATTGTTCAAAACCGATCATTGCCAAAATTCGCGGTTTTTGTTTCGGTGGCGGTCTTGGTATGGCCGCAGCATGCGATATACGGATCTGCACAGAAGATGCGACCTTCAGAATGCCCGCTGCACGCTTAGGCCTTGGTTATGGCCATAAAGGTATTAAAAGGTTTACAGATATTATTGGCTTGGCGAATGCGACTGATATTTTTTCAACCGCCCGCCGTTTTGATGCACACGATGCCTTGCGCATGGGTTTTGTGAGTAAAGTCTGCTCGGCTGCTGAGTTTGATGCCACCATTGATCTCTATACCAAGATGATTTCTGAAAACGCGCCTTTGACTGTGGCGGCAGCCAAATTCAATATCAGACAAGTCTGTGCGCATCCGGACGAGCAGGATCTTGAGCAGGCGGTGCGCATGGTTGAAAAGTGTTTCGCCAGCGAAGACTTCAAAGAGGGGCGCGCAGCTTTTCTTGAAAAGCGTCAGGCTCAATTCAAAGGGCGCTAAATCATGCAAGCACCCTATGCTGTGTATGTGACCAAACTCGGCGGGCCTGAAGTATTGCAGGCTCAACCGATCGCTATGCCGCAAGCAAAACCCAACGAAGTCGTGATTGCGCATACGGCGATCGCCGTGAATTTTGTGGATGTCTATTTGCGGGCGGGTCAGCCGCATTCACATAATCCCGAGCCACCGTTCATACCTGGTGTCAGTGCGGTGGGACGTATCGTCGAAGTTGGCTCCTGCGTTAAAGACCTGGCTGTCGGTGACCTGATCACCTATACCAACGCTGGTGTTGGAAGCTACTGCACCCATGTCGCGCTGCCTGCAGACAGAGCGATTCCAGTCCCTGAGGGGCTTAGCGCAGAACGCGTTGCTGCAGGGATTGTGCGTGCATTGACAGCGCAATACTTGCTCAAACAGATGTATCCGTTCAAAGCGGGTGATACTGTCTTGATCCATGCCGCAGCAGGTGGTGTCGGACAGATCTTGACACAGTGGGCTAAGCGGCTTGGTTTGCGTGTCATCGCCACGGCAGGGAGCGATAAGAAAGTCAGGATCGCACTTGAGCTGGGGGCTGACTATGCAATCAACTACTCCACGCAAGATTTTGTCTCTGAGGTAAAACGCATGACGAATAATGAAGGCGTTTGCGTGGTGTTTGATTCGGTCGGAAAAACGACTTTTGATGGCTCGGTCGCTTGCCTGGCCCCTAAAGGCTTGGTCATTAATTACGGTACGGCCTCTGGTCAGGTTGAAGGGTTCGCTTTGCAGGATCTGCACGCGCGTTCGCTCTGGGTCTGCCGACCGACTTTGCGCACCTACGTTGCGAAAAGAGAGGAGATGCTGGCCATGAGCGTCGATGCCTTCGAAATGCTAGCTGACCCCACGGTTAGGCTTGATATTGAGGCGGTGCTGCCACTCACACAAGCGGCTGAGGCACACCGCTTGCTCGAAGGTCGAACCACTACAGGTGCGATTGTTTTAGTGCCCGATATGGCTTGAGTCATGCAGCCTAGCGTTTAGGAAACTGCATCATCAGAATCGAGACACCCTGCTCGCCCGCAATGATTGTGGGCGCAGGTTCGTCCGGCGTTGCAAAAGCCATTGAACGCTCGCTCGCGACATGTTCATTGATCATGCATTGCCCTTTCAGCACCAGCCAGTATTGACCCCTGCCTGTTTGTGGCTGAGGGCCATTGATCGTCATGGCACTCGTGGTTTGATAAAGCGTTGCACCAAGACCGTCTGCTTCGAACGGGATCACGTTTTGTTCCAGAACACCTTCAATTCTGGCGGGGCCGTCCGGGTTGCGGGCTAAAGCAGGTACCAGGCCCAGCCCATGGCGATAGGGATGCTCACGTGACATGAGACCTGCCTTTTTTTCGGGCATCCATTGGGCGCCCGGGTCCCAACCATTACGCAGTGTGTAGTACTCGATCGGAGAAGTGGTGGCGTGAATCGGGGCGTATGGCGTGAAGGCCATCGCATAATGTACCGTCATGCCTGTAATGGGTTTGATGCCGAAACTGCCTTCACCTGAGACAAAGACCTGAAACTGATCGGCCTGATGATAGTGCCCCGGCAGACGGCTGTTAGCCTCTTGTTCGACCAGAAAGGCAATCGGTTCGATCGGAGGTGGAAAGGACTCGGGAGCCCTGCCTGGCAAGCCCTTTACTTTGCGTTCTACCGCATTGATGCCAATGCACGAGGAAACATAACTGTCGGGTCCATTTGGCACTTTGTAAAAATGCTTGTTGGCAAGGCCGTATTCTTTTGCGGCAAAGGAGAGCATGTCGGACAATCCCTGAAAATAATTATTCTAATGCGTCTGATCTTACTGACTGGCTGAGCAACTGTCGATGGCTCTACCAGTTAAAGCTAAATTTATGTTGCCACGGCGTCACGAAAACTCTGTGGTACCGGGACGGGACGCTGTGTCGCACGGTTGACACAGACGTGTACAAAAAGACCTTGCGCGGCAGCGAGCTCAGACTCCTTTGTGAACACGGCAACCTCGTAGGTGACAGAACTATTTCCTAACTTGCCCACTCTGACGCCCACCTGGATTGTCCCTGGAGACGAGATTTGGCTGTGATAACGGCATTCTGAGGCGACTACCAATGTTTGAAGCTCGCCGCTGATGAGTTTGCGCAAGTCATTGGTCATTAAGTAGCCGTCAACCGCAGTGTCAAAAAACGAGTAGTAATGAGCGTTATTGATATGCCCGTAGGCATCGTTATCTGCCCATCTCAGGGTAATGGTTTCGAAAAATGCGAAGTCCTTTTTTAGCCAGGGCTGTCTGTTTTCAGCCTGCGAACGGAGGGGGGGATGCTGGATTGTCATGTTTGGATGATAAGAAGATGTGAAAACATTTATCGTTTGCTGACTCGCTTTCCACTATTATGCAGTTTTAGATTACTGAAATTTACGCCAAATGCGCGGCGTATTCAAAAAATATGGAAATCACCCAGATTCAGGTTAAATATCTTGAGCTCGAGGACCGCATGATGATGCGGATTAATTTGGATGAGAATAAGCATGTAGCCTTTTTACTTACCAGGCGTATTTGCCGCTTCATGCTTGAAAACCTGAGTGTTTTTCTTGATTTGCCTGTGCAAAGTGCTTTGCCTGTGTCACAGGCTGCACCCCAAATTCCACGACAGTTTGAGGGAAACAAAGAAAACCTGGAACCCTTCGCTGGCCTGGACCTGAAAACTCCCTTTCAGGAGCGCAAAGCAGCAGAAAGTATCCTGTCGACTGGTAACGATAAAGAGTTAGTCGCCAACGCAGCCTGCAAGCGGGAACAGGACACCGTCAGTTTCACCTTTTTTATTCAGGATGCAGAATCACTGAATTTAAATCTACCTAAAAAACTCGCATTGGGTATTCATCAGTTGCTCGCAGAGATTGCGACGCAGGCACAGTGGTTTACGGGACTAACTCAGATTGCTGCGGTCGAAGCCTCTCAAGCCAGCGAAGAGGTGCAGCAAACTAAAACCTCGGTTACCTATCACTGAGTTGTTTATGACCGATCATGCCGCAAGCTCACTCATGTAGTCACCACGGGGCGTGCGGTTCGCGCAAGGTTTGCCTCGTTATGAATAAAAAAACTGAGCTAATAACCGCTGCATAAATATCGATATAAATTCTTTGTTGTTCGCCTGAACAAGACAACGCCTTAGCATCCTCATCTTTGAAATTGAAATCGACTCGCCTCTGATTTGAGAGAGCTGATTTTCTGCGCTGCCGCGGGCACGCAAGAGAGAATAAGATGATTGAGCAAACAATTGAGCTGTGGCGAATTCCTGAAAATCTTGTTGATCAGGAGTTGTTGGATAAAAAAATAGCTACCCTGTACGATCGGCTCCGGCATATCGAGCAAAACAATAAGTGTGTTCGTTTCGCAACAAGTCTGGCGGTGGAAGACATGGTCTTGACCGATGCGATTGCCACGAATCAGTTTGCAATCGAGATCTTCACGCTTGATACCGGACGTTTGCCCCAGGAAACGCTCACCATGCTCAGTCGCTGTGAAGCGCACTATCAAATCCGCATTCAAGTTGCGACGCCACTTGAAAAAGGCGTGACACAGTATGTGCAGCAGTTTGGTGTCAATGGCTTTTATGAGTCAGAACAAGCTAAAAAGGCTTGCTGTTTTGCACGCAAGGTCGAGCCACTTAATCGTATGCTGAGTGGCGCTGATGCGTGGCTCACAGGGCAGCGCAAAGAGCAGGCGGTTACGCGCGAAGAACTTGAGTTTGAGGAGTTCGATGCCGCGCGCGAGATGCTTAAATTCAATCCCCTATACGACTGGACGCAGCAAGAGATCTGGGCCTATGTGCAGACTCGTCAAGTGCCTGTTCATCCTCTGCATCTCCAGGGGTATGCCAGTATTGGTTGTGAGCCTTGCACACGTGCCATCAGGAGTAACGAGGACATCAGGGCGGGTCGCTGGTGGTGGTTACAAAACCAAAGCAAAGAGTGCGGTTTGCATGTAACGCCAGCTGCTCAGCAGGAAGCTGCGCAATTGATTGACAAGGTATCGCAACTCGAGCAGTCAAGACCGCTCATCAATAACGATTATCTCGATTGGCTGGAGGCGGAGTCGATTTATATCATTCGCGAAGTTGTTGGACAGTGCGCAAATCCAGCGATGCTTTTTTCTGGTGGCAAGGATTCCATCGTGATGTTTCATCTGGCGCGCAAAGCGTTCAGATTCGGTGCCCGTGAAATAAAACTTCCCTTTCCTCTGGTGCATATCGATACAGGCCATAACTACCCTGAAGTGATTCAGTTCCGTGATGATATTGTTAAGCGCACCGGGTCGCAGCTGATTGTCGGACATGTGGAGGATTCAATTCGCAAAGGCACGGTTAAGCTGCGAAAGCAAACTGATTCTCGCAATGCTGCACAGGCAACGACCTTGCTTGAGACGATCGCCCAATACCGTTTTGACGCCTTGATGGGAGGCGCTCGACGCGATGAGGAGAAAGCACGAGCAAAGGAACGTATTTTTTCGTTTCGCGATGAGTTTGGACAATGGGATCCAAAAGCACAGCGCCCTGAACTCTGGCGTTTGTATAACGCGCGCATCTCCTCAGGTGAGCATATGCGTGTTTTCCCAATTTCAAATTGGACCGAGCTCGATATCTGGCAATACATCGCGCGTGAGGGGCTCGAATTACCCAGTATTTATTACAGCCACAAGCGGGAGGTTGTGCAAAAAAATGGTTTGCTTGTTCCCGTCACGTCCGTAACGCCAAAAAGCCTAGACGATCGCAGCGAGGTTGTTGCGGTCAGATTCAGGACTGTGGGCGACATCAGTTGCACTTGTCCCGTTGCGAGCACGGCGGCAACACCGCAGGACATTATCCAGGAGACCGCCTTATCTGAAGTCACAGAGCGTGGCGCTACCCGTATGGATGATCAGACCAGCGAAGCCTCGATGGAGCGTCGTAAAAAAGAAGGATATTTCTGATGAATCAGCAGCAAATTTCAGGCAACCAAGTCGAGCCGAACAAGAGCCAGTCACAAAGCGTTGTGCGTTTCATTACAGCAGGTAGTGTTGATGATGGAAAAAGTACCTTAATCGGTCGTTTGCTCTACGACAGTAAAGCAGTGTTAGCCGACCAGTTACTGGCCTTGGCAAAAACGCGACATGCGCGCGTGAAAGCCAGTGATGCGCAGGTCGATCTGGCTCTTCTGACCGATGGTCTTGAAGCAGAGCGTGAGCAAGGTATTACGATTGATGTCGCCTACAGATACTTTGCAACCGCTCGCCGTAAATTCATTGTTGCGGACGCACCCGGTCATGAACAATACACACGCAATCTTGTCACGGGCGCTTCGCAAGCGGAGGTGGCTGTTGTGCTGGTGGATGCGACACGCATAGATCTGGCAACGGAACCAGCGAGTCTGCTCGCCCAAACTAAACGCCATGCTTCGATTGTGCGTTTGTTAGGTTTGCAGCACGTGGTGTTCGCAGTCAATAAGATGGATTTGTTGAATTTCGATGAGACCATCTTCAATAAAATTCGTCAGTCGATTCAGTCGTTAGCCCGCACGATTGGCTTGCCCTCGCCGGTGATCATCCCTGTCTCGGCGCTGCAAGGCGATAACGTTGTCGATCTGAGTGAGCGCACCCCTTGGTGGCGAGGTCCAAGCTTGCTTCAGTGGTTGGAGTCTGTCGAGATAGCGAAGTCTGCGGCATTACCTGCGTTGCGTTTGCCTGTCCAGTATGTGGCTAGACAGGACGGCAGCGCTGCGGACGATTTCCGCGGATACCTGGGGCAGGTCGAGTCGGGGCAAATATTTTCTGGCCAGTCGGTAAAAATATTACCAGGTGGTCAGGTCACGACAGTTGCGGAAATCCAGGTGGCAAACGCTTTACCTGAAAAATTGACTGACTCTGGCGTTGCAAAAGCGCAAGCAGGGCAGGCTGTGATGATTCGTCTCGCCGATGATGTGGATGTCTCGCGCGGTGATCTGATTGTTTCGGCGAGTGCCTCAGAGCAACAGCCCGTGCTGGCGAAAGCGCTGCAAGCGGATGTCTGCTGGCTCGATACTGATTCTTTGTCACTGTCGCGAAAATATTTACTCCAGCACACGACACAAACGGTATTCGCCAAGGTCAAGGATATTGAGCAGGTACTCGATATTCACACGCTGTCGCAGGGCTTTGGCGCCTCCACCATCAAAACCAACGAGATTGGTCGTATTAATCTTATTCTGCAAAAACCAATCGCGGCAGACTTATATGATGAGTCAAGCGCAACCGGTTCGTTTGTGCTGATTGATGATGCGACCAAGCATACGGTTGCAGCCGGCATGATTCGCCATGCTTGCGCCTAGAGACCTCTAAAATTTACAGGAGGCATGAACAGCATGCTGTCGAAATTATTTGTATTTTTAAAACTGTTTGGCGCGAGCCTGTTGATATTCGGTTTTTCTTTTAATGCCTATGCGCAGGCCACATTACTGAATGTCTCCTACGATCCTACTCGTGAGCTTTATCAGGATTTCAACAAGGCGTTTGCCAAACACTGGAAACAAACGACAGGTGAAACTGTTTCGCTGCGTCAGTCTCATGGCGGTTCAGGTAAGCAAGCACGCTCGGTGATTGATGGGCTGGAGGCGGACGTTGTCACGCTGGCGCTTGCCTACGATGTTGATGCGCTCACTCAATTTAATCTGATCCCGCTGGACTGGCAGAAACGGCTTCCCAATCAATCCTCTCCTTACACCTCGACGATTGTTTTTCTTGTGCGCAAGGGCAATCCCAAGAAAATTGTTGATTGGAATGACTTGATCAAGCCTGGTATCGCAGTCGTCACGCCTAATCCAAAAACCTCGGGAGGCGCGCGCTGGAATTATCTCGCTGCCTGGGCCTACGCGCTCAAACAGCCAGGTGGTAATGACGTGACAGCGAAAGAATTTGTACGGGCACTTTATGCCAATGTCAAAGTATTGGATTCTGGTGCGAGGGGTGCCACAACTTCCTTTGCTGAACGCGGCATAGGCGACGTATTGCTCGCCTGGGAGAATGAAGCCTATCTTGCGCTCAAGGAATTAGGACCCGCTAGGTTTGAACTGGTGACGCCCTCGCTCTCGATCCTGGCGCAACCGCCTGTCGCTCTCGTTGATAAGGTGGTCGATAAAAAAGGCACAAGAAAAGTAGCGACGGCATATCTTGAATATTTGTATTCACCTGAAGGTCAAGATATCGCAGGCAAGCATTATTACCGGCCGTTTGATCCTGCCATGGCTGAAAAATACGCCGGACAATTCGCAAAATTGAATCTTGTCACGCTCGCCGAGGTATTCGGGAACTGGCAGCAAGTACAAAAAACACATTTCAATGATGGCGGGGTGTTTGATCAGATTATTGTTAAATAACCGCATTTTAGGCAGGGTGCTCTGTTTGTATTTGTGTTTGTACTGTCAAAGGCTTAAGCTTTTAGCATCTCAAACACAATGCATAAGAGTCAACTCATGAGTCGTCAGCAAGCAATCGATCTCGCAACCGCCTATTTTGACCAGGGCACTTTTCAAACCACGCTGGCGCGCAGGGTTGCCCGTCCGACCGAGAGTCAGGAGCCTGGCAAGTTGGACATTCTGACAGCCTATCTGACCGATGAACTCATTCCTGTTTTAAAAAGCCTTGATTTTGACTGTCGTCTCATCCCTAACCCCATAGAGGGTGGCGCCCCTTTTTTGGTGGCTCAGCGCCATGAGACTGGTTCTGCTTTTACCGTGCTCAGTTACGGTCATGGTGATGTGGTGCGGGGCTATGCGCCGCAGTGGCATGCTGGTCTCGAACCATGGACGCTCAATATCCAGGGCGATCGCTGGTATGGACGAGGCACTGCAGATAATAAAGGTCAGCACAGTATCAATCTTGCTGCACTGGAGCAGGTGATTACCGCCCGTCAAGGAAAGCTGGGCTACGACGTCAAACTCATGATTGAAATGGGCGAAGAAATGGGCTCGCCTGGCTTGCGTGAAATGTGCGAACAGCATGGCGAATTATTGGCAGCTGATTTGTTTCTTGCCTCAGACGGTCCTCGTGTGTCGGCTTCGCGACCAACCTTGTTTCTTGGTTCGCGTGGCGCCTTTAATTTTGAGTTACGCATCGCACTGCGTGAGGGTGCGCATCACTCTGGTAATTGGGGGGGCTTACTCAGGAACCCTGGAATCCGCTTGGCCAACGCACTGGCGTCGATGTGCGATGAAAAAGGGAAAATACTTGTTCCTAAATTATTGCCAAGCGCTTTGCCAGAAAATGTCCGGAACGCTTTGAAAAGTATTGAGGTGGGTGGCGGACCCAACGATCCCGAGATCGATCTGGACTGGGCCGAGCCTGGCTTGACGCCGGCCGAACGAGTGTTTGGCTGGAACACCTTTGAAACGCTGGCTTTCAAGACCGGTAACCCTGATGCGCCTGTCAATGCGATTCCCGGGCATGCCGTGGCCTATTGTCAGTTGCGCTATGTAGTAGGTAGTGACAATGAACATTTTGTTGAGCATATCCGTGAGCATCTGGATGCGCATGGTTACTCTGATATAGAAGTGATTGCGAGCCGAGGCGAGGCAGCAGAGGCCACGCGTCTTGATCCGGATAACGCCTGGGTGAAAATGGCGGCCGCTTCGATTAAAGGTTCTGTTGGCAAAGAAGTTGATATCCTGCCTAACCTTGGCGGCACCTTACCTAACGATGCTTTTTCAAAGATACTTGGCTTACCCACTGTCTGGGTGCCGCACTCCTATGCCGCGTGCTCTCAACATGCTCCCAATGAGCATTTGTTAGGTTCAGTCGCCCGTGAATCACTGCAATTGATGGCAGGATTGTGGTGGGACCTGGGAGACCAGGGCGCTCAAATCGCTAAAGCTACTCCGCTTTGATGTCGGCTTCTTTGACGATGCGTGCGTTAGCAGCGAACTCTTGCTTGATTGTTGCGGCAAACTCTGCAGGCGTACTGGTCACGACAAGATTTTCAACTTTTCTGACGCGAGCTTGAGTCTCAGGCTCGTTCAGTACTTTGTTGATTTCGGCATTGAGCTTGTTAATGATTTCCGCCGGTGTTCCGCCAGGGGCAAAGAAGCCAAACAAGGATGTCAGGTTGACCTCTGGATAGCCAAGTTCGCTGAAGGTTCGCATTTGTGGGAGATTGGCTAATCTATCGGGCGATCCAACCGCAAGGGGATTGAGTTTTCCTTGCTCAATCAAGGCGTTCAGGTTCGCATAGGGGTTGGCGAACATCAGGTCAAACTGGCCACCCAGGGCATCAGTAGAGATTTGCGCTCCGCCTTTGTAGGGAATATGGGTCAGCGTAATGCCTGCTTTCTTGTTCAGTTGCTCAAGCATGATGTGCCCAACGGTCCCGTAGCCAGAGGTCGCAACGGTAATGGAGCCCGGGTTTGCCCGACTCAGCGCAATCACATCTTCGAAGGTTTTACCTTTGAACCTGGGCGTCCCCAGCAAATAAATCGGTGAGTACATGGCCGAACCGATCGGTGCGAAATCTTTCAGCGCATCGTAGGGGACTTTCATGACGTGGGGGTTCAGTGTCAGTGGACTAATCGCTGCAAAGCCCAGGGTATAGCCGTCGGGTGCTGCGCGCGCCACCATATCCATACCGAGCGTGGCACCAGCGCCTGCACGATTTTCAATAATGACTGATTGCCCAAGCACAACGGTGAGTCGCTCTGCGAGCATCCTGACAATCGTGTCGCTGACTCCAGCAGTTGGATAGGGAACGATGATTTTTATTGCTCTGTTTGGCCAGTTTTGAGTTTGTGCGATCGCCGGGTGTAAAGACAATAAGCCTGTAGAGCCTAGCGTGACTGAAAGTCCCAGCCCGAGTATTTGACGCCTGGTACTCATTCTGAGATTTCCTTTTCCAGCCACTGTCTGACAAGACGATCCCAGAACCCAGCACCAATTCCAAGGATGTCATCATTAAAGTCGTAAGCGGCGTTATGCAGACTGATCCCGGGCAAGCCGCCATGACCATTGCCAATGAAACCGTAGGCTCCGGGTACTTTTTCCAGCATAAAGCTGAAGTCTTCTCCTGTCATGGCGGGCAGCACGTCATCTTGTGCATTTTTAGGCCCGACCGTTGCCGCCATCACCTCTGCCATAAAGCGCGCCTGCCTGGGGTGATTGTCGGTACTGGGGTAGCCGGGTTTGAGGATGATTTTCGCTTGCGCTCCATGCGCTTGCGCGACATGGGTGCTCATTCGCTCCATTGCAGTCGACAGATGATTGAGCGTTTCCTTTTTGAGTGTCCGGCAGGTGCCGTAAATCACAGCTTCATTTGGAATGATGTTTTCTGTCGTGCCGGCTTCGATTTTTCCGACGGTCACCACGGCACTGTCCAGCGGATCGGTGGTGCGTGATACGAGTGTCTGCAGTTGCGTGACCAAGGCGCACGCTACAGGGATCGGGTCGATGGTGCTGTGAGGTTGCGCAGCATGACCGCCGTGTCCGGAAATCCTGATTTCAAAACGACTGGTTGCTGCCATGATCGGACCAACACGTACGCCCATTTTTCCCGCTGGCATTGCCGGCCAGTTATGCAAAGCAAAAACAGCTGCAACCGGAAATTTTTCGAACAGGCCCTCCTCGATCATGACGCGCGCACCTGCGCCGCCTTCTTCCGCAGGCTGAAAAATGAAATGTACGGTGCCATCAAAGTCTGGCTTGGCTTTAAGCAGCGTTGCGCCGCCCAGCAGCATGGCGGTATGGCCATCGTGGCCGCACGCATGCATACGGCCGGGGTATTGGCTGATGTGCTCGAACTGATTCATTTCCGTAACAGGTAGCGCATCCATATCGGCACGAAGGGCGATCGCCCGTTTCGGATCAGCTGCGTTTGGACCCGTGCCGCGCAGGGTAGCAACAATGCCTGTTTTGCTCCAGCCGCGATGTACCGTCAGTCCTAATTCTCCAAGGTAGCCGGCAATCTGGTCAGAGGTACGGAATTCCTCGAACTTTAATTCCGGATGAGCGTGGAGGTCTCGTCGAAAGCTAATCAGTTTACCCAGATAGGGCGTAATGTCAGAGGTGGCTTGCATGGTTTCTCGGCAGGAATGAGTGCTAGTCGCTTGTGACTCAGTATATAGTTTGTACTGTGCCTGTAAACATACATTCGTGAAAGGTTTTTTATGCAGAAAAATTTCGATCTGATTATTCGACGCGCTAGCGTGGTTGATGGGACTGGCGCCCCACGCTATTCGGCTGATATCGGTATTATTGGTGATCGTATAGTTAAAATCGGTGATTTATCGTCAAGTTCTGCGAAAAACGAAATTGATTTGCAGGGTAAGGTAGCTGCTCCCGGGTTTATTGATGCCCATACCCACGACGATCGCATGATGTTGTCCGATCCTGAGATGACACCAAAAATCAGCCAGGGTGTGACCACGATTATTGGCGGGAATTGCGGTGTCTCTCTGGCGCCTATGCCTCGCCCGATTCCGGATCCTGTGACACCACCGCTGAATTTGCTGGATGATGAGGGGGCATGGTTCAAATTTCCAACTTTCGCCTCCTATCTTGAGGCCTTAAAAGCTCAGCCGTGTGCGACCAACCGTGCCATGCTTGTAGGACATACAACACTGCGAGTCGCTGTGATGGACGATCTCGAAAATGCCGCAACGCCTGAACAAATAGAGCAAATGAGCTTGCTCGTGACAGAAGCGATGCAGGCAGGTGCTATTGGCGTATCCACGGGACTGTTTTATGAGCCAGCGGTGGCAGCACCGACCGAGGAGGTCATCGAAATATGTCGAACCCTTAAAAAATACAACGGTTTGTATTGCACGCACATGCGCGATGAGGCGGATGGCGTCATGGACTCTCTCGAAGAAACATTCCGGATCGGTCGCGAAGTCGGTGTGCCGGTTGTCATTTCGCATCACAAACTGATTGGGCAAAAAAATTACGGGCGCGCGGACGAGACGCTCGCATTTATTCAGAAAAGTATGGCTAGCCAGCCGATCTGTCTGGATTGCTATCCCTACACTGCAGGCTCGACGGTTTTATCCTGGAGTCGCGCGGTCACCTCTGCGCGCGTGATTGTGACCTGGTCGAAAAAAATGCCTGAATACGCGGGTCAGGACCTGGATAAGATTGCTGAAAAAATGGGTGTTTCCCAGGAGGAGGCGATTGAAAAGTTGCTTCCTGCAGGAGCCATCTATTTCCGGATGGACGAGGGCGATGTGCAAAAAATCCTGCAGTTCGCACCTACCATGATTGGCTCAGACGGACTGCCACACGATGCTTCACCACACCCAAGGTTATGGGCCACCTTTCCTCGCGTGCTGGGGCATTATCGGCGCGCTCTTGGTCTGTTCAACCTTGAGACGGCTGTGCATAAAATGACGGGACTGACCGCAGTGAATTTTGGTTTGACCGATCGCGGTGTGCTCAAAGAAGGGGCTTACGCAGACTTGACTTTGTTTGATGACGAAACCGTGGATGCTGTTGCGACGTATGAGAATCCTATTGCGCTCTCCAGAGGGATCGAGATGGTAATCGTCAACGGTGAGGTTGTGTGGAGTCATGGTCAGGCAACGGGCGCAAGACCTGGGCGTGTGTTGTCCAGACCTTTAGCTGCCTTGCAATGATTGTTTCATTTTGCGTTTAAAGTGAGACTTTGAAATAAAAAATACTGATGAGAGACGATAGGACCTGCATGCAAAACCCACTACAAAATTCGCTACAAAACTCACTACAAAACTCACTACAAAACTCACTACAAAAACTTGATACCCAACAACTGAACCGAGCCATTACTCTGCTGGATGAAGAATGGCTGCAGCACGATCCAGATCTTGGACCCGTGATGCCACTCGTCCTGGGCCGTGGTGTCGGACAGGACTGGCACAAGGCAGGGACGTTCAGACATCACTTGATTGGCGTGACCCGCACTCTGACTCTCTGGCAGCAACCCCTGGTTGTCAGGCAACTCGGTTTGTTGCATAGCGTCTACGGCAATATGCATGTTGATCTGATGAAGTTCGATATCAACACTGAGCGCGGTCGCCTGCAGCAGGCCGTGGGTGTCGAGGCGGAGCGCCTGATTCATTTGTTCTGTGTCATTTCGCGAACAGAGTTTTTACGTGAGTTGTTCAAGGGTAAGTTACAGGCCGATGGAACTTTACCTATGACCCTGAATGGTCAACCTTATTTGCTCGCACCAAAGGATGTCGCGATTTTCATTGTCACAACAATGGCTGATATCTGTGAGCAGTGGTACAGCTGGCAGGATGATATCTACACGGGTTATCCGGATTATGAAAATCGCTCGGCTGAGATGCATTGGGCGGCAGCCCTGTGGCCCGGACCTATGCGCCCAACGACTTATCGTGTTGGACAGATGTCTCGTCTGGGGCATTATTTACATCATCCCGCGCTTAAGGATCTGCTGCCTCACCCTCCTGTCTTTGCTGGCGGCACGCAAATATTGAGTCCCGCAGAAGAAGCCTCTGCAGCCTCGTTGTACTGGTCGGTGATTTCACAAAACCAGCCTTTAATTTCCTCTGAGGCCACCCGCGGTGTGCTGGAGCAAACGATCAAATTAAACCCCTGGGTGGCTGAACCGCAATTACTGCTGGCACAGTTGCACCTGACGCACCGGGAATTCGAACAGGCAGAGCTTTACGCGGCGAGTGGTGTGCAACTCGTATCGAGCTGGGGTAATACCTGGGATAAGAGAATTGGCTGGGATGCCTGGATGTCCTGGGGGCGTGTGTTGTTGCAGTCTGCCCAAAAACGGCGGTGGCCTGAGCATATCAATAAACTCAATAACGTTGCCCTGGCACCTGACTAACTGGCAGAAGACTCAATCAAACCTGACTAGAGCAAAGCTCAACAATTTCTGTGTCGTCAGCAAGTAGCGGCCGGCACAGAATCTTGTAGCCGTCCGCATCGAAACCAGAAGCCTGTGTTGTCAGTGCTCGCGCCTGGTCCATATCAGTTGTCGAGCCCAGATAGCACCAGTTTTGTACGACGTGTATCTGCGTCATGTCGGGATGGCGCTCGATCAGTCCAATTGCTCCCGCGTAGGGCCAACAGATGACTTTGATGCTGTTAAGCGCTGCGACAAGTCTTCTCTGGTGATCCTCCAGCGGCTCTCTGGCGCTACATGCTCCGGCGCAACGATTAATCATTGAGCGAAAGCAAGGTTTTCCAGCTTTATTTTTTTCCAGACCTAACAGCCCAAGGCAAAGTCGATGTTCGTCAGCGAAATCGCGGATTTTTTCAAGAGCCGATTGCCGGCTTGAGAACAAGCCAAACAAGCCCGTCTGTGTTGCGAAATCAATATCTCTGGAATAAACAACGACTGGTTTCCCGTCCTGAAGTGTTAAGGAACACATTTGTTTGGTGCGTCTTAATTTCTGATTGAACAGGGGGTGTTGTTGCTTGATCAGGCTTGCTTCGAGTAGCAATGCGCCAATTTCTCCCGCGCAGCGTATGAAGCTGATGCGCTGGGTTTGTCGAAGCATACGGGCTTCGTCTTGGGTACGTAGATGGGAAAGCACGCGATTGCGGATGTTGATGCTTTTGCCGATATAAAGCGGCAAGTCCCCCTGCGCGCCGTGGAAGATATAGACACCCGGTGATGTCGGGAGGTCGTTGATCGCCTCACGCAGATGCGTCGGATATTCGTAGACTGTAGAACGAATCACGGGTTCAAACAACTGAGCGCAACTGCCTCGGCTACGCGTATGCCATCGACGCCTGCTGACAAAATGCCCCCTGCGTAGCCTGCGCCTTCGCCTGCGGGATAAAGACCTTTGACGTTGAGGCTTTGCATATTTTCACCACGTGTGATGCGCAAAGGCGACGACGTTCTGGTTTCAACGCCCGTCAGCATTGCATCAGGCATCGAGAAGCCTTTGATTTGTTTTTCAAAGGCGGGAATGGCTTCGCGAATCGCTTCTATTGCATAGGACGGTAAGCTCTCGGCCAGATCAGTTAAGTGCACGCCCGGTTTGTAGGAAGGGATCACGCTGCCGAGCTCCGTTGAGGCGCGCCCTGAGAGGAAATCACCTACCAGCTGACCTGGTGCTTCATAGCTGCTGCCTCCCAGCTCATACGCTTTAGACTCAAGCTTACGCTGGAATTCGATACCGGCCAGAGGTCCGCCAGGATAGTCCTCGGGCGTGATGCCCACAACGATCCCCGCATTGGCGTTGCGCTCGTTACGCGAGTATTGGCTCATGCCATTTGTGACGACACGATTTGGCTCAGAGGTCGCAGCGACCACAGTGCCGCCTGGGCACATGCAAAAACTGTAGACGGCACGTCCATTTCTGGCATGATGCACGAGCTTGTAGTCAGCGGCTCCGATCAGCTTGTTGCCCGCGTGTGGACCTAACCTGGCGCGATCAATCAGTGACTGTGGGTGCTCGATGCGAAAGCCAACCGAAAAAGGCTTGGCTTCCATGAAGACCCCTGCATCGTGTAAGACTTTAAACGTATCGCGCGCACTGTGACCGAGTGCGAGCACAACGTGATCGGCTTGTATGGTTTCGCCGCTTTCGAGTTGGATGCCACGAATCTGTTGGTTGTCGATGTCAAAGCCAGTTACTTTTTGCGAAAACCTGATTTCACCTCCCAGGGAGATGATTTCTTCACGCATTTTCTCGACCACTCCGACTAGCCTGAACGTTCCAATATGTGGCTTGGCGACATATTCAATTTCCTCAGGCGCACCGGCTTTGATGAATTCACGGATAACCTGGCGACCATAGAATTTTGGATCTTTAATCTGGCTATATAGTTTTCCATCGGAAAAGGTCCCCGCTCCGCCTTCGCCAAACTGGACGTTGGACTCCGGATTTAAAACATTTTTGCGCCATAAGCCCCAGGTGTCCTGGGTGCGTTCACGTACTGCTTTACCACGTTCGAGAACGATGGGTTTAAAGCCCATTTGCGCGAGCAGCAGAGCCGCGAAAATCCCGCAAGGTCCAAAGCCTATGACTACAGGACGCAGTCTGGAGGAGGTGTGCGTGCGTTGACTGGCATTGGCAAGGAAGTGATAGCTTGTATCCGGCGTGGGTTTGACGTGCAAGTCAGCTTTGAATTTAGCCAGCACGGCGGGTTCGTTTTTAACGCTGACATCGACTGTATAGATGAATGAAAGCGCGCTGTTTTTACGTGCGTCGTAACTGCGTTTGAACAGTTTGAAATCCAGCAAATCCTGGGCAGTAATGCCCAGGCGCTGGATAATCGCGGCTTGCAGTGCCTCGGGGGCATGGTCGACAGGCAGGCGGAGTTCGGTAATGTGGATCATAGACAGAACGATACACAAAAAGACCCGGTTATGGGGTCAGACCGGCCTCTTTTTCTTCCGCCAGCACGCGCTCGAACTCCTTGAACGCCTCCAGTGAGGCGGGAACGCCGCAATAGACGGTGCAATGCAGAATGACCTCTGCAATTTCCTCGATAGTTGCCCCTGTTTGTCGTCTGGCTTTGATGTATAGGCGCAATTCATTGGGTCTATTCATGGATACCATCAGTGCGACATTAATCAGATTGCGTACGCGATGGTCCAGTACGTCACGCGACCAGACATGACCCCAGACTGCTTCGGTAATGAGCTCTTGAAACGGGGCTGTGAGTTCAGTGGTTTTTGCAAGAGCGGCATCGACGTATTCAGCACCGAGCGTTTCCCGACGTAACGCCATGCCTTTGGTAAAGCGCTCGGAACTAATGTGGTCCAGCTTCATAAATTGCCTCCTAGTGATTGTTTTGAATTATTCCGGTTTGGTGTTGCTTTCTTTAACGACCTTATCCCAGCGTTTGATTTCAGCGGCAAGATAGCTGGCGTATTGTTCTGGTGTCGAACCGAGCACTTGCGCGCCATGGGACAGGAGCTTTTCCTTGATCTCGGGGAGCGCAAGGATTTGCATGATTTCTGTATTCAGACGGTTGATAACCGCAGCGGGTGTTTTGCCAGGTGCCATGATGCCTTGCCAGGCGCCGACTTCAAAACCTTTCATACCGCTTTCCTCAAGAGTGGGTACATTCGGTAAGGCTGGCGAGCGCTCTAAAGTAGAGACTGCCAGAGGCTTGATACGGCCTTCCTTGGCAAACTGGAGTCCGACCGCCATAGGCTCCATATCGAATTGAACTTCGCCTGCGACGACAGCCATGACCGAGGGGGCGCTGCCTTTATAAGGAATGTGATTGGCAGTTACGCCTAACTGATCCATCATGAGTAGAGGGGCAAGGTGGGTGATGTTGCCGATTCCAGCAGAACCAAAAGTAATCAGCCCTGGTTTTGCTTTCAATAACGCGGCGAGTTCCATGACGTTATTGGCAGGGACTGAAGGATTGACCGCAAGCAACATGGGTACAACCGTAGTCAAAATGACTGGAGCGAGATCTCTCTGCGTGTCGAATGTCAGGTTCTTATAGAGCGCAGGGCTCAGCGCAAGCGAGGACGTGTTGTAGAGCAAGGTATAGCCATCCGCTGGGGCTCTGGCAACAGCTTCGCTCGCGATATTGCCGTTAGCCCCCGCTTTGTTTTCAATAATCACGCTTACTCCCATACGCTCGGACATTTTTTGTCCGATGATGCGAGCAATGATGTCTGTCGCACCACCTGGAGGGAAGGGTACGACGATCTTGATCGCCTGGCTTGGATATGCCGAGGGTGCTTGCGCAAAGCTTGTAGTCACTGCGCTCAGAGACATGCAGGCCCCCAAGGTGAGCAGGGCACGAATCAGCAGGAATTTTGGTTTTTTGATGAATTGTCTCAGTATGTCCATCGTTATTGCCTCGGGTTTTAATAAGTATGGAGGTGTTTTCTGATTATGCAGACAACAGTAACACCCGGCAATCATGATTTGCACGCATGCTTTCAGAATATGGAAACAAAGCTCGCCAAATGCTAAAGTTGGCTGCACATATCTGAGCTGTACGAGTCTGTTAATCAATCATTATTAATCATGTGGAGTGGCAATGGATTACAACCTCAAGGCAAAGGTGGCACTGGTCACTGGAGGATCGAAAGGGATTGGTTTTGCGATAGCAGAGGCCTTGGCGGCCGAGGGCTGCGCCTTGAGACTTGTCGCGCGTGACTTGGCTTCATTGAAAGAGGCTCGCGAGAAAATCAAACAAAAATATCCCGTTGAAATTCAAATTGAATCTGTCAATCTATCCGAGCCTGGGAGTGCGCAAGAGCTTGGTGCCGCATTTCCTGAGACCGATATTCTGATTAATTCAGCTGGTGCGATTTCGCGCGGTAGCCTGCTCAATATCGATCCCGCCGGGTTTCGCGAAGGGTTCGAAGGCAAGGTGATGTCAACCATCATGCTCAGCCGCGCAATCTATCCCCACATGATGCAGCGCAAGTCAGGCGTCATCATTAATATCATTGGCATCGCTGGTGAAAAGCTCAATCCAAATTCGATCGGCACCTCAATCGCCAATGCTTCTCTGATCGCTTTTACCAAAGCCTTTGGTGCTGAAAGCGTGGACCATGGAGTGAGGGTGCTGGGTATCAATCCGGGTTTGATCCATACACCGCGTACTGAAAATCTATTGCATCCAAAAACCGAGGTCGATCGTCAGGCCTACGGCAAGCTCATGGCAAACCTGCCTTATGGCCGAATGGGTAAGGCCGAGGAGGTCGCTAATCTGGCTGTGTTTTTTGCCTCGGATGCAGCTAAATACATCAGCGGAGATGTTATCTCCGTTGATGCAGGTTCGCGTTTTCGAGCTTAGGGTGTTTCGGGGTATGTGCTATTCAGGACGTACCCCGATTTCCTTGATGATTTTGCTCCACACTTGATCTTCTTTTTCGACAAACTTTGCGAATTGTTCAGGTGTGTCTGTACTGCTTTCCGCGCCAATGTCAGCGATGCGTTTGACCATCGCGGGCGAGGCCATGATTTTCATCACTTCCTGATGCAGGCGTGTCACGATCTCTGGTGGGGTGCAAGCAGGTAAAAATAAGGCATACCACTCATACAGCTCAAAACCGGGAAATCCTGATTCGGCGATAGTTGGGATGTCAGAAAGTGAGGCTGGTCTTTTAGCGCCTGTGGTGGCGATGCCCCGTAATTTGTCCGTGCGGACATAGGGAATCGTAGAGGTGGGGCTGTTGATCAGCATTTGAATATGGCCTGCCAGTAAGTCTGCCAGAGCGGGGCCACCACCTTTGTAGGAAATTTCAGTAATGTTGACGCCTGCAAGCTTGATCAGGTATTGCATGGACAACTGACCAGAGGTCAGACCTCCGGGTGTTCCATAAGCCAGCGCGCCAGGTTTTTCTTTCGCAAGTGCGATGAGTTCCTGGACGGTTTTCACAGGAACGTTGGGGTTCACTGTGAGCAAGCCAGGCATGAGTGCCAGCATCGCGAGCGGGATGAAATCCTTTTTTGAGTCGTAAGGTAAATTCTTATTGATGTAAGGATTGATCGAGTGGGCGCTGATGAATAAACCAATCGTATAACCGTCAGGCGGTGATTTAGCGACCTCCTGGGTACCGATAATACTATTTGCCCCTGGTTTGTTGACGACAACAACAGGTACTCCAAGAGCCTTGGATAATTCAGGGGCAATCGCGCGAGACAATACGTCAGAGGTACCGCCCGGTGCGAACGTGACGACAATCCTGATAGGTTTGTTTGGCCAGGGATCGGCACTCATGGCCGCTCCTGGAACAATCAGAGCACTGAGCAAGAGCAGTTTTGATAGGGTTTTTTTCATGATGTCTCTCTGTCGTTTTGGTCTCAACCCTTTTTAACTAACGGGCATACGCTTTCTGACAACGGACGGAAAGCCTGGTCGCCTGGAATGACTGCGTTGATTTTCAAGAGATCCCAGTCGCTTTTTGATTCGGAGGGTTTTTTGGCTTCTGCGAGGTACATGTCATGCACCATGCGTCCATCGGCACGAATTTTTCCGTTCTTGGCGAAAAAGTCATTGATCGGCGCTTCTTTCATTTTTGCTGATACTGCATCGGCATCTGTGGAACCAGCGGCAGCGATGGCTTTCAGGTAGTGCATGGTTGCCGAGTAGGCCCCTGCTTGCACCATCGAGGGCATGCCTTTATGACGTGCATAGAATTTGTTTGCAAAAGCGCGGGTCTCATCGTTGTAATCCCAATAAAAACCATCCGTAAACTGCAGACCTTGTGCGGCTTTCAAGCCCAGTCCTTTGATGTCGTGTAAAAACACCAGCAGTGTGACGAGTTTCTGGCCGCCCTCGGTGATACCAAATTCGTTTGCCTGACGAACCGAGTTTTGTGTGTCTGTTCCCGCGTTGGCAAGTCCAACGACTTTGGCTTTCGAGGCCTGGGCCTGGAGCAAGAAAGACGAGAAGTCAGGTGTGTTGAGTGGGGCGCGAACAGAGCCGACGACTTTACCGTTGTTTTGTGTCACAACATCTGCAGTATCTTTTTCCAGCGCTTGTCCGAAGGCGTAGTCAGCGGTGATAAAGAACCAGCTATCACCACCGGCTTTCGTGACGGCAATACCCGTGCCGTGCGAGAGCGCGTAGGTGTCGTAGACATAATGAATGCCATAGGGCGAGCATTCAGCATTGGTGAGTGCAGAGGTCGCAGAGCCGGCAAAAATTGTTATTTTCTTTTTTTCAACACCAATTCTCTGCAAAGCAAGTGAGGCGGCAGAATCAGTCGACTCGATAATCATATCCACATCATCGCGGTCATACCACTCGCGTGCGCGCGCTGAGGCGATATCGACTTTGTTCTGATAGTTTGCAGAGAGAACTTCAATCGGGCGTCCCAGAACTTTGCCACCAAAATCTTCGATCGCCATGTTGACGGCGGTCACCATGCCTGGGCCACCGTGAGCTGAATAGACTCCGGACATATCGACCAAAGCGCCGATACGAACGGGTTTGGCAGATTGTGCTGAAACTGTTGTGGACAAAAGGGCTGCGAGAGAAAGCGCTGCAAGAGTGGTGAGTTTAAATTTCATGATTTGCTCCGTTAAGTTTTTGTTTTGAATATTTGAGTGTTTTGATTGAACTGACTGTCTTTCGAGACAGGCAGGCCGAGAGGTTTATTTTAAAAATTCAGCCGTGTGTTGCCCGAGCGTCGGGCTAGAGACAATTTTGGTATCCGCCAGAAATACTTTACTGACCGAAGTGGGTAGAGCTGTAAGCGGTTTGTCGTGTCCTTGGTTATTGCTGATACTGCGCTCAAATAAGCCCCTGGCTTTAAAGTGGGGATCTTGAACTGCTTGCTCAAGCCCTACGATCACTGATACGCAGGCATCTATCTGAGCGAATTTTTCCATCCAGTAGGAGGCCGTCTGAGTCGCAATAATTTTAGCGATACTGGCTTTGACAAGAGCGGAGTTTGGTTCGTTTTGAAGTTCAGTAGCTCCCAGGATAGAAAGAAAATTCTCCCAGAATTTTTCCTCAATCGGTGCGCACGCCAGATATCGATTGTCTGACGTCTGATAAACCTGATAGCGTGGACTGCCGCCCGTGACCAGATCACTGCTGGGTTTAGGCCAGAGGTCAGCCGTCCAGCCGTTGCCCAGCCCCCAGTACATCAAGGGAAACAGGTTGTCAGACATGGAGACGTCGATATGGCATCCCGAGCCATCCTGATCTCGCTTGCGTAAGCCAAGCAGAATATTCATCATTGCGGGATAGGCGCCGCCGGCAAGATCGGCTGTCAACATGGGTGGCAGGGAGGGTTTGCCACTGTCATCTCCTGAGAGATTGAGCATGCCTGTCTGAGCCTGATAATTCAGATCGTGGGCCGCGATCTGCGCATACGGTCCGGTTTGACCGTAGCCAGTGATCGAGCAGTAAATCAGGCGTGGATTGATTGTTGACAGGGCGCTATAGCCCAGTCCTAATCTATCCATCACGCCGGGTCGAAATTGTTCAACAAGCACGTCAGCTTCGCGCACGAGGGCTTCGATCTGTCTGATGGTCTGGGGAGACTTGAGATCTGCAACTACAGATTTTTTACCTCGGTTCAGTAGTGCAAAATTGACGCTGTCCTCACCAAATTTTGGCGTGTACGCGCGCATTTCATCGCCCGCGCTGCGTTCGAATTTGATGACCTCTGCGCCAGCCTCCGCCAGCATCAAGGTGCACATGGGGCCAGGGAGCAGTGTGCTGAAATCCAGCACCTTGATGCCTTTAAGTGGCTGCATCATCGTTTTCCAGATTGTGTTTGATCCAGGCGTTGCGCGCTCTTCTGGCCGGTGCGTAGGCTTCCTGGCCTAATTGCTCGTACAGCTCCTGGGTGACCTCGAAGTGATGGTGCAAACCCGTGCGATTGAGCAGCGCTATCGGCCCATCAGGGTAGCCCAAACCAAGTCGCAGCGTCAGATCCATGTCATTCGCGCTGGCCAAGCCCTCATCCAGTCTGCGAAGGGCTGCGTTGTAGTAGGGGCGGATGAGCCGGTTCAGAATGCGCCCGGGAAAGTCACCGCATACAGAGACGACTAAACCCGCAGCCTCAAAGCAGGCGCGTGCCGCAGCCAGCGCTGGCTCGGAGGTAAAGGGCATGCGAACTAGTTCGACCAGATTGGTTGGGGCATCATCACCTAGTCGAAAACGTGCGAAGCCTAAAACGTTGTCAGGACCGGCGTCCTGATCGATATGGACCCCAAGACACTCATTACCTAATTCGATGGCTACAAATGGGGCGTTTGCAATTTGATCCATGGACTCTTCGAAAGCCGCTGCGGCCTCGTGGCCAATAAAAACCAACCCTGCCCCATCTTTACTCGCCTGTGTAAAAAAAGCATGCGTTTCAGGAAAGGAACGTGACTCGGCAGCTTGAATAATCTGATAGCTCATGATCATGCTCCGAAAATTTTGTTGCTGTCATAGGTATGAAAACCTTGACCTGATTTGCGACCCAGTCGTCCGGCGCCGATCATGCGTTTAACCAGGGGCGGGCAAGCCGCTCTGGGTTCGTGGGTGAGGCCATGCATTGCTTCGCAAAGAAGTAATTGTGTATCCATGCCAACCATGTCGAGTAGTTCGAGAGGCCCCAGAGGATAGCCAAGTGCGGTCTTGACAGCCAGATCGATGTCGGCAGGCGTGGCCACACCCTGATCCACCATATTGATCACATCGTTATGGAAAGGGATCAGGAAATAATTCAGGATGAATCCCGGTGTGTCGCGTGTACGAACCGGGCGTTGACCCAAGTCCTCACAAAGTTTCCAGGCTTGAGCGAAGGTTTCTTCGGAGGTGTTCATGCCGGGCGACATTTCGACAAGTTTCATCAGTTGAGCGGGCAGGCAAAAATGCATGCCCACAAAACGATCGGCCCGACCGCTGCCGCCCGCGATTTCAGTAATCGAAATCGTTGAGGTGTTGCTGGCGAAAATAGTTTTTTCATGGCAGACAGCGTTGAGCTGCTTGAAGATGCTGTGTTTGACCTTCAGGTCTTCGAATACGGCCTCGATCACCAGATCACAATCGGCGAAATCCTTGAGCTCGGTCGTCGTCAGGAATTGCGACATGATCAAGACATCCTCACCCTCGGGTAGTTTGCCACGCTCGACTGATTTTTTCAGAAAAGCGGCGGCTTGCTTGCGGGCATTTTCCAGAGGCTGCGCACGTAAATCATAAATACGTGTTTTAAAACCTGCCCTGGCCGCGACGATAGCAATTCCAGTGCCCATCGTTCCGCATCCTACGATGCCAATGGTTTTATTATGATTCATCTTTTATCCTTTTTAAGAAAACTGCGACCAATCAGTTGGCGATGAACTTGATTGGTTCCTTCCCATATTTGTGTGATTTTTGCGTCGCGCATTAAACGCTCAACACGATAATCTTTGCAATAGCCATAACCGCCCAGAAACTGGACAGCATCTGTCGCCATCCGCATTGCCAGATCGGTTGCTTTAAGTTTAAGGATCGAGGCTTCGATGCCGATGTTTGAGGCGTCATCATCGACCATTTTCGCGACACGCCAGAGCCACGACTCGACCATGACGAGTTCGGCTGCAAGGTCAGCGATATTGAATTGCAGCCCTTGAAATTCAAGCAGTTTTTTGCCTGACTGTTTACGCTCATTCATGTAGCCGATGGCGTCCTCAAAGGCGGCCCGGGCGATACCCAGGGCGTGCGCAGCCACACTGGGGCGAGACTTGTTAAGCGAGGCCAATAAGATTTTCAAGCCGTCGCCTGGGTTACACAAGAGGTTCGCGCGCGGGATACGGCACTGATCAAAAGACAACGATGCTGTGCCCGAGGCGCGGGTTCCCATCTTGTCCTCTACGCCGGTGACGGTAAAGCCAGGCGTGCCTTTTTCCAGAATCAGTACGGAGATGGCTTCTTTCGCACCTTCGATTTCAGACCATTTGCCAAACACGATGTACAGATCGGAAACATCTCCATTGGAGATGAAGATCTTGTTGCCGTTGAGGATAATGGAGTCACCTTCAGGAGTGAAGGTCGTTTTCATGCCTGTCGCATCAGAACCGGCGCTCGGCTCGGTAATGACCAATGAGGCGAGCCCTCCCTCTGCGATGCGGGGCAGTAGTCGCTGCTTTTGTTCCTCTGTCCCGTAATCCATCAAGGGTTTGATGGCATGGAAATTAGTCGCCCAAATAATGCCTGTGGAGGCGCAAGCCTGACTGATTTCACGCACGCAGGCCAGATAGCAGGCATAGGAAAGCGGGGCCCCACCATATTCCTCCGGGATGAACATGGTGTTCAAACCCAGTTCATTGATGGCCTTGACGTTATCCCAGGGAAATTCTGCGGTCTGATCATAGTGGGCCGCCCGAGGAGCGATTTTGTCTCGCGAGAGCTGGCGCACGGAGTCAAGCAGCATGGACTCTTCTTGTGTCCAGTTTTGGTCTGCGTCTAGTCGATTTAATACATCCATTTCGAATCCCTCTAGCCCAGCATACCGTGTGCGCCATCGATATAGATGGTCTCACCGGTCATGAAGGGTGAATCAAGTACAAATAATGAGGTCACCAGTTTGCCGACATCCTGGGCTTGACCTGGTTTGCCACCGGGTATCCGTTTTGCCAGATAAGCTGCGAGGGGTCCAGTTTGCATCGCATTACGATTCAAGTCGGTCATGATGTAGCCAGGTGCAACGTTGAGTGCGCGAATTCCTTTAGAAGCCCATTCGACAGCCATGCAGCGTGTCATGGCACCTACTGCCGCTTTGGCGGCGCAATAAAGCAAATGCTGTTTGATGCCGAGCTTGTCAAAAAATGAACCGATATTGACGATTAAGCCGCCCTGATTGTTCAGCAGGTGAGGGTAGATGGCCTGACTCGCTGCCAGCACTGAATAGGCGTTGACGTCCATGACCCGCCTGAACTCGTCCTCTGTGATCGCTTCAATACGATCTTGTGAATGGATGCCGGCATTGTTCACCAGGCCGACCAGAGGTTTGCCGGATTGTTTTGCAATGTCCCTGAAGGCTTGCTCCAACTGCTGACTCTGGCTGACATCGCACTTCGCCGCATACCAGCGGTTTTTGATATCGGCTGCTACACCCTCAATATTAGGCAGATCGCCCGTGCGAGATAAGCAACCTACGTCAAAACCTGCTTGCGCCAGACCAAGCGCAATTGTCGCCCCGATCCCACGGCTTGCACCCGTCACAATGATGCAGCCTTTTGAGTGTGAGCTGGTTGATGCTGAATTTATAGGCATGTTTTTATCGGAAAAAATTTGAATGTTGAGCTTACGCGCTCAATGATCGTTGAATTGAGCTGGACGTTTTTCAATAAAAGCCTGCATGCCTTCTTTGGCATCGGCTGTCTGATAGGCCAGTGTTGAAAGATCACGTTCGATACGCAAACCTTCGTCCAGAGTTGTGCTCATGCCGCGCATGACTGCTTGGCGCGCGAAGTCTAATGCTGCCAGACTGTGCCGAAGATAAGGAGCGAGAAAGTCTTGACCAAGCGTAACCGGATTGCCATCCGCCACAATTTTGTTGACCAGACCGATTTGCAGAGCCTCTTCTGCCTCAAGCGTGCGTCCCGACATAATGATATCGAGCGCTCGACCTTCTCCTACGAGTCGTGGCAATCTTTGTGTGCCTCCATATCCCGGTATTAAACCGAGTTTTACCTCGGGTAAACCCATTTTGGCGCGTGCAGTCGCGACGCGGAACGTGCAGGACAGAGCGAGTTCAAGGCCGCCACCAAAGGCATAGCCATGTATGACTGCGACAGAGGGTATTGGCAGTGAGGCGATTTTAGAGAAGACGGCCTGTCCAATTCTTGCGCCTTCGTGTTCATGTAATACGGGCCGCCCCATCAGCTCGGTGATGTCTGCGCCCGCACAAAATGCTTTCTCACCTTCGCCGGTAAAGATCAGGCCGCGGACGGTTTTTATTGTGATACCGTGCGCGACCTGATCAATCGCCGCATCAAGCTCTCCCAGGATCGTGAAGCTCAAGGCATTGAGTGCTTTGGGGCGGTTTAGCTTGATCAGGGCCAGTCCATTTTCAATCGAAAGTTCTACGCTCATTGCTCTCTCCTGATTCATGCGTTTTGGGTTGACTTGAAACGTACGGGCTCGGGTTTGATCTCACCGCGCTGGGCCATCAGTACAAGTTCACGTTTCAGAATTTTCCCGCTTGCTGTCAGAGGGAAATGTGGCATAACGATGAAAAATTCCGGCATGTCATATTTAGACAGACCAACCTGATGCAGGTGTTGCAAGACCTCGTTTGCCTGCAGTGGCTGGCCAGTGGTTGAAGCTGAACGCTGAATGATTGCAAGGCAAACGCGTTCCCCCAGACGCTCATCGGCGATCGGGAATGCCGCTGCTTTCGCGATGTCTGGGTGCCGATGCGCAAGATCTTCGATATGAGCAGGATGAATGTTGTGTCCACCACGTATGATCAGATCTTTTTTACGACCAACAATCTGGAGGCAATTCTGTTCATCGAGAATGCCCAGGTCGCCAGACATAAACCAACCATCACGATTAAACGAGTTTTCAGTTGCCGTTTGATCATCAAAATAGCCAAGCATCAGCAACCCCCCCCGGCCGCCAATTTCACCAACTTCCCCTGCCTGGAGTTCGAGGTCGGGATTTTCGGCGTTAAAGATTCTGACCTCATAGCCCATGCCTGAACGCCCGCAGGTCGAGACAATAGTCTGGGTGGGATCGGTAGGCAGGGTGTACTGATGCGAACCATTCTCTGTCATACCGTAGACGTTTTGTGGCGTGATGCCGATACGCAGAAATTGTTCAGCGACTTCCTGGGGGATAGGTGAGCCTGCCATGTAGAACGCTTTAACCTGACCCATCCTGGTGAGGGAGCGACGGCGCAATTCATCGAGAATATCCATTGCGTTTGTGGGTACGCCCATCACATAGGTCGCCTGCGACTCGAGGATCATATCCAGCGCTGCAATTCCTGCGGCGGGATTATGAATGACGAGTTGCATACCAGCGACTAACCATTGCTCAACGGCCACAGTGCCGATGTGATGGCTCAGCGGGCTCAGCGTCAGGAGAACGCTTGTCGCATCATGGTGCCAGTCCTTGACCAGCACTCGCCCATTTGCAAGCAAGGTATTGTCACTATGCATGACACCTTTGGGTAAGCCCGTTGTTCCAGAGGTGAAGGCGAGATAGAGGATTTTGTCTGGATTCAGGTCCGCAGCAGGCGTTTGCGCAGGATGTTTGGTTGCAGCGGGAAAAGCATGTGTTGCTGGAATGGTTTTTGCTGCTGTCACGTAATTGATGCCGAGCACATAGGTGTTGATTAGTGTCGGCACGTCGGCAAGCAGACTGAAAATCACGTCTTTTACCGCGTCCGCTCCATAGCCAGGCGTTGTGAAAAACGCTTTGCAACGAATTCTTTTGAGCAAGGTAATGATTTCAGCGGCGGTATAGCTTTGATGAAGCGACGGACAGCAAATATATCCGTTACGCGAGCAAGCCAGAAAAATAATCACGCTTTCAACTCTGCTGGGCAACCAGATCGCGACCCTGTCACCTTTTCGTAGCCCAGCGAGATGCAAACTGTGCGCGACGGCTTCAACAGCCTCAAACACTTCATTCCAGCTAAGCGAAGTACTCGCGTCCCGAAGCGCGAGTTGGCTGCCTTTTTTATTCGCATGTTCGCGCAGTAACATGAACATGGTGTCCTGCTGCCACGCTCCGCTAGCATATTGTTCGCGTGTTTTTACAGGATCATGCAAAGTTAGCATCATGATCAAATTCCTCGATCATTGACCAAATTTGGATGGATCGGGCTTGCGGCGTTCGGCAAAGGAAGCAGCCATTTCGTCATGCTCCTCCGTATCCAGATAGCCGCGCAACAGCAGATCGTGAGCCATGCGTGAGAGACCACCGACACCACCATGACGCGCATTGAACGCAGACTTGATCGAGGCCAGAGCAAAGGAGCCGCGATCTGCGATTTCAAGAGCCCACTGGCGGGTGGCCGCTTTTAATTCAGCGGCCGGAACAACGCGGTTGATCAGACCCATGTCGACAGCTTGTTGTGGAGAAATTTTGGGGTTGGAGTACCACATCTCTTTGGCCCGCTTTTTACCGACCAGGTCCTCCAGATACCAGGTGCCGTAGCCAGCGTCAAAGCTGCCAACCATCGGACCCACCTGGCGGAACATAGCGTTATCGGCTGCGATGGTGACATCGCACACCATTTGCAAAACATTACCACCCCCGACGGCGAAACCATTCACTGAGGCGATCACTGGTTTTTGTAGTCGATCGATACTTTCATACATTTCAAGCGTTGGCAGCACGCCCGCATACATTTGTGTGTCTGGCATACCGTCTTTACGTCCGCCCAGGCAGAAAAACCGATCGCCAGCACCCGTCAAGACAATCACGCGTGTGCGTGTTTCACGACGGATCTCGTTAATGCAATCACGAATTTCATGACACATTTTTTCTGTGAACATATTGCCATCATGAGGGCGATTCAGTGTGATGGTGCCGATTGGGCCGTCTTCTTCATAAATGATTTCTTCAAATTGCATGACGTGGCCAGTCCTTTGTGTTTATTGAATAAGGTAAAAATAAAAATGCTAAGGGGCTTGAGTCGGATAAATTGTCACGACTCCTAGCGATTCACCACTCCGGCTTGTTTCAGTTTTTCAATCTCTTGGTCTGACATAGTTAGCCAGTCTTTCAGCACAACTTGCGTGTCTTCACCCAGCTTGGGTGGTGATTTACGGTGAACCCGTTGTTGTCCGTCAATCTGGATGCCTAACCCGACCTGGGGTACTGGACCGTATGCGGAGTCACTTGTGTAGAAGAACTCTTTATCGAGCAGATCCTGATCTGCTACGACTTCGTCGACCCGGTTGATCGGTCCGGCAGGGATGCGTTTGGCTGCGAATAAAGCAAGCCAATCGTCGCGTGAGCGGGTTTTCAAAATTTCAGCGATGCGCGCGACAATCGCTGACCTGTGTTCTCGCCTGCCTGCGTTATTGGCATAGGCTGGTGTCTGGCCAAAACTAATGTCACCGACAGTTTCCCAGAATCTTTTCCATATCGCGTCATTACCCAACCCGAGCGATAACTGCGCATCAGCGGTATTAAATACCTGGTAGATGGCGATCACGGAGTCACGGCCACCTGAGCGGCGGGGTAGCTCGCCTGAGCCCAGATAGGCCACGACGCGTGGGGCGGTAAAGCGTGACATGGTCGCATGCATCGAGATGTCTATGCAGCAGCCTTTGCCGGTCTTGTTGCGACCGTTGATCGCTGCAAGGGCGGCCATTGCGAGATCTTGTCCTGCAAGCATGTCAGCGGCCGGCGTACCTACTTTCTGAGGATCGTTTTCAAATTCTCCGGTCAGATCCATGATGCCGGAATAGCCTTCAGAGATCAGATCGTAGCAGGGGTGATCCGCACGACTTCCAGTTAAGCCGAAACCTGTCAGCGAGGCATGGATCAACTTTGGAAATTTTCCCTGCAGTTTTTCATAATCAAGTCCTAACTTTGCCTGGACCCGCGGGGTCATATTGAGTACCAGAACGTCAGTTGTTTCAAGCAAGGACAGCAGGACTTCGAGTCCTGCGGGCTGGCTGACATCAAGCGCCATGCTGTGCTTGTTGCGATTCACACTTAAAAACCAGAGTGAGGCCCCATTTAAAAAGGGAGGTCCCCACTGCCGCGCATCATCGCCACCCTCTATTTTTTCAATTTTCAGGACTGTCGCACCAAAATCTGCTAAAAGTTGGGTCGCGTAAGGTCCGGCAACCGAGGTACTTAAATCCAGTACCCGGATCCCTTCCAGCTGTGAGAAACCTGCTGTTGCCTGCACATGGGGCAATTTTTCGTATGGAAGCATGTCTAAGTTTTTGTAAGTTTTGTCTCTGTAGATATTGAGAATACACTCCAAATATCTCTATGCAAAGTGATCTGATTAATTCATTTTGTCGCTCTTGTCTGTATTATCCGGATCGGGTGAAAAATAATAAGTACGGAGACTATCTTGAAATTTACTTTTTCAGCGCTTTTGCTCGGAATAGCGTCGCTTGCCTCAGTGGGTCTTAGTCCTGTTTATGGACAAGGCTCAAGTGAACGTCCCCTCATGGTCGTGATTCCTTTTGCGCCTGGGGGAGGCACCGATGTGCTTGCCCGCATGACAATGCCCAAGATTGCTGAAAAACTCGGTACTGTTGCCGTGATTGAGAATCGGTCTGGCGCAGCGGGTGCAATCGGTGCTCAATTTACCGCGCGTGCGGCACCCGACGGTAAAACCTTGATGGTGGGGTCTGTTTCCGAAATTGGAATTAATCCAAGCATCTATCCCAAGCTACCCTATAACGTAGAGCGGGATTTTGTCGCTGTGACTGCGCTTGCTGCGGCACCCATGGTTCTGGTTGTCAGCCCAACTTCCTCTATTCAAACCGCCGGGGATCTCGTTGCGCAAGCTCAGGCCGCCCCGGGAAAGATCAATTTTGGGTCCGCGGGAACAGGTAGCGGTGCACATATGGCGGCAGAGTTGTTTATTTTCGCGACACAGGTAAAGCTGACACATGTTCCCTATAAGGGAACAGGCGCAGTTGCTGCTGATATGCTGGGATCACAAAAGGACATGATCATGTTTGCACCCCTGCCATCCATCGCCGGTCTCGTGCGTGGTGGGCAGCTCAAGGCTGTGGCAGTCACAGGCAAGCAACGATCCCCGGCAATGCCGGATGTTCCGACTTTTAGTGAGTCTGGGATCAAGGGCTTTGATATGGATTACTGGTATGGCCTGGTTGCACCAGCCGGCACACCGGTGGATGTTCGACACAAAATTCATCAGGCGGCTCTGGAAGTGTTTAATCAGCCAGAAATTGTGGCTAATCTTGCAAAGCAAGGCTTGGTTCCAACCATCACAAATGAAGCAGACTTTGCCGCGTTTGTGAAAGCGGATATGGCGAAATGGGATCGAGTCGTTAAGTCGGCCAACATCAAGGCCGAAGAGTAAGCACTCGAAGATGACTATGACTCGGGCGTGTATTGCGCAGCATAGCGCCCGGCGATGCGGCCAGAAATAAACGCCCAGCCCAAGTGATGTCCATGGCCTTCAAGTAACAGGCCGCCTTGACCTGCCGAGCCTGCCGCGTAAAGCCCCGGGATCAGGCTTTCATCGTCGCGCATTACCTCAAGTCGGTCCGTGACTTTCAAGCCTCCGTCGGTGAACACGACATAACTTTTAATCGGACCCAAGGCGTAATAGGGACCTTGTGCAATAGCGGGTCTGCTGCCGCGTTCAGTACTGTTGTAGCTTGCAATGGTTTTTATAAGCGCTTCGCCAGACACGCCCATGCTCTTGGCAAGCCCAGCGATGGTGTCTGAGGTATGAAAAATATCTGGACGGTTGCGACGGTAGTCATCCAGATATGCATAGGCCACGCCCGGTGCGGTTGAAATGTAATAGGGCCAGGCTGAAAATTTCTGCGCAACAGTTTGATCAAATAAGACCCAGCCAATACGGTCCGGCTGTTTAGCCATTTCCTTGTTGGGTTTACCTAATTCGTCAGTGAAGCGCTGACCATTTTTATTAATCAGGACGCTGCCTTGTTTGTACAGATCCATCGAGGGACTCACCGCTGTGGTTAGAAAACTCATCAGAAATGGTCTGAGAATCCATTGTGGCAAGACAGTGGCTGACCATGCGATGATTTTTGCAATCCAGGTTGTGGGAGGTAGTTTTTGCAGGATATTAGGACGAGTCGGTGCGATAAAACGCATGATAGGGCCACGCACAATATCGCCATTCACAACCGTTGCGCCAAGCGACATCGCCATACGATGTCCGTCGCCTGTCGCGGTTTCATTAACTGCGTCTACCAAAGCGACATCGGCATTGGCCAGGTGGGCTTTCAGGTCTGCTGCGGCACTGTAATCGCCGCTTGCCAGCACGACACCATTTCGGGCCAAAAAGGTATGCAGCGAGCCGTCTGCAAGTCTAGCCTCGACGCCGATCGCTCGCGCGCCATCGAGGAGGATGCGTTGCGTGTTGGTATTAAGTCGAATATCTACACCTAGCGCACGGCAATGTTTTGTCAGGTGATAGGCGAAGGATCTTGAGTTGGGCACGACGTTATGCATGCGCGCGACCCGATGTGGCGGCTCCTCTTCAGGCCCAACAAACACTACGCCTAATTTCGTCAGCCACTCAATCATGTCGGCGGTATTGTCGACCAGAATTCTGCGCAGAGCGAGATTGTCACGTGGTGCCAGCTCACCCGCATGCTTTTCCATGTCTTCGAAATGAGCATCCGGACTGTCGACAATCCCGGCTTTTCGTTGATGTGCTGTACCGGTTGCGGTGATCGAACCAACGGACCAGGAGGTTGACCCACCTGTCTCAGGATTTTTTTCAAGAAGAATGACTTTACGGCCTAATTTTGCGGCTTCGCTGGCTGCAGCCAGTCCTGTGCCGCCTGCGCCGATAATCAATACGTCGGTAGTTGTGCTGTTCAAAGCAGACTCCATTCAGGGAATGATTTTATGGGCACGAAAGTAATCAAATCCGCGCAGCCACATATTTTCTGAGTCGACGCGTTCGCTAAATCCATCGCGTTGCGCCTTGGTCATGTCAGAGATGACATCCCACTGTACAGACAGGACGTAGTCACCATAGGGCCATTGCGCGACATGAAGTAACTCAGTGTCAGCGAGGTGATATTTTTCAACAATAGAGCGCCAGAGGCGGGATTTGTCAGCAGCGAACTGTGCGAAAGTGCTCGAGTCTGGCGCACCGACTTCCATATCAAAGTATCGGGCGAATAAGGGCCATAACTGTGACCAGCTTTTAGGGTCGCCATTGACAATGTTATAGGCCTGGTTCGCGCAGGCAGGCTCGGTCATCATCCAGGCTGCGGCGTGTGCAAGCGTCGGTAGCCAGGAGAATTGTGTCTTGGCTTGATAGCTAGCCAGCGTACCTGGAAAGGTCAGTGGTAGACCGAGCTCACGCAGAATGGTTGCGTAGAGGGCAACAACGAGAATCAGATTGCGTGGCTCATCGCAGCGATAGTTGCAAAAAGCATGCGGACGTGAAATGGACCAGGACCACTTTTGATTGCGCTGTCTTTGTTCTACCAGAGACTGCTGTTCAAAATAAAAGCTGTTGTAATTTCCACAGACGTCTTCTTCGCGATACGGTACGGGCCGTTGTGCGATCGTGTGACCGTAGTATTTTGTGCCGTGTACGAGATGGATATGCTGTAAGTTTTGCGCAGCAGGTTCGACTGCATCGAGTAAATTTCCAAGCATGCCGACATTGGTGTCTTTGGACTCCAGCTCCCCACCGTAATGATCAAACCGTGCTGCATACAGAATATGTGTAATGTCTGTCAGGACAGAAAGTTTCCTGCTGCAGTCTCGCGGATCTGTCAGATCGACCGCAATCATTGGGAAGCTCGGGTTTGCGTCTGGGTTGCGAGCAAGACCGACAGGATTCCAGCCTCCCGACATTGCCAGATACTCTCCAACGCTGCTGCCTATTTGACCCGTAGCGCCAGCGATCAGGATTTTTTTAGGCTTGCTCATTTGTATACAGCTAATGCTGGGTGAGTGCTCAGGCGAGCGGCTTGCTGATTGTCTGCTATGGCGATGCCCCGATAGGGTGTTGATTGATCCAAGCCAACAGCTTGCAGCCAGAGGAAACTTAAACCTTCAATGTTCAGGTTCGGATACGCTTGATCGGTCACAACCAGCACGCTACCTGCCGGGACGTGCGGAGCGGCAAGAGGTTGATCACTCGCCTCGACTGCCGCGAAAAGATTGCGCTGATAGTAACGTTTGTCGATCAGATTGGTCCAAGGACCCATGCCACGTATTTTCAGATAGTAGGGGTCTTGAAATACCTCGGGAGAGCGGATGGTGTACATCGCCAGCGAAGGTGGCCATCCCGGGGCAGTAGTCTGAAAACGTACTGCAGAATCAATGCCGTCTACAGTGTTCATGATACGAAGATGCTCAACATACCACTCAGACCATTCTGCGTGTCGACTCGGATCGGTGATCCCGCTCTGACTCATGAATATCATTTAGTTAATCTGTAAACCGGATTGTTTAATGACAGGACCCCATTTTTTTGTTTCAGCCTCGATGTGCTGTAAGAAGGCTTCGGGTGAGCCGCCGATGGGTTCGTAGCCGATTTTCAAGAGCCGCTCGCGCATCTCGGGCGTGGCAAGCACTTTATTAAATTCCGCATTGAGTTTTTTGATTGCCTCGTCTGGTGTACCTGCTGGAACTAGCACACCATTCCATGACGTGACGTCATAACCTGGCACTCCAGACTGCGCAATCGTTGGCAAGTCTGGCAGGCTGATGGAGCGTTTGGCCCCGGTAGTGGCGATCGCTCGCAGTTTTCCTGAGGCAACGTGCGGCAGCAAAGTAGAGGGTTCGCCGAACACCATATCGACTTCACCTGCCATGACTGCTGCAGCGGCAGGGCCACCCCCTTTGTAAGGAACGTGCAAAAGTTTTACGCCCGCCATGTCACTGAAGAGCTGACCCGTGAGGTGATTAATCGCACCATTGCCACTGGAGCCGTAAGTCAACTTGCCTGGATTGGCGCGGGCTGCGGCAATAATATCTTGTACAGAGTTGAAGGGTAAGTTGGCATTGACCACCAGCATCTGAGGAACAGAGGTCAGAAAAATGACAGGTGCAAAATCTTTTTCCTCAAAGGGCATGTCTTTATAAAGGTGCCGGTTGATTGAATGCGTACCTGAGTAAGCGAAGACCATGGTGTAACCATCTGCAGGCGCACGCGCCGCAGCGACCGCTCCGATATTGCCGGCTGCGCCTCCTCGGTTATCGATAATCACTGGTTTGCCAAGCGCTTCGGCAACAGGATTGCCAAGCAGCCGGGCAATCACATCAGCGCCTCCGCCAGGCGGCCAGGGCACGATCCATTTGACAGGTCGGTCGGGGTAGGTCTGCGCGCTTGCAGACTGGGCGTTCAAACAAAGGGCTGCTATTAAAAACAAGCTCTTGAACAGGGCATGGCGCATGACATTGTCTCGTTTGAATATTCTTAAAGTTGAACAGAAGTTTTACCTATTCCATCAAACTCTGCAACGATCAAATCGCCTTTTTGGGCAAAAGGCATGCCACACCAGCTGCCGGTTGTGACAACCGTGCCAGAAGGAACGGTCTGTCCGCCTGCGGTTGCGTGCTTAAGCCAGGCAGGTAATACATAAGTTGGATCTTGCAGCGTATGCGTACCGACAAACCGCGCGATTGGCTGCTCACCGAGCTTCACACTGCATTGCTGTGTTGTCCAGTCCCGAGCTTGGTCAGCCTCGGTGTAGGCCAGCCAGTCACCCAACACCAATGCACCATGTGATTGCATATCGGCTAATTTAAGCAAAGCTTGCGTCGCACCGGCTTGCTGCCAGCGGGAGTCAACGACTTCAATGGAGACGGTCATTGCCTCAATGAGCCGTTTGCTGGCTGCATGGGATAGTGTGGCGGCAGTCGCTGCAGTGACCTCCTGACCAAGGCGTAAAGCGACTTCAATTTCAATAATCCTGATATTGAGTGGCCAGTGATGCATATCGGCACCACTTTTCAGAATCCCATCTGGAAGCAGCGCGGCATGTGTTTGCTCGCTGGATCGATTGGGACCGCCAGATTTCCAGAAAGTGGCAACAGGTGCGTGAGCGCCTTGCAAGAGCTTAAACACCTGTTCCTGTACCGCATAGGCCTCGGCCGTACTCTGCAACTGATCCGTAAACCGGTTCGCATCAACCGGTTCATGATGGTTCCGGGCTTGGACCAGCGCAAGGGCGATCTCGGATACGGTAGCTTGATTCATAGGATTGGGCTCAAATTACAGGAATAAAGGATAATCCCCTATCTGCTGCCCAAGACGCAAGTCTTTAATTTAATATTGTTTCCTATGGCTCTCAAAGCAACGATCTACAAAGCTGAACTCAATGTCGCGGATTCCGACCGTCATTACTATGGCACGCATGCGCTGACGCTTGCTCGTCATCCTTCCGAGACTGACGAACGCATGATGGTCAGGTTGTTGGCGTTTGCTTTGAATGCCAGTGAAGATCTGGCTTTTACCAAGGGGTTGAGCGAGGTTGACGAGCCTGATGTCTGGCTGAAAGATTTAACCGGGGCGATTGATTTGTGGATTGATGTCGGGCAACCAGAAGAAAGACGTATCTTGCGTGCCTGTGGTCGTGCCAGACAAGTCGTGATCTATTGTTATGCCGGGCATGCCAGTAAAATCTGGTGGGATGGCGTCAAGAACAAGGTTGAGCGGGCTCGAAACCTTACAGTCATTTGCTTGCCTGCGGAGCAAACTAAAGAATTAGCCAAGCAGGCTGAGAGAACCATGCAGTTACACGTGAATATTCAGGATAGTGAAATTTTCGTCTCCAACGATAAAGGTCAGGTCACGATTGAACAGGAGGTCTGGCGCTAGTGGCTAGCCGGGCGTTACATTACAAAGCTCTCATTCAAAAATAAATCAAACATTCAAAAATAAAAAACGCAGGATGACAACATGAACAAAAACATGAAAAAATTTGGCGCAATACTGACAACTGTATTGATAACTGTCTTAGTTAATCCCCTTGTGTTCGCGGCCTATCCCGACCGCCCCATCACGCTTGTCGTACCTTTTCCGCCAGGCGGCTCAACCGATGTCGTCGCGCGCATCCTTGCCAATAAGGCAACAGCATTGCTCGGTCAGAAAATGGTGGTTGAAAATCGCCTTGGTGCCGGAACTGTGATTGGCTCCAAGCTTGTCGCCAAGGCCGCGCCCGATGGCTACACCTTGCTGATGGGCAATACCTCCTTTACTGTGAACGCCTCGCTGCTGAAAGACTTGCCGTACGACACGGTCAAGGATTTCACGCCTATTGCGTTTATTGCAAGTACACCAGGTGCCTTTCTCGCCCAGGCTCAAAAACCTTATAAAACATTCAAAGAGTTTGTTGACTACACCCGTGCGAACCCGGGAACTGTTGTGTATTCTTCCGCCGGGATTGGGAGTTGGCCGCACCTGTCAATGGAGATGCTGGCTGACACTGTTGGTCTGAAAATGCTGCACGTCCCGTATCAGGGCACCGGCCCAGCCAAAGCTGATTTGATCGCTGGACGTGTAGATGTGAAGATCGAAGGATATGTGACTTCAAAGGACATGGTCCAGGATGGTCGTTTGAATGTTTTAGCTGTAACCGGTGCAAAGCGAGCCCCTTATCTGCCTAACGTTCCGACCATCGCCGAGTTGGGCTATCCAGAGTATGAGTCGATTTACTGGTTGGGGATTCTTGGACCCGCAGGCATGCCTGCTGACGTTGTCGCAAAACTTGAAAAAGTGATGCTTGATATTTGTAAAGATCCGGATTTCATCAAGGACATGGTTGATCGCGATGTGGATGTTGAAGGGCAGAACGCTGGCGGATTGCGTATTGAAATCGATAAGCAGATCGCCAAATGGAAAAAAGTGATCGAACAGGCTCACGTCCAGGCCCAATAGTTGATAGCGCTGAGCCTCTTTTCAATGAAGCAATAAAGATGAAAAAAATTCTCTCCCTACTCGTTTTCGCAGCCTTTGCCAGCATCAATCCCTGCGTTGCAAGTGCCGATCCTCCGGTCGCGCCGTTTTACGCCTCGGTGATGAAAATGAGTCCAACAGGTCGACTAGGTGAAGTGCTCAAGAAAGAGCAAATCAAGACCTCTGTCAAAGGAGCCCAAGCCTGGAAAATTGCCTATATTTCCTCTGATGTGAGTGGAAAAAAAACGATCGTCACGGGCTTGGTCGTGGCGCCTGTCGGTCCAGCACCCAAAGAAGGCAGGCCAATTATTTCTTGGGCGCATGGAACAACGGGTGGTGCTCAGAATTGCGGTCCTTCACAAGTTCTTGACCCGGTTGTTGCACTCAATGAATATTTTTTAATCGGCGGTAATTCCTGGACAGACTATGGAATTCCGAGTGTTGAGGAATTTATCAAAGAGGGCTATGTCGTGGTGGCAACCGACTACCAGGGGCAGGGTGGTGGGGGTAAACATCAGTATGCCCTGGCCGCGACAAACACGATGGATACAGTTGATATAGCCCGTGCTGCCAGCTCGATGAAAGAAACGGGCGCAGGCAAAAAAACCCTTATCTATGGCTGGTCGCAAGGAGGAGGTGTCGCGCTTGCAGCAGCCAGCATGCCTGATTATTTTGCAAAACAAGGAACAGTCGCTGACAATCTCCAGCTGGTCGGAGCGGTCGCTTTGGCTCCTTATGATGTCGCGATCATGATGCCTGGCGCAACAGCTGACCAGGCGAGTGCGCAAAAGTCGCTGACCGGAATCATTCAGATGTTTTCCGGCAATGTCTTTGATTTTTCTCATATGGCAATGAGCTTTTGGGGAGCGCAAGCTGCGAATCCAAAGTTAAAGCTAACTGATATTTTTACTGAACGTGGCGCCAAGGTGCTCGATGAGGTGATTGGCAACAAATGTATGCATGCTTTTGCCGATACGCTTAATTACAATTTTGGTACTGAATATAAATCGTTGCTAAATCCTCAGCCAAGTAATGCTCTGGAATGGACTCAGACGATGGTTAAAGCTAGTGTCAATCCAGTCAAACCAACAGTTCCTGTGGTCATTTACTGGGGAAACAAAGATGTGACCAATCCGCCGATTATGGGCAAGCTTTATCAAGAGCAAATGTGTAAATTAGGCGGAAATATTGAAAGGATCCAGCTTCCCGGAGACCAGACGCACTATACAACTCCCGGTAGTTCCAAACCCCTGTACCTGCCCTGGATCAAAGATCGCCTCACTGGAAAACCGGCTACCAATAATTGTGAGCAGGCCTCACAACTTCCCAGCTAAGCAAAGGCGTTTTTAGCACGCTCACAGCAAAGCCGCTAATCAGTTGCTTGGCGGCTTTGACGCTCAAAACCCTTTGAGCCATTGCTGGATCACTTTGAAATCAACGGTGCCGCGCAAGCGTTTAATGTCTCCGTCAGGGCTAATCAGTAAGGTCAGCGGCAACTCGCCTCTCCAGCGTGGATCAATCTCATAACGCATGTATTCATCGAAAACCACTGCGCTTGTGAGGTTGTCCGCGCGATCAAGACGAGCGTCGGTCAGCGTCTGAATCGTTAACTCTGGCGCAACGTCATCGACCTGAAGGAATACTGTTTTCAGTTCGGGAAACTGCGCGACAAACTCCCCCCAGCGCGGTAATTCATCCAGACAGGGGGCGCACGTAAACCCCCACAGGTGGACCACCAGTGGCTTTTTAGCGCTACTTTCTAACAAAATTTTCCAATCACCAGCTGTGTAATTTTTTAATTCTGTTGCTTGGATATTCAAGCAAAAAAAACATCCACACAGCACATTGAATAGCAGCTTGATGAGAGAGGGATAGCGGAAAAATTTTTTCATTCGAGGCAGTTATTCATTACTGAGCATCAAGAGCTAGCAGTTGATAACCTTGCGCTGCAGTAAACCATGAGAGATAAACATGATTCTGTTTTTGTATGAGCAAGGGGTGGTCTGAGTAACCGATCGTTTCTGAGAGCAAACGGGGTTTAGACCAACTGACTCCATCATCGGTTGAGCGCTGCATGAATATGGCAGCGCGCTTTGCGTCGAACTCTTTCCAAACCATCCAGATTGTTTTGTCTTGTGCCAGCAGAGAGGGTCTCGCCGGTTGTGCGTCAGGATTGCCAATAACCTCCGGGGCGGAGTAGTGTTTACCTGCGTCGGTTGAACGAGCATAAAAAATACCGGTTCTTGCAGAGCCCTGCGTGAACCAGGCGACATGGTAGGTGCCACGTTGACTCACAGCGATCGCAGGACCGTGATGCGGACAAACGTCAGTCTCCCAGTTATCAACAGAGACTCGCTCGACTGGACCGCTCTGTGTTTCATTACGGATCAGCTGGGTCGCGTGATCTCTGACATTGCCATTAAAAATGGCGCGATAAATGATCACCGGTAAACCTTCGGGTGTCAGTGAGACGCCAATCCGGCAGCATTCACAGCTATCGGCTTGTGCGATATTTTCTTTTGAAAAATTCTGGCCCATGTTATTGGACCAGGCAAAAGCAATCGAGCCTCCCAATGCTTTTTTACCCGTTTTTTTTGCCTCTGTAACCAGCCGTTTATCGATCCAGGCTGCGAAAAGTTTGCCCTGCGGATCAACAGCGAGAGAAGCAAAACGCTGGCTAGCAGGGTCGTTTGAGAGAGGTGTTGGTGTTGAAAAATTACGTCCCTGATCGGTTGAGGTAGAGATATTGACTTGGGCATTCCATTGTTTGTCTTTAAAGAAAGCGTAGGCGATAGCCATGTCACCTGTTTGATTACCTACGAGTTGTGGTCGGGCGTCAGGACCCGTATCCAAAAAAGATCCGTGTTTTGCAATTTCAATGGAAGGCTCGAAACTTTTGCCCATGTCGGTTGAACGTGCCACGGCAACCACACCATTTGCAGCCCATACAACCCAGAGCGCTCCGTCTGGTGCAAAGTAGGGGGTCGCTGCACGGGCGCAATTCAAGGTGGGCTCTTTGCAGGGCGTGGCAGGTGACGAAGCGCTAGGGCTGTGTGCTGTTTGATGTGCCTCGTGGTGTTGTGCGAGGCTGTTACCCAAACCGGTAACCAGCAGCAGTAGAGTCCAAAATATATACATCAAAACATTTCCTGTTTGACGGTCATTTGCGTGTTTTGCTGTGTCCGTCAGTGCAATATAAGCTAGACCCCCATCTTACTTGCAAAATCCCTGATATCTTTTGCAACGATGTCCCATTTTTCTGTTGCAACGAGATTTTTCGTTTGACCCGGTCCATATTCCGTGGGGCGTGGCCAGAAAGCTGTTTTTAACCCTACGTTGCGCGCTGCAAGCAAATCATCGTTGTGTGCCGCGCACATCATGACCTGACCTGGTTCGAGTTGGAGGATTTCGCACACGCCCAGATAAGATTGTGGCTGCGGTTTGTAGCAGCGAAAAATTTCAGTCGATAAATTCAAATCCCAGGGCAGGCCTGTATATTTTGCGATATCGGTCAGCAGTGAGACGTTACCGTTAGAGAGTGGCGCGATAATGTATTTGCTCTTCAGGCGGTTCAGGCCGCCGACTGCATCGGGCCAGCCGTCCAGACGGTGCCAGACTCGGTTGACATGGACACGCTGGGGTTCTGTCATGGCCTCGAGTCCGAATTCCTTAATCAAGACCTCAAGCGACTCCCGATGCAGCACATCCAGTATGGTCCACGCACGCTGACCGTTTCGGACTTGCTCCATCGAGGGTTGATACATGCCACGCCATTTATCTGCGAATGCTGCCCAATCCGCTGAAAAACCATTTCCCTGGCCCCATTGAGTGAGATCGCGAATAATGCTGCTGCGCCAGTCAACGACTGAGCCAAAGGTATCGAAGACCATTGCCTTGACGGTCGAAGTGAGTTCAGTGTTTGTTGTCATGTTTGTAGCTTTATTTTTAAAGGATTATCTGATTGAGTAAGAAAATGGTGTTCAGGGATTGTTGAGAGATTTGGCGAGGAGTCGGGCAACGATATCCGTGACACCATCCGCAGGATAGGAGACCATAATCTTGATGGTTTATTTCCCAAATTTTGTGACGAGGTGCTCGACAAACCATTCGCAAGCTTTGCCACCTGTCTCCGCTAGCCTCAGGCTGTAAGGCTCATAATGCCCGCCTTGAAACAAGTGAAGTTTTTTAGGTTCGTGTGCTGTTGAGTACGCGGCCAACTGGTCATCCGTCGGGCAACGTGTGTCATGGGTACCTAAAATCATCAGCAGTGGCGTAGGGGCGATTCGCGGGAGATAGATGCCAGGCTCATAGGCCATACGCAAGTCACGTGTGCGTAGCGTGACAGAGTTGACGTAATTGGTTCCTTTTGCTGCGATCATGCTCCACGCATAGCTCTCAGAGCCTTCGACCGAAATCGGCACCATTTTCGGCGGCAGGCCTTTGGCACGATTGATTCTGTCTTCTTCAATGTCTTTCAGGAAGTCTGCGAACTTATCAGCAGGGATAGAGCGCAAGGTATTTTTGAAACCACTGACTGTCGGTACCTGGGAGACGACACATTTCACGCGACGATCGCATGCGGCAACAACCAGCACATGACCACCCGAATAGCTGGTTCCCCAGAGTCCAATCCGCTGGGCATCGACCTCGGGCTGCATGACAGCATAGGTGATCGCGTCGCGCATATCGGATATTTGTTGCCAGGGATCCAGTTCGCCGCGCGGTTCTCCGGCGCTCGATCCTGTATTGCGATGGTCATAGACCAGACAGGCGAAACCCGCTTGACAAAATATTTCGGCATAACCAGCCAGTGCCATTTCTTTGATGGCGCCAAAACCATGACTCATGATGATGGTGGGAAAGGGTGCCTGACCCTGATCTGGAGTATAGAACCAGCCGTCTAGCTCTACGCCACCGGCGATGAATTTTATGTTTTTTCTCATGTTGTCTCTAATTTTTTATTGCTGTAGTGCAATAGCATACTTGAGCTAAATCGACTTATGATTGTTGAAATTTAAAAACATTAAAAATTTCGAGACAATGATGCGTTTTAACCTGCGAGATTATTTCCGAGCGCTAGGAGTACTGCTTGGTGCATGGGTGGCAGTTTGCGCTTCCCAAGTCACTTTTGCGCAAACTTATCCGTCAAAGCCCATCAAGATCATCGTGCCTGTCGCGGCCGGTGGGGGCACAGATTTTTCGGCTCGCCTGATTGCACAAAAACTGACCGAGTCATGGAATATTCCAGTGATCGTTGAGAATCGTCCAGGAGGTGGTGGCAATGTCGGTGTTGAGGCTGCGGTCAAGTCTGATCCGGATGGTTACACCCTGGTCATGCCGATTACTTCCTTTCCCGTGAATCCGGGTATGTATCCAAAACTACCTTTTGATAGCGAAAAAGATTTAGCCCCGATTGTTTTAGTCGCCTCCGCCCCGCTAGTATTGGTTGTAAATCCGGCGGTTCAGGCTGGAACGGTCCAGGAACTCATTTCACTGGCACGCGCTCAACCAGGTTTTTTGAATTACGGAAATTCTGGTGTCGGGACAACCGCCCATCTGGCCGCAGAGTTGTTTAAACATTCTGCGAACCTTGATATTGTTAATGTTCCTTACAAAGGGGGCGGTCCTGCAATTGCAGATTTGATCGCAGGCAATATACAAATTTATTTCTCAACCATTCCTGCTGCGCTTTCACAAACTAAAGCCGGCAGGATCAAAGCTATCGCACAAACAGGCTTGAAGCGTGTCGCAGAAATCCCTGAGGTGCCGACAGTCGCTGAGTCAGGTTTGGCTGGGTTTGAAGTGGTTGGCTGGTTTGGTTTGTTCGCACCTGCCCAAACCCCGGCGGCGATCATTGACAAGCTCAATCAAGAGTTGCTTACGATCCTGCAAATGAAAGACGTTCAGGAGAAACTGGCTGGCCATGGACTGATCCCCGGTGGAGGATCGCCCAAAGAGCTGGGCCAGTTTCTGCATGCAGAAATAGCGAAATGGAGAAAGTTGATTCAGACAGCAGGGATTAAGTCCGAATAAGCACTTTCACATGACCGCTGAGGCGCCGCCATCCAGGTTGATGCTGCTGCCTGTGACAAAACTTGCTGCCTCAGAGGACAGAAAGGCTGCAACATTGGCAACTTCTTCGGCGCGACCAACTCGTCCAAGCGGAATATTCTTGCCCATCGTTTCATACATTTGCTCAACAGGAACACCTGCCGCAGCAGCTTTCTTTTCATGCTGACCGGCTTTGATCAAGCCAATGCAAATGCTGTTGACCAGAATGTTGTTAGGCGCAAACTCTTTTGATAAGGCTTTGGTCAAAGCTAAGCCGGCTGCACGTGTCACGGTGGTAGGCATGGATTTGGCGGCAGGTTGTTTGGCGCCAATATTGGTCACATTGATAATGCGACCCCAGTTACGTTTTTTCATGTCTGGTATTGCCAGGCGTGCCAGACGAATCGCGGCAAAAAGTTTCAGATCAAAATCGGCCTGCCAGGTTGAATCCAGTGCGGATTCAAACTCACCGGTTGCTGAGGTGCCTGCGTTATTAATCAGGATGTCTATCCTGCCGAATTTTTCAATAATATCGCCAATCAGACGCGTGCAGTCTTGCTCTTTGCTGACGTCAGCCTGCATGCCAACGGCCTGGCCACCCGTTTTGACAATATCGCTGACAACCTGGTCAAGTAACTCTCGCCCGCGCGCGGCGATGACGACTGTTGCGCCTTCTTGAGCCAGTTTGGCCGCAATTGCTTTTCCAATCCCTTGAGAGCCACCGGTCACCAGTGCTACGCGTTGATGAAGTCCTAGATCCATTTTTAGTCTCCTAGTTGGTTTTAGTGACGCACGACTCCAATTGACAGTTATATAGGCTATTTCTTTATCTGATTTGAATATAAAGAAAGCTTTCTAAATTACCAAATGGCGGCGTATTTCAGATAGAATCATCCAACAATACACAGGAGTCAAGCATGCGTCTACGCCGCCTAACCAGTCTTTTTCTGTTTTCTATCCTTACAGCTGCCTTCTCCCCTGCTCAGGCTGCTGAATTAAAAGTCGGTGTGGGCGCTGACATTACTTCGATGGATCCCCATTATGTGAATTTATTTCCAAATAATGGTGTAGCGGAACACATCTACAACAAGCTCGTGACCCTCGATCCCGATTCCCGTCTGATACCCGATCTGGCTGAATCCTGGAAAGCAGTTGATCCCACGACTTGGGAATTCAAATTACGTCGCAGCGTTAAATTCCATGATGGCAGCGACTTCACCGCGGCCGATGTGATTTTTACCTATGATCGCGTGGGCAAGATTCCTAACAGCCCCGGTCCTTTCACTGTTTACACCAAAGCAATCATTTCAAGCGAAGTCGTTGATGACCACACGATTCGGTTTAAAACCGCAACGCCTTATCCTTTGCTCCCCAACGATTTATCAACGATCTATATCGTTTCAAAGAAAGTGGCAGGCAATGCAACGACTGAGGATTTCAATGCCGGTAAAGTCAATATCGGTACGGGTCCATTCAAATTTGTCGAATTCAAACGCGGCGATCGTGTCGAACTCGCTCGCAACGATGCCTACTGGGGTAAAAAGCCTGCCTGGGAAAAAGTAACACTGCGCATACTGCCAAACGATCCTACACGTCTGGCGGCACTGCTGTCGGGCGATGTCGACGCGATTGAAAATATTCCGACGCCTGATTTCGCAAAGATCAAGGCGAATCAGAACCTGCAGACCTCGACCAAGACTTCACACCGGATTATTTTCTTTCACCTTGATCAGCAACGTGATCAGACGCCCTTTGTGACAGACAAGGATGGCAAACCACTGGAGAAAAATCCCTTCAAAGATCTGAAGGTACGTCAGGCTATTTCCAAAGCAATCGATCGCGAAGCAATCAAAACGCGCGTGATGGAAGGTTTGTCACTGCCTACCGGTAACCTGGTGCCAGCACCGATGTTTGGTCACGTTCCTTCTCTGACGCCTGAAAAATATGATCTGGATGGCGCTAAAAAACTGCTTGCTGAGGCAGGTTATCCAAATGGTTTTAATCTGACGTTGCATGCACCGAACAATCGTTATGTGAATGATGATCAGATTGCCCAAACTGTCGCCCAAATGCTCACGCGTGCGGGTATCACGACCAAGATTGTGACGATGCCAATGGGTGTGTATCTTGGCCATGCCTCCAAGCTTGAATATTCGATGACCTTGCTTGGCTGGGGCGCCTCGACAGGTGAGTCCTCGTCAGCGTTGCGTCCATTGCTCGCGACCTTTACACCCGACAAGGGCCTGGGTGGCTTTAACTGGGGTCGCTATTCCAACCCAGCTATGGATGGCGTGCTGGCTAAGGCCATGGCAACGATTGACGATAAAGAGCGCGAGGCGCTTTTGCAAGAAGCCGCGATTCTTTCCATGAAAGACATTGGTTTGCTGCCCTTGCATCATCAGATCAATACCTGGGCAACTAAAAAAGGCGTGGTTTACACCCCTCGCACAGACGAGTACACGCTGGCGCAAGAGTTTCAACCGAAATAATTTTTTATAGATTACAGGGCAACCCATAAACAGGTTGCCCTGAATTTATTTACACATGCTGACTTTTATTCTGAGACGCCTGGGCGAGAGTTTTCTGGTCCTGCTCGTGATGTCCTTGCTGGTATTCACTGGCGTCTACGCAATTGGCAATCCGGTTGATTTGTTGATCGCACCGGAAGCGACAGCCCAGGATATCGCACAAGTCACCCGCGCGCTGGGCTTGGACAAGCCGCTTTGGGAACAGTATTTTTATTTTCTGAAACAAGTGCTCAACGGTGATCTTGGACGCTCGTTCATGTTTAACACCCCCGCGATTGAACTGCTGCTCAGCAGGATGCCTGCGACGCTGGAGTTGGCCCTGGCTGCGATGTTTATCGCGACAGTTCTTGGTATTCCGCTGGGCTTGCTTGCGGGTTTGAAGGCTGACTCGTGGATCGGTAAAACGATCATGACGATCTCTATTCTTGGCTTTTCATTGCCGACGTTTTGGGTTGGCCTTGTGCTGATCATGTTTTTTGCAGTCGAAATCGGCTGGTTGCCCTCTAGCGGACGTGGCCCCACTTCCTCTCTGTTGGGAATGCCCGTTAGTTTTTTATCATGGGAGGGGTTGAGGCATTTATTTTTGCCCGCCTTGAATCTGGCACTTTTCAAACTCGCACTGATTATTCGCTTGACCCGGGCGGGTACGCAGGAGGCCTTGCTGCAGGACTATGTCAAATACGCCCGCGCTAAAGGCCTGCGTGCTCGCCGGATTATCGGTGTGCATGTTTTGAAAAACATCATGATTCCGATCGTCACCGTGATTGGCCTTGAGTTTGGCTCAGTGATTGCTTTTGCAATCGTGACAGAATCTATTTTTGCCTGGCCTGGGATGGGCAAATTGCTGATTGACTCAATTAATAATCTGGATCGCCCGGTGATCGTGGCTTATCTTTGTGTGATCGTGGTGTTTTTTGTTGTGATTAACCTGCTGGTCGATTTGGCTTATGCTTTCCTGGATCCACGGGTGCGCTTGGGAGCGACGGCAAGATGAGCAATCAAGAGGTCCCTGCGGTAGAGTCGCCAGCAAGAAAATTATGGCGCATGTTTTCGTCGGACTGGGTTGCTTTGGGTGGCTTGGCCGTACTGAGTCTGCTGGTACTGGCTGCTATTTTCGCACCTTGGCTGGTGCCGCAAAATCCTTATGATTTGGCGCAACTGGATATTCTCGATGGTCGACTACCGCCCTGGTCGCGATCGTTTGATGACAAGATGCTGTATTGGCTGGGCACCGATGATCAGGGCCGCGACATGTATTCCGCCATTATTTATGGCATGCGTATATCGCTTGGAGTCGGGCTCGTCTCGACGCTCGGTGCGCTGGTGATCGGTATGACGCTGGGACTGACTGCAGCGTATCTCGGCGGGAAAACCGACAGTGTGATTATGCGTATCGTTGATATCCAGTTGTCCTTTCCGACTATTCTCATCGCCCTCATATTGCTGGCGGTTTTCGGTCAGGGCTTGAGCAAAATCATCATTGCCCTGATTACGGTGCAGTGGGCCTATTACGCCCGGACCGTTCGTTCGGCTGCCTTGGTTGAGATGGGTAAAGAGTATATTGAGGCGGCGCGTTGCCTGGACCTGAGTCATCGCCGTATTATTTTTGCTCACTTGCTGCCAAACTGTATGGCGCCACTGATTGTGGTCGCTGCGATGCAAATCGCGGCAGCTATTGCTCTTGAGGCCACGCTGTCTTTTCTGGGGCTGGGTTTGCCTATTACCGAGCCCTCGCTTGGACTGCTGATTTCAAATGGTTATGGTTATCTCATGTCAGGCAAATACTGGATTAGTTTCTTTCCCGGCCTGGGTTTGTTGGTCATGATCGTGAGTATCAATCTGGTTGCGGATCGACTCAGAGACATCCTCAACCCCAGGTTGCAAAAATAAAATGACGGTATCTTATTCATGACGACCACGGCACAACTCAAAGTCGAACATCTTGTCACCGAGTTTGCGACAAGAGAGGGCGTTGTGCGTGCTCTGGATGACGTGAGTTTTGAATTGCACGCCGGTCAGATTATGGGCTTGGTGGGAGAGTCTGGTTCTGGAAAATCACTGACAGGTTTTTCCATCATGGGGTTGCTTGACCCTCCGGGGCGTGTCGCCGCGGGACGCATCATGATCAAGGGCCAGGATATCCGCAGTATGACTCCCGAGCAGGTCAGGCAGATGCGCGGCAATCGTATGGCGATGATCTTTCAGGATCCCATGATGACGCTCAATCCTGTCATGAAAATATCAGCCCAGATGATTGAGGCGATCGAGGCTCATCGGCGCGTTTCAAAAGCTGTGGCACTCGATGAATGTCGGGCCGCGTTGGCGATGGTGGGTATCCCCTCGCCGGATGAACGACTCAATGCCTATCCGCATCAGTTTTCGGGCGGTATGCGCCAGCGCGTAGCGATTGCCATTGCCTTGCTCAATAAACCAGATGTGATTATTGCTGACGAACCTACCACTGCGCTGGACGTAACCATTCAGGGGCAGATTCTGGCCGAGGTCCAGAAAATCTGTCGCCAGACGGGTACCTCTGTTATCTGGATCACACATGATTTATCCGTTGTATCCGGTTTAGCCGACCATATCAGTGTGATGTATGCGGGGCGTATCGTCGAGCAGGGCGCAAGTGCTGAAGTACTTGGCAATCCTTCCCATCCCTATACGCGCGGGTTGATTCGTTCAGTACCAGCGGCGAACGCTCCCAATCAGCCTCTCTATCAGATACCGGGTATGACGCCAGCTTTGTCTCAATTGCCAGCCGGTTGTGCTTTTCGTCCTCGCTGCGAAAAGTCAACTGCAGCGTGCCTGGATTCGCCGCTGGTTGTTCCGGTGTCGACGGGTCATACGGTTCGCTGCTTTCACCCCTTTCGCGAGCCTTTGGAGTTGAGCCAATGAGCGAGCAGAAACCTTTGCTGGCACTGGATGGGATCACCAAGCGTTTTGGCCAGTCGGTCGATCCACTTCATCGCTTGCTCAATAAACTGGGTGCCAAGCATCAAGATCAATACGTCTACGCAGTCAATGATGTCAGTCTGAGCGTTGCCAGTAAAGAAGTTGTGGGTTTGGTTGGCGAGTCTGGCTGCGGCAAATCGACGCTGGGCAGGTTAGCAGTTGGGCTCCTTGAGCCTGACGCAGGGAAACGTTTCTGGCGTGGTCAGGCGGTCGCTGAGATGTCACCGACAGAACAGCGGCGCGTGAGATTAGCGGTGCAAATGATTTTTCAGGATCCCTACGCTTCGTTAAATCCTCGTATGCGAGCTGTCGACATCGTCACCGAAGCACCGCTTCAGCATCAACTGATTAGCGCTCGCGATAAAAAGGAATTTGCCATCTCGCTTTTCGCTAAAGTTGGTCTGGCGCCTGAAATGATGGAGCGCTTCGCCCATCAGTTCTCCGGTGGTCAGCGCAGCCGCTTGGGGATCGCGCGCGCTTTAGCTGTTAATCCAGAGTTTTTAGTGTGTGATGAAGCGGTTGCCGCACTTGACGTGTCAATTCAGGCGCAGGTGCTGAATCTGTTCATGCAGTTGCGCGCCGATCTTGACCTGACTTATTTATTTATTAGTCACGACCTCGGTGTCGTGCGCCATCTGGCTGACCGGGTTGTCATCATGTATCTTGGGCGTATTGTGGAGGAGGGGACTGGCGCAGAAATATTCGGTCACGCCAATCATCCCTACACCAAAGCGCTTCTTTCTGAAATGCCTGTGATTCGTCTTGAACGCAAAACTTATCATCCTGTTGCCGGGGAAATTCCATCGCCGATGCATCCCCCAACGGGTTGTCATTTTCATCCGCGCTGTCCGCAAGCCCTCGCTCGCTGCGCCTCTGAAGTTCCGTTGTTGCGAGAGGTGGCTTCCGGACATCGCTCGGCCTGTCATTTAAACGATATGCAGTAATAAGGACTCATTAATATGTCTACTCCCAGTACGCTTGAGAATACGATCGAATTAATTAAGACGCTCGTTGCCTTTGATACAACGAGTCGCGAGTCAAACCTTGGCTTGATCGAGTTTGTTCGTGACCATCTGTTGTCTTTGGGCATCCAGTCCAGACTTTCCTATGATGCGCAAAAACGCAAAGCAAATTTATTTGCTACGTTTGGCGATATGCCGGGACGCGGCATTGTCCTGTGCGGCCATACGGATGTTGTCCCCGTCGATGGCCAGGCCTGGGATACCAATCCTTTTCAGGCCCACATTGCCGATGGAAAAATTTACGGTCGTGGCGCGGTTGATATGAAAGGTTTCATCGCTGCTTCACTCGCGATGTTGCCTGCATACATGGCCAGTGATTTAAAGCAGCCTTTGCACCTGGCCTTCACCTACGATGAAGAAGTCGGCTGCATCGGGGTACAGACGCTTATTCGTGATTTGCAGGCTGCAAACATTCGTCCCGCAGGTTGTTTTGTCGGTGAGCCAACTCGTATGCAGGTGATGACAGGACATAAAGGCATGCGTGTCACACGCTGCCATGTGCGCGGACTCGAGGCGCACTCGTCGATGGCGCCCGAAGCTGTCAATGCGATTGAATATGCAGGCAGGCTGATAGAAAAAATCCGGACTATGGCGACCCAGCTCAGGGCTGACGGTCCTTTTGATTCCGTTTTTAAAATCCCGCATACAACCATGCAGACAGGCATGATCAAAGGTGGTGCAGCGCCTAACATCGTCGCTAAAGATTGCGAGTTTGTGTTTGACTGTCGTACCTTGCCGCAAAGTAATTCAGACGAACTGATTAATCAGATTCAGGCGCATGCAGAAATACTGAAAGCCGAGATGCGCAAGATTCACGCGCAGTCCGATATCACTTTTGAAACACTTGCGAACGCAGCGCCGCTCGCAACGGCTGAAGAGGCCCCGATTTCATATCTGGGGGCTGCCCTGGCACGCAATAATCTGCTTGGTCGTGTGTCTTTTGCGACAGATGCAGGCTGGTTGCATCAGGCGGGGATTCCTTGCGTGGTGGTCGGGCCTGGCGATATTGAGGTTGCACACAAGCCCAACGAATTTATCGAGATCAGTCAGATCGAGGAATGTCTGGGTTTTCTCGATCGCTTGCGCGAAAGAATGACTGAGCAGGTTTTGCTTGATTAAGGCTTGCGCAGTAAAGAAACCCACGCGTTGTTTATTCTTGTTCTGCCAGTTGCAGTAACGCGCGGGCGAACGCTTCAGGGGGCTGCGCTCCCTGGAGTAAATATTTTTCATTGAAAATGAGCGATGGCACCGAGCTGATACCCATGGCTGCGTATTTAGCCTGTTGGGTGCGCACGGCTTCTGTAAAAGTATCTGAGCTTAATATTTCCTGCGCGCGAACAGGGTCCAGACCTGCACGTTTGACAGCGTCGATCACGTTGTTTTGATCATCGAGGTTGACCGCGAGCGTGAAGTAAGTGCCGAGTAGTTCTTTTTTCAGCCTGTATTGTGCGTCTGCGTCGTACTCAGCACCAGCCCAATGAATCAGTCGATGCGCGTCGAACGTGTTGTAGACATGCTTGCGCCCCTCTGGATGAAAAGGAAAGCCGACTGCGGCGGCACGGTCGCGGATATTGGCCTGATTGATCCGGATTTGTTCCTCAGGCAGTCCATATTTTTGGGTCAGGTGTTCGATCACCTCTTGTCCGCCGGCAGGCATATCCGGATTGAGCTCAAAAGGCTGGAAATGGATTTCAATGTCCGCAGCCCCGTCAATTAACTTAATCGCTTGCTCTAGCGAGCCTAGGCCAACCGCACACCAAGGGCAGGCGATATCGGACACGTAGTCGATTTTGATTGTTTTTTTCATGCTTGACGCCTTGAAGGTGATTTAAGTTGGGTCGCTTGCTGTTGTCCGAGTCGTTTATTGTAAAGTCAAACTAAATTTCTCTGGCAAAAGTTCGGACAGAGTTTTAAAGTCGGGCAATACGCTTCAAATAACAATGAATAGTGACAATGAATAGTGACAATGAATAGTGACAACCAATAGAGACAACATGAATCGCCGTAAACTTCTCGGGGCTTCGGCCTTAGCTTCCTTTGGACTGTCTGCTTACGGGTTACACGCAGCAGAATCGAAGTCCGGACAACCAGGTCCCATGAGTCCGGAAATGGAGGCACTCTCGGGTTATATGAGTCAAGCCGCCTCCAGGACCTTGCCCGTCGAAATTGCTGAACAAGCAAAGTTTCATATCCTTGATACGTTAGCCGCGATTATTTCAGGTTCTCAGTTATTGCCGGGGCAAGCGGCATTCAAATACATTCAGGAGCATGCAGGGAAGGGTGAACGTACCGTTGCGGCTTCGACACTGACTGCCGGTGCGATCGATGCGGCATTGGCAAACGGCGTTATGGGTCATGCCGATGAGACCGATGATTCGCACGGACGATCACGCTCGCACCCGGGGTGTGCGGTCATACCCGCTGCACTCGCTGCAGGCGAGGAGTTCGGTATTGACGGCAAGCGTTTTTTAAATGCCGTGACTCTTGGTTACGATGTAGGTACGCGTGTACTGATGGCGATGGGCGGACCAAGCTTTAGTTACGAAAGCCACAAGAGTTCACACAGTATCGCAGGAGTGTTTGGGGCTGCTGCGGCGGCGGCCTCTACAGCGGGATTGAACGCTCAGCAGATGCGTTGGGTGTTGGACTATACCGCGCAACAGTCCTCGGGTATCGCAGCCTGGGGTCGCGATGTAGACCATATTGAAAAAGCCTTTGTCTTTGGCGGCATGCCCGCTCGCAGCGGTGTCACTTCGGCCTTACTCGTGCAATCTGGCTGGACCGGTATTAATGATATTTTTTCCGGTGCGGATAATTTTTTTATGGCGTATGCCCCCAATGCCAAGCAAGCCGAGCTGATCGACAAGCTTGGTGAGCGTTATGAAATCGCACTGACAGATATTAAAAAATGGACTGTAGGCTCACCGATACAAGGTCCACTTGATGCTGTGGAGTTGATCCGTAAACGACATCCTTTTGAGGTCGATCAAGTCAAGCACGTGGCCGCGCGCTTAGGCGCAGCGGCGGCCCGGGTTGTGAATAACCGCGACATTCCTGATATCTGCCTGCAGCACATGATGGCCATCATGCTGCTTGATAAGACCGTAACGTTCAAAGCCGCGCATGATTTACCGAGGATGCAGGATCCAGAAGTACTTAAGCAACGAGCCAAGGTTGAACTGGTCAATGATGACGAACTCAGTAAGCTGCTGCCGGTGCGTGTGGCGATTGTTGACATCACGCTCAACGATGGAACTGTTTTGTCAGAGCGCGTGACAGCGGTCAGGGGCACGCCGCGCAACCCCATGACTAAGGCTGAAGTGATCGATAAATGTCGGGATTTGATCGCTCCAGTCTTAGGCACAGAAAAATCAGCAAAATTGATTGATACGGTTTTCAATATTGAACAGGTTAAGAATATTCGGGATATCAAAACGCTGATTCAAACGACCTGAGTGCTTGAATCGAACGCAGTGAAACAACAAAAGCTAGTCTGCGTGGCAATGGAGATAAAGATGAAAAGAAGAACAGTTTTGGCTTCTGTTGGTGCGGCATGTTTCGGTATCCAACGCCCACTCCGGGCTCAGTCCGACAGGCAGCAAATCAGGCTGGTGGTAGGCTATCCAGCAGGCGGTGTTGCTGATTTTGCGGCTAGAACAATTGCTGACGGCTTGACGCAAGCTGCCGGTTTACAAACGATTGTTGAAAATAAACCTGGTTTTGCTGGCAATATTTCACTTGAATATGTCGCGCGCCAACCAGGCGATTCGGGTGTGTATGGTTTTTTTGGTAACTCCCAGTTATCCACACACCCTTTTGTGCCGCAACTTGCCTCTAAAACCGTTGATCCTTTAAAGGATATCGTTGCAATTGGCGCCGTGTCTGAAACCATTCTCGTGCTGGCAGTTTCCTCGCAGTTAGGTGTTAATAATTTGCAGGAGTTTTTAGCTAAAGCTCGCGAGCCTGGCCAGCGTTTGCGCGTTGGCTTGGCCGGGGTCGGGACGGCACATCATTTTGCTGCGTTGTTGTTGCAGAAAGAAGCAAAGCTTGATTTGTTATTGGTGCCTTACAAAGGTGGCGCACCTATGATTGTGGATGCCTCAGGCGGCCACCTCGATGCTGTGTTCACCACGGTGCCGGTAGGTGGCCCGATGGTTGCTGCAGGCAAAATGCGCTGGATAGCCATTGCGCAACCGACAACTATTGCAGGCTTGCCTGGTATTCCCTCACTGATCGAGGTCTATCACGGCGCATCGATTCCGTCCTGGTCCGGCCTGTTCGCTTCGTCCAGTACGCCGGTAAGTCAGCTTGATTTTATGCACCGTGCTTTGCAAAAAGCTTTGGCCTTGCCTGCAATCGCCAATAAGTTGCGTGACAACGGTCTTGAGCCGCTGAGTTTGTCACGCACCCAGACCGATGCCCGAGTGCGCGAAGATGCCGCGTTTATGAAAGATTTTTTAGCTAAAGTCCCGATCGATTTCTCGACTTGACGATGCGTCCCAGGTGCGGGCTTACCAGGTGTTCTCAGCCTCTGGTGTAGCAGAGACGTGGTGAATGCTCAGGTCTGCGCTTGAGATTTTCTCTGAAAGCACCTCAGCACTTGACCAAAAGTCGGTACCATAGGCGATTGTGTAGCCGATGAAAAAGTAAGCGATCGTGGAAACTGAAAAATCGACCAGGATTTTGACAAGCGCGTTAACCTGATTTTTTTCTCTGACAGTACCAAGTTCTAAAAACGCGAAGCCGGCATGCATCGCTAAAATCATGATCGCGCCGAGCAAAATAAAAAGCGCATCAATACCTGTTTTTAAATTTTCCACAACGGCCTCGGATGAATGTTTGCACCATAAAAGAGCTGTTAAGCACCATCTTGGTGTTTAAATTGCACCAAAATGTAACCTCTTATCTTAGCCCAAAAACTGTGCATAATTAATTAGTTCAAATAAAACATATGGTTGCGTTGCAATCGGAGAGAAACAACATGAAAAAATATGACATTGCAACGATTGAGGGTGACGGCATTGGTCCTGAGGTTTGCCAGGCGGCCGTTCAGGTTTTAAAAGAGGCTTGTGGCACGAGTCAGCTAGTTTTTAATGACTTTCCCGGTGGCGCCGCACATTACGTCAAATCCGGCTCGGTCTTGCCCGAGGAAACCTATGAGGCATGCAGAACCTCAGCCGCCATCTTGCATGGCGCGGCAGGGTTGCCCGAAGTGACCTATCCAGATGGCACTGAAGTTGGTAACGACTTGCATTTGCAACTCAGATTCAAGCTTGATTTGTACGCGAATGTGCGTCCGATCCGTTTGTATCAGGGGGATTTTTCACCACTTAAAAATCGCGCTGCTGGGGATATTGATTACATTATCGTGCGCGAGAATACCGAAGGCTTGTATGCGAGTCGTGGAGCAGGAATTTTGTTGAGGGGAGAGGTTGCAACCGATACGCTGGTCATGACTCGCAAAGGCGTTGAGCGTGTGGCCAGATTTGCTTTTGAGCTTTCACGTAAACGCCATGGCTCCCCACTAGATGGAGTCAAGCGCATGACTGTCTGCGATAAGGCCAATATTTTGCGTACCTATGCTTTTTTCAGAGCAATTTGCGATGAAGTCTCGCTCGACTATCCGGAGGTGGCGATTGATTATGCCTATGCGGACGCCATTACCGTTCATCTAGTCAAGCGTCCTGAATTTTATGATGTGATAGTGGCGGAAAATATGTTTGGTGACATTATTTCTGACTTAGGCGCTGCAACCGTTGGGGGCATGGGAATCGCTCCTTCAGGTGAGCTCGGCGACCATCATGGTTTATTTCAAGGCGCGCATGGCTCAGCCCCAGATATTACTGGACTCAATGTCGCAAGTCCTTTGGCCACAATATTGTCAGGTGCTTTTATGCTGCGCTGGCTCGCAGACCGACATACAGATCCGGCTTTAATCGAGGCAGCGGCGCGTATCGAAAAATCCGTCGAATTAACCTTGTCCCAAGGACAGGTTATTCCGCGGGATCTGGGTGGTCAGGCCTCTTGTACGGATGTGACCTCAGCCATATGCAGGAATCTGAAAGATTAAATCGCCTTTTGCTCACGCTATTTAGTTCGACATATACCTTGAAAAATCCCTCGGGAGATGGGTTTACCCGTATAAAATAGAACGATTGATTATTGTTTAGGAAGTCACCGATGTTTGATGTTGCTTGCATGTATGTTCGGTACAAGTCTTTGTCAGGCAGCAAAAAAATGCGCTGGTTTCCAAGCATGGTATTTAGTTGCCTGGCAGGGCTGGTCGCGCATGGTGCTGTGCTTGCCCAGGAGGGGGCAGCCAAACCTCAGGGCATGCCTGTCTCAGCAATCGAAGCAGCACTGACTTCGGTTCCGAATGTGATTGAGGTCACTGCTCAGGCCGAAGGCGCCAAGGAAACAGAAGTCAGGGCCCGTGTTGGCGGCATTCTGCTCAAGCGGCTCTACGAAGAAGGTGAGCGCGTCAAGGAGGGGCAGCCGCTGTTTCAGATCGATCCTGAGCCTTACAAAATCGCGCTGGAGGAGTCGCAAGCGCGTGCCAAGCAAACGGCGCGTGAGGCGCTTCGTCTAAAAGGTTTGTACGAAAAACAAGCCGTCAGCCGTAAAGAATTCGATGATGCGACTTCGGCTAACGAAGTCGCGCAGGCGAACCTTAAAACCGCCCAGCTTAATTTGAAATGGTCGACCGTGACGGCTCCCATGAGTGGGGTAACTGGCCGTGCGCAGCGCTCCGAGGGCAATCTGATCACCACAGTCATTGACGGTAGCTTGTTGACCTCAATCTATCAGGTTGATCCAATCTGGGTGCGTTTTGGTTTGTCCGCAAGCGATACCTCCAATCTTCCTGGCGGCCGACTGGATTCATCGCTGCCGACGAGTGTTGAAATTTTCACGCCTGACGGCAAGCTTTATCCGGAAAAAGGCAAGATCAATTTCCTCTCCACCTTTATTGATCCAAAACTCGGCACCCAACAGTTGCGCGCCGAGTTCCCCAATCCAGGTCAGCAAATCCTGCCTGGTCAGTTTGTAAAAATCCGGATTACAACAGGCAAGATCGAAAATGTCTTTTTAGTACCACAGGCCGCGGTGATTCAGACCGAGCGCGGTTTCATGGTGTGGACCGTCGGTGCTGAAAATAAAGTCGTCCCGACACCTATCAAAATGGGTAACTGGCTTGGGAAAAACTGGGTTGTTTTGTCCGGGCTGAAAGCAGGCGACAAGGTAGTGGTCGATAACCTCATCAAAATAAGACCTGGCGCCGTCGTCGCTCCAAATATTGTTCCACTTGAGCCTGTTGCGTCTGTACCCGCAGCAAGTACGAATGCTCCTGCCAAGGATGCTAAATGAGTTTTTCAAGTTTCTTTATTAGCCGCCCGATTTTTTCAGCGGTGATTTCCATCACGATTGTGATTGCTGGTTTGATGGCTGTGCGAGGTTTGCCTATTGCGCAATACCCGGAAATCGCACCACCCACAGTGATTATTTCAGCAAATTATCCTGGTGCCTCAACTGAAACACTGACCAGAACCGTGGCAGGACCGATTGAGGAGCAGCTCGCTGGTGTTGAGAATTTGCTTTATTTCAACTCAACGGCCGCCTCCAATGGTCAGTTGACGATTACAGCGACCTTTGAAGTCGGCACTAACGTTGATATCGCAACCGTTAACGTAAACAACCGGGTCAAAATTGCTGAACCCCGTCTGCCCGATATCGTCAGGCAATATGGCGTGACGGCACAAAAAAGATCAAACGATATTTTGCTTGTGACGGCGATTACCGCGCCTCAGGGTGATTTTTCTGCTTTGTATCTTTCTAACTATGCGCTGATCAATGTCCTCGATGAGCTCAAGCGTTTGCCCGGGGTCGGTGATGCGCAGATTTTTGGCGCTAAAGACTACTCCATGCGCATCTGGTTGAATCCTGATCGCATGGCCCAGCTTGGTATAACGGCAGGAGATATCGCCAATGCCGTTGCGGCGCAAAACAAACAAAACGTAGCCGGCAAAGTAGGTCAGGAGCCTGCTCCGCAAGGTCAGCAGCTGGTCTACACCGTCACGGCCAAAGGGCGTTTGCTGACGCCGGAACAATTTGGCGATATCGTTATCCGCTCTTCTGGTCCAGCAGGTGTCTTAAGGCTGAAAGACGTCGCACGGGTGGAACTCGATGCCGCTAATTACGATGTCAACACAACGCTTGTAGGACAGCCTGTCGCGATTGTTGCGATCTTTTTGCAATCAGGTGCCAACGCGTTGAATGTCGCTGATCGTGTGAAGAGCACGATGGAGGATTTGAAGAAAAAATTTCCACCCGGCATTGATTATGTGATTCCGTTTGATACGACCAAATTCGTCGATGCTTCGATTCGTGAAGTTGTGATGACTCTGCTCGAAGCGATGGTTCTGGTGGGTCTGGTGGTATTCCTGTTTTTGCAAAACTGGCGTGCCACGCTCATTCCTCTGATTGCTGTACCAGTTTCACTGATTGGTACCTTTGCTGGTCTCTGGGTATTTGGTTTTTCAGTCAATACTCTGACGCTGTTCGCCATGGTGCTGGCGATCGGTATTGTGGTTGATGACGCAATTGTCGTGCTTGAAAACGTTGAGCGGCTCATGGCTGAGTTGCATATGTCGCCTAAAGCGGCTGCTTACGAGGCGATGCGCGAGGTCTCGGGTGCCGTGGTTGCGATTGTGCTGGTGCTGGCTGCTGTATTTATTCCTGTCGCGTTTCTGGGCGGTATCGCAGGCAAGCTCTACCAACAGTTTGCCGTGACCGTTGCGCTGGCGGTGTTTCTTTCCGGGATTGTCGCACTGACGCTGACGCCCGCTTTGTGTGCCGTGTTGCTCAAGCCAACGCATACAGAACCCAAGGGGTTCAGATGGTTTAATCGTGCCTTCGCCTCGCTGACTGAGCGTTATTCAAGGCTTGTCAGTCTGACTTTGCATCACCGCATTATTGGTGCGGGTGTGTTTGGCGCTGTGATTGTCGCCTGTGTGGTTTTATTCAGAATGGTACCTGGCGGTTTTGTGCCGGCAGAGGATCAGGGATACCTGATCAGCGCGCTGGTATTGCCTGACGGTGCGAGTTTGCAGCGCACAGAGAAAACTGGTTCGTCCTTCCAGCAAGCGGTTGTTCAGGACCCGGCTGTCGCCCGGGTTTTTGTGATCGCAGGTAATGACATTATTGGTGGTGGTGTCAAAAGTAATGCCGGAACGATTTTTATTCCCCTCAAGGACTGGAAAGAACGCAGTACAAGTGCGGAAGATCTTGCGAAAAAATTTACCGGTCTGGGGATGAGTTTTCCTGATGGAATGGCGCTGGTTTTCAATCCACCTCCTATCAGGGGTCTGGGTTCGGCCGGTGGTTTTGAGTTTTATGTCCAATCCAAAGGTGAACCCGATGCGGCAAAGCTGGCAGCGGTCACCGGTGGTTTTATCGATGCCTTAAAAAAGCGCCCCGAACTAACAGGCATCAATACGTTTTTTAGACCAACCGCTCCTCAGTTGTTTGTGGAGGTTGATGAGGCTAAGGCGCTTTCTCTTGGTATACCGGTTGCGGATGTGTATCTGAGTTTGCAAACCATGATGGGCGCGCTTTATGTCAATGACTTCAACCTCAGTGGCAGAACGTATCGTGTCCAGTTGCAGGCTGACGCGCAATTCAGGGCGAACCCAACCGATGTCGGGCAGATTTTTGTTCGTGCCGATAATGGCAGTATGGTTCCAGTCTCTGCGCTGATCACGATGAAACAGATTGTGGGACCTGAGCAGCTAGAGCGCTTCAATGGATTTCTTGCCGCTAAAGTTCTGGGTAGTGGTGTGGTGGGAGTCAGCTCCGGTGAGGCGATTAATATCGTGCAGCAAGTCGCACAAGAAACTTTACCCGCAACGTATGAGTTAGCCTGGTCAGGTCAGGCGTATCAGCAAATCCGCACTGGTACGACTTCCGGTGTGGCTTTTGTGTTTGGTTTGATCATGGTTTTCCTGATTCTGGCTGCGCAGTACGAGCGCTGGTCTTTACCGCTTGCGGTCTTGCTCGCAGTGCCCTTTGCTATCTGTGGTGCTCTCGTCTCGGTACTGATTCGTGGTATGCCGAACGATATTTATTTTCAGATCGGCCTGGTCGTGCTGGTGGGCTTATCGGCTAAGAATGCGATTTTGATTATCGAATTTGCAGCACAGAAACGAGCGATGGGGATGAGCAATATCGATGCGGCGCTGACGGCAGCAAAACAGCGTTTCAGGCCGATTGTCATGACTTCTCTGGCCTTTATTCTTGGCGTGTTTCCCTTGGTCATCTCCTCAGGCGCAGGTGCTGCAGCCCGGCGCTCAATGGGCACTGGGGTGTTTGGTGGGATGCTGGCCTCGACTTTCATTGCAACGATTTTTGTTCCGATGTTTTTTACCTGGCTGGCGCGCGGCAAGGCCGTGCCGAGCGATATCCCTTTGGGTGAGTCAACCACGCTGCTTGCGGATGGTTCTAAAGAGGAGAAAACACCTTGAGGGGCGTTCGATTTTTTTCTCCTGTGAAAATACTTAAAGTGAAGTCTTGTGCTGGCGCATTTCTTCTCTTGAGTATGGCTGGCTGCACACTAGGCCCGGATTATGTTCGTCCTGATGTATCCCTGCCAGATTCCTATTCAAAGCTTGTGTCTGACGATGTCGTGCAGTCAAAAGAAACCTTGCCAACAGCTCCAATTAAAAAAGACTGGTGGACACTTTTTAATGACAGCCAGCTTGATAGCCTGATGCAGACTGCCCTGGTTGACAATGCGGATGTGCAGATCGCCATCGCAAGGCTTGCGCAGGCTGAAGCCTTAGCCAAACAAGCGGGTGCCGCACTCTATCCAGCGCTCAATCTTGGCGCCAGTGGCACACGCGCCTCCTCTGGTACTGTTGCGACAACTACAGGTGTTGCAGTGTCGGCCAATACGACTCAAGCGTCATTTACTACTTCATATGAATTAGATGTTTGGGGGCGAGTCCGTAGAAATATCGAGTCAGCAACCTCGGTAGTGAATGCAAGTCGCTACGATCAGGTCAGCGTGAATTTGACGCTTGCCGGGTTAGTGACCAACACTTATTTGCGGCTACGTTCCCTGGATGCTCAAATTGCCGTTTTGAAAGACTCGGTGAGGACACGTGAGCATTCTTTACGTGTGGCGCAGGCTAAGTTTGATGGTGGCTTGGTCTCTCCGATCGATGTCAGTCAGGCCACAGCTGCTTTGGCGAGCGCGCAGGCTAACCTCTCCGAGATCATCAGGCTACGTGGGATCGTACAAAATCAGTTGGCGGTACTGACCGGCAAACTCGATCTGGTGCTGGTAGCGGGTGATGTGCGTTCACTGCCTATCGCGCCGGTACCTCCCGCTGGATTGCCATCGAACATACTGGAAAACAGACCTGACGTGAATCGCGCCGAACAAGAGCTTAAAGCCGCCAATGCAAGGATTGGTGTTGCGACGGCGGGCTTGTTCCCAACGATTTCCCTCACGGGCTTGCTAGGCGCACAAAGCGTTGACTTCAGCGCTTTCCTCTCAGGCCAGAGTACGGTCTGGTCTGCTGGTATCGGGTTGATACAACCGATTTTTTCCGGCGGCTTGTTACAAGGGCGTGTTGATTTTGCAAATGCTCAGCAACAAGAGTTTCTGGGTAATTATGTCAAAGTCGTCAGAGGAGCGTTTGGCGAGGTCAGTGATGCGTTGTTGTCTGTCAGGCAAACACTGACAACCGAGGAATATTTGAGTATTCAGGTGCAGGCTGCAACCAAAGCGCAGAACCTGGCGGTGCTGCGTTATGAAGCGGGTTATGTTGATTTTCTGAGTGTCTTGGAGTCTCAGCGTATCGCCAATGATGCAAATCTGGCGTTTGTCATTAATCGTGCGGCAAGACTCCAGGCGAGTGTTGACTTGTTTAAAGCCTTGGGTGGTGGCTGGAGCGCTAAACCCTGATTGGTTTCTGTGCGAGGGTGTGCGCTAGGGTGTGCTCTGGTGTGCGTTTAGCCGTGCGTTTGACCGTGCGTTTAGCCGTGCGTTTGAGTTTACGTAATTGAATTCATTTTATAAATTCATACAGGAGCCATAGCGCTCCTGTGATAATCAATCCCCACCAGATGACGAGTGTAGCTTTTGATTTTGAGAGGGTATTGCTCTTTTTAAGTGTGCGTGTGACAAACTCCCTGGAGGGGTGCCCTGTCAGATAAGCATAGATAATCCATGCGACAAGCGCAAACATTAAAATTTTAAAAGCGGTTGTGTACATGGCTGATCAAATCAGTTTGGATACAGTCCGGGCATGCGCGACAGTGCCCTTGACGAACATTTCCTGATTCGATTCAATATCGTCCAGATCATACAAATAGTTCACCATTAGCCCGGCGGATTCACGTAGGCCTTTTTTGGAAAGATCCGCGGCCCAGTTGATACGATTAAGTTTCGCGCCATTACCCAAATGGAAATTAGCGACTGAATTACCGCCGCGTCGCGCTGAGTAGTACAACAGGTAAATAGCGCAGAGCGCGCTTAATGCTTCACGCTCGGCGGGTGTACTGGTCTCGGGCGTCCAGCCTTCGACCAGGCGCTGGGGCCAGGTTTTACCTTTAAGACTGATTGTCTGTAATGCTTTTTCATAGCGTAGCAACACTGACGCATGGCTAGTTAACGCTGTCGTATCGGGTGTGCGGGCAAGCCACTCTGTGAAACCTGGTATCGGGGATAAGGTGACAAAGGTCTTAAGGCTTGGCAGCTCTGCTTTAAGATAATCTGCGACGCGTTTGATCAGAAAGTTTCCAAGCGAAACGCCGCGTAAGCCTGATTCACAATTGCTGATTGAATAAAAACAGGCAACTTTAAATTTTGTACCTTCAACAGGAATAGATTTCTTATCAACCAAGGGGCCGATTGCGCTGGGGATGTCAGCCAGTAGCGCGACTTCGACAAAAATAAGCGGCTCATCAGGGAGCTGAGGATGAAAAAAAGCAAAGCAGCGACGGTCTGGCTGCAAGCGGCGACGTAAATCGTCCCAGCCATCAATGGCGTGGACAGCTTCGTGTTGAATAATTTTTTCGAGTACGTGGGCCGGAGAGCGCCAGTCCACCTGGTGCATTTTTAGAAAACCGGGATTGAACCACGAGGACAGCAGATGTCGAATGTCGAAATCAAGCGCTGCCAGTTCTGGTCGTTTATCCAGAAGCTTGAGTAACTCTCTGCGCATCGTGACGACCGCGCGCGTGCCACCCGGGGCACGATTGATTCGCCGTAAAAGCTCTTGCCGTGGAGACTCTGAGATTTTAGTCAGAGCAATCAGATTTTTGGCTGTTGGCTTGTCAGCATAGGTTTGAGCCGCAGCCAGTATCGCCTGCGCATCGGGGCTGTATTTTTCTGCCAGTGTTGTATATAGCTCGGCTCGATTGCTTTCGTCCAGGCTTTGAAATTGTTGAATCACGTCCTGCGCCATGCTGGAGCTGTTGGACTCTCCGCGCTCGGACATTAGCCGTTTGATCGCAAGGTGTGCTTTCGATAATTGGCGTGACTGGACAATTTTTTCTAGCAGTGACATGCAAGACTCCCTTGGCTACGCAGAATAGCTCTACGAGTTGTCATCATATAGGCAATAGTGGCCGATAAGCGTCATTTTTTTCAAAAACAAAAGTCCAGGATTTCTTTAAGCACCTGCTCAGGCTGTTCTTTTTGAGGAAAGTGTCCGGCATTTTCAATCAAAACCCGTTTGTAGCGACCAGAAAAGTATCGCTCTTTACCCGCAGACAAATCAGGATTGCTGCAGTAGTCCACCGCGCCGTGCATCACCAGGGTAGGCGTTGAGAGCACCGGTGCGGGATTGAGTTTCGCGTCGTCTTCGGCGTACTGGGGAAAGCTAGGAGCATGGCCCCAGCGCTGGCGGTAAGAGTGCAGGACGATATCGGGCCAATCGGGGTTTTCAAAGGCTAATGCTGTTTCATCGAAATCGGCCTGGTCATACCATCCTGCGGGTGACCAGGTGTCCCACATCATTTTCGCAAAGCCTTTGCCATCCGTGCGTACGGCTTTCTCTCCCCGCGCTGTGGCCATAAACCAGTGATACCAATAGCTGCGCGTTTGCGCATAACTGAGAGACTGATTTGGATCATTGGTACCATAACCAACTGAAAGCATGATCAGGTGGGATGCCACACCGGGTCTGAGGCCGACAGCATTGGCTACTGCGCGTGCCCCCCAGTCGTGACCAACCAGAATGGGATTAGACAGCGAAAGAGCGTCGATGAAATCAAGCATGTCACGCCCTAAGGCCGCCAGTTGACCGCTACGAGGTGTTTCGGTGGAAAGAAACCGCGTCCCTGCAAAACCTCGCAAGGCTGGAGCAAGCACGCGGTGTCCCTGTGACGCAAGCGCGTTGGCAATAGGCGTCCAGGTGATGGGGGCATCGGGCCAGCCGTGGGTCAGCACGATCGTTTGTTTGCCCGCTGGATTCCATTCAAGATATTCAATCTCGAGTAGCGGTGTGCGGATCGTTTTTTTTGTGTATGAATTCATCAGGACAGATCCTTCGTTAAACCGCGTAATCCCGCGCGGTTTGCAGCTTGTTGGATAAATAAACTTTTTTTCATGTCATCGGCGAAACTTTGCACCCATGGCAGAGCTAGGTAGCGTGAAAGTGGAATGCCGATTGAAATATTTTCAATCCCCCAGGCGCCTTCGATGACCCGCGAACCCTCGAGCTGGTCAGAGAGCTCGAATAATATCGCTTTGTTTGTCGCAAAGGCGTGCAGTTCGCCTGAGCGCATTTTATCGGCAGCGTCCTGCAGATTTTGAATAGCAATAAGCTTGGCTTTTTTTAGAATCTGCGGCAGTACAGTTTGCGTGGTGCTACCAGCGCTCACGCCAATTCTGATTTCTGGTTGATCGATCAAGTCTGCTCGCTCAACCCGCGCGTGAGCGCCAACTAGGTATCCTTGCTCAATCTGCAGGACAGGTTCAGTGAAGGCCAGAAACTTGGCTCGGACAGGTGTCGCATTCGCGAGTAGAAAATCGATTTGATTCTCTTTGGCAGCCGCCAGTACATCGCCATTCATTTTGAAAAAAACAGGTTGAAATTCAACTCTCAGTCTTTTAGCGAAGGCTTGGCCGAGTTCATACCCCACGCCTTTATTCTGCTCAGGCGTAACCCCAGCAATAAAAGAGTTCGGGCTACCAGGATAGAGGCCTACGCGTAAGGCTGTGCCGGGGGCAAGCAGGCTGCGAATCTCAGAAGGCATATCGGTCGTGTGTTTTTTTTTAAGCATCAGAAGCTATAGCCGCTAGACAGTGTAAAGGAATAGAGCCGCGTATTTAATTAAAAAGTTAACTGATCCGCAAGCTTTAAGCCAGCGTTATTCCGCGCTATGCTAGTCAGGTTCCTCGTCCACGAAGATTCTCATGCTGATTTCACGCTCGTTCACGGAATTAATGTTGTATCGCGTTTCCTTGACGCTGAGCTATCAGATTTTGGCCGTCACAGTCGGCTGGCATATCTATGAGATTACACACGACCCACTGTCACTGGGTTTGATTGGCCTGGCCGAGGTCCTTCCTTATTTTTGCAGTGCCTTATTTGCCGGGCATGCTGTAGATGTGATGCCAAAAAGACGTATCGCTATTTTTGGTTGTCTGATTCATGCGGTCATAGCCGGTTTGTTGGTGGTTGTAACGCTCGACGTCATGCAAGTGTCTAGTCTGCATGCTAAATGGTTTATTTATTTTGGTATCGGTTTGGCTGGATTGGCCCGTGCTTTTTTACGTCCTACCTATCAAGTGTTATTTGCGCAGGTATTGGAACGTAAGGATTTCGCCAGGGGGTCGGCTGTTGGCACCGTCATCTTTCAGGTCTCACAAGTCGCGGGTCCCGCTCTGGGCGGTGTGTTGATCGCCTGGTCGGGTCTTGTTTCCGCTTATGCCGTATCGGGCTTATTCGCGCTGTGCGGTGTGGTGTCTCTGCTGTTGCTGACTATCCATGAAGAGTCCACGCAAGAGAAAAATCCCTCTGTCTGGCAAGGCATTGTCCTGGGACTTCAATTCGTTTTCACCAAGCAATTAATGCTGGCAGCCATGGCGCTTGATATGTTCGCTGTGCTCTTTGGTGGCGCGGTTTCAATGCTGCCTGCTTTTATTGATGAAATTTTGCAGGGTAGTCCTGAAAATTTAGGTGTTCTTCGGGCCGCCCCAGCATTAGGTTCCGCCTTGATAGGTCTCTGGTTGACCAGAGTGCCCATTGATCAACACGCTGGTCGTCTTATGCTAGGCGCGGTGGCAGGGTTTGGATTGGCGGTGATTGCTTTTGGCTTTTCGACAAGCCTCTGGTTCGCCGCCTTGTGTTTGCTGCTCACCGGAGTCTTCGATGGTATTTCAGTCGTTGTCCGCTCAACCGTGTTTCAGTTGATCACACCAGACAACATGCGGGGCAGAGTCTCAGCAATAAACGGTATTTTTATCGGCTCCTCCAACGAAATCGGCGCTCTCGAATCAGGCTTGGCAGCGAGCCTGATGGGCTTGAGTGCCTCAATTGTTTTTGGCGGAGCCATGACGCTGCTGGTCGTGCTTGTTTGCTGGTTCGCAGCGCCACAATTACGCAATTTGCATATCAGGCATTTACAGGAAAAAAATGCTTGAAACCCCAGGATTTACTCTCCACCCCTCGCTACACCGAAAATTTCTTCATCGGTCGGCATTCTGGGGGCAGGGGCTTTGGGCATACCTTCCCAGCCACCGCCGAGCGCTTTAATTAAAGCGACGTTAGCGAGGATCTGGTTACCATGTAACTGCCATTTCACGCGCAATGCGTTGAGTTGGGTTTGCTGGATCAAGGCAAGCGTTTGCGAATTATCCAAACCGGCTTCATAACGGATAAGGCTAGTTTGATAGGCTTTGTTGTAATTTCTTACGCCTTCGTCCTGCTTGATTCTTGCGCGATCATATTGTTGCAAGTTGCTCATGGCATCCTGCGTCTCCTGAATCGCCACAAGGATCGACTGTTTGTAGTTTGCAAGCGTCAGAGCGTAGCCAGCTTTGGAAAAGCGGTAGTTCGCGCTGGTTCTTCCCGCATCAAAAATCGTCTGCGTTGCGCTCAGACCTATCGACCAGATCAAGGAGGGGGTGTTAAATAGCGTCGTCACGTTTGTCGAATCTGAACCAATGAATGCGGGTGCCACAAGCAGGGAAGGAAAGAACGCTGCTTTGGCAACACCGATTTGAGCGTTGGCTGCAGCCATGGCGCGTTCTGCTGCGGAAATATCAGGCCGGCGCTCAAGCAAAGTCGAAGGCAAACTGACGGGGAAAGCAGGCATCGAGGATGGAAGTCGTCCTGGTGCAAGCTTGAAGCTCGCTGCAGGAGTTCCGATCAGTGTTGCCAGTAAGTTTTCCTGCAGGTTACGTTGTGATTTGAGTACTTCTAACTGAGCACCGGTTGTTTCGGTGAGTGCGGTTTGCTGGGCAAGTTCGGTGCGCCCCGCGGCGCCTTCGGCATAGCGTTTTTCTATGATGCTACGCAGTTTTTCCTGCAAACCAACAACTATGGTGAGCACCCGAATTTCTTCATCGTACTGACGCATCAGAAAGTAGGAGCTAGCAACCTGGGCGCTGAGTATGAGTTTGACGTTCTCTGTATCGGCCGCTGCTTGTTCGGCAGTATTGCGGGCCGACTCGATATCTCGTCTGACTTTTCCAAGCCAGTCGATTTCATAACTCATCTGGGCGACAGGTCGAAACTCGTTTTGTACCGTCTGGTAGTTAATTGCATCATAGGTTGTACCGGGACGGTTGGCCGAGGTCGTGGTTCTGGTTCCCACCGCACCAGCAGTAATGGTTGGGAACAGCGCCGCACCACGCGCGTCACTCTGTGCTGCAGCTTGATCTAGTCTTGCAAGCGAGGCTTGCAAAGTGAAGTTGTTCGATAGTGATTTCGTGATCAATTCATCGAGCGTCGCATCCTCAAACGCTAGCCACCACTTGGCCTTAGGCTGGTCGTCGGCAGGTACAGCCTCTTTCCAGAGGGATGGGTTAGCACCTGGCAATGTTTTCCAGTTGTCAGGCATATCAGCGAGTGCCGGACGCTCGTAGTCAGGACCGATAGGAGAACAACCTGCGCAGACTAGCGCAATCAGGCAATAGGCAAGCTTGCTTTTCATGAGCCACGCTTCGCGGGTGGTGCCGGTGGCGTCTCAATGACGACAGGCTGCCCCGAGACGATAGCGTCAGGAGGATTCAGGATCACTTCGTCATTAGCCGTGACACCGCTTCTAATCTCTACTGTCATGCCATAGTCGATACCGAGACTGACCTTTTTCTTTTCTGCTTTGCCATCCACTACCACGGCAACGTAAGGTCCGCCTGCGCCGAAAATCAGAGTGTTGGTCGGCAGGATCAGGGCATTACCAGTATCTATTTTCAGGGCTGCTTCGATATAGGTGCCTGGCATCAGCGCACGATTTTCATTTGGAACTTCTATGTCAACTTGCAGAGTGCGTGTGTTGGTATCGATGGCACCTGCAGTGCGAGCAATGCGCGCTTTGATTGGCTTGTCGGGGGCGTGGGTTTGAAAGATATCAATTTCTTCGCCGACGCGAATTTGCGAGGCACGATCCTGAGGCAAGTAGACATACACGTGAAGCTTGTCCAGATGCGCCATCGAGAACATGGCCTGCGCTGTACCCGTGTTGCCGGCGTTGACCAAGTCGCCCACGTTAATGTTGCGTCGGGTCACAGTACCATCGAAGGGCGCGACCACAGTACCAAAACTTTGTTGATCGCGCAGTCGTTTGAGCACTGCTTCGGTTTGTTTATAGATACCGGTTTTCTCATCAAGTTCTTGCTGTGAGACTGCATCTTGTTCGCGCAAACGTTTCCAGCGCTGGTAAACGGTTTTAGCTAGCTCAAAGTTGGCGGTTGCTTCTTCGACCTGTTTGTTGACTTCCGGAATATCGAGTACAGCCAGTGTTTCACCTTTTTTCGCTGTCTCTCCAATGTCTTTGAACCATTGTTTAACATAGCCATTTACGCGCGAATAGATCTGGGCTTCGTTAATCCCGAGCAGGGTACCAGGCAAAATAACCTTGGCTGTAGAGCCCGCCTTCTCAGCAGGTGCGGGCTTGGTGACAAGGACATGCAGCAATACATTTTTTTCAGCGCGGGCAGCTAACACGTCACCATAGGACCAGCGGGTAAAAAGCGTTTTTCCCAAACCAAAGAACATCAGCAAGACGATCACGATGGTGAGGTTGCGAGTCATACGCAACACCTTGGATTTGCTCTGATCGTTATCCGGGCCGTGCAGATGGAACTCTGGCAGGCCATTGTGAGCATGGCGTTGTTCGGTCATGTTGAAGTTTCCGTGTGTGCGTGCCGCTGTGCGAGCATGCGATGGAACGATGCAAAGACAACTGGTACGAAAAGCACAGTTGAGATGGTTGCGAAAATCAGACCGCCTATCACAGCGCGTCCGAGCGGTGCGTTTTGTTCAGAGCCCTCACCGATGCCAATTGCCATGGGAATCATCCCGATAATCATGGCTAGTGCGGTCATCAAGACTGGACGAAGACGGGTTGAACCCGCTTCCAGAGCCGCAGAAAGTGGCGGCAGTCCGTCGCTTAGTCTTTGACGGGCAAAGGATACGACCAGCACGCTGTTGGCCGTCGCAACACCCATTGTCATGATGGCTCCGGTCAAGGCAGGAACGCTCAGGTTGGTACCGGTCAGAATCAGCATCCAGGCAATCCCCGCCATCGCGGCGATCAGGGCGGTGATGATGATGAATGGATCGAGCCAGGACTGGAAATTGACCACAATCAGCAGATACACAAGAATGATGGCGCCAATCAGGCCCAGACCGAGGCCCATGTAGGAATTCTGCATGGTTTCAACCTGACCACGCATCACGATTTTGCTGCCGCGAGGCAGTTCCGGAATGGCCTCATCCATCACAACCTGAATATCTTTTGCAACTGAGGCGAGGTCACGTCCCCGCACGTTTGCATAGATATCAATGGAGGGCAGAATGTTATAGCGGGTTAGTAGTGCGAACTCAGTCGTGGGCGAAGCACTAACGAGGTTGCCGAGTAATTGTGGACCTTTACCCGTTGCCGCATTGACAGCAGCTGAGGCTGCGGATGCGGCTGCGTTGGAGGGCCCAACAGGCAGTCGCAACAAATCATCGATCGAATCAATTTTTGACTGTGGCGCCTGAACCTGAATGGAATAATTGATACTGTTTGCAGGGTTCAACCAGAATGAAGGTGAGGTTTGCGCACTGCCTGATAGCGGCAGTAAAACGTTTTGAGCCAGATCTGCAGGTGTCAGACCAATGCCTTGCATGCGGGTTCGGTCCATTTTCAAGGCAATCGATGGTGTATCGAGTCGCTGGTGTATGTGGACGTCAGCCGCGCCTTTGATCGCGGAAATCTTATTGACCAGCTTGCCGGCGAGCTGCTGGTTGGCAGGGTAGTTGGGGCCAACGATTTGCACATCAATCGCGGATGGGATACCAAAGTTCAAAATTTGCGTAACAATATCGGCTGGCTGGAAAAAGAACTCAATTCCAGGGAAGTTTTTACGTAGTTCAGGGATCAGTTCTTCAATGTATTCTTCGCTCGGTTTATGACCGTGCTTGAGTGAAATCAGGATGTCAGCATCAAAAGAGCCAATAGTGCCTGAACTACTGTAGGACAAGTTGATACCGCTGTTGGGCAGGCCGACGTTGTCAAGAATCGCTTCCAAATCTTTTTCAGGAATGACTTTGCTAATCACCGCCTCGACTTCATCGGCGATGACTGCAGTTCTTTCTACCCTCGTGCCGCTCGGTGCCCGCATATGTAATTTGATCTGGCCCGTATCCACAGTTGGAAAAAGATCCCGGCCCAGCAGCATAAAAATACCGCAAGAAAGAACACAAAACGTTAAAAATCCTCCAATGAATTGTTTGCGATGGGTCAACAAACTGCTCAGAAGCAGGACGTAATTTGTACGGAACTTTTCAAACTGATGGTTGAACCTTTCGTGTACGCTGTAAATCCAGCGCGTGACACGGCCTGGTTCTCCCTGGTTTCTCAGCAGCAATAGTGCCATGGTTGGCACGAGTGTTCGCGACAGGATGTAGGAGGCCAGCATCGCAAAAATCACCGCTTCAGCAAGCGGGACGAACAGGTAGCGCGCGACACCTCCCAAAAAGAACATCGGCACAAACACAATACAGATACACAGGGTCGATACGAAAGCCGGGACTGCGATCTCACCCGCTCCATCCATGATCGAGTCGTACAGGCCTTTGCCCATGTGCAGATGACGTTCGATATTCTCAATCGTCACGGTTGCATCATCAACCAGGATACCAACGGCTAGCGCCAGACCTCCTAGTGTCATGATGTTGATGGTTTCCCCAAGCATCTGCAAAACGATCAGAGAGGAAAAAATTGAGAGCGGGATAGAAATAGCGATGATGGTGGTGGTGCGCCAGTTGCCAAGGAACAGCAAAAGCATGATGGCGGTCAGTGCTGCGGCGATCAGTGCTTCGTGGATCACGCCTGCGATCGCTTCCTTCACGAAGATCGATTGATCTGCCAGCAGTTTGACCTCGATTCCTTCTGGCAGCAGTGGTAGCAATGAAGGTAATTTTTGCTTGAGGTTGTTCACCACATCAAGTGTGGAAGCACCGCCGTTTTTAAGCGCGGTCAACAACAGGCCACGCTGACCATTCTGCCTGACGATATTGATTTGAGGAGAAAAGCCGTCCCGAACGTGAGCGACTTCTCTTAAATAGGTGGTTGCGCCATTGATTGTTTTAACTGGAATATCGTTTAGCCCCTCGATGGTTGTGGGAGAGGCGTTCAAAGAGATATTAAATTCAGTATCACCAATTTTGCTGGTACCTGAAGGCAGTGTCAGGTTTTGTGTCGTAATCGAATTAATGACGTCTGAGGAGGTCATCCCTTTGGCCAGCAGTGCCTGAGGATCGATATCCACAGATACCGCACGCACTTTACCGCCATACGGAAAGGGCATGGCAATGCCGGGGATTGTGACGATCTGGGGGCGCAGGATGTTGAGGGCAGAGTCAAACAACTCTTTTTCAGAGAGCGTGGTACTGGACATGCCTAGCTGAATCACTGGAATTGCAGAGGCCGTGTACTTGATCACCAGTGGCGGGGTTATACCAGGCGGCATCTGGCGCAACACTGACTGCGAGACTGCGACGATTTGTGAAATAGCAGCCTGAATATTGACGTTTGGCTGGAAATAAATTTTGATAATCGCAATACCGCCCAGCGACTGCGACTCGATGTGTTCAATATCGTTAACGGTTGTGGTCAGTGTCCGCTCATGGCTTTGGGTAATCCTGTTACCCATCTGCTGTGCCGATAAGCCGTTATAGCTCCAGATGACGCTTACAACGGGAATATTGATCTCTGGCAGCACATCCATCGGTGTGCGCATAATAGCCAGAGGCGTTGAGAGCAAAATGAGAATCGCCATCACGATAAACGTGTAAGGTTTTTCTAGCGCTGTTCTTACGATCCACATCCTGAGTCTTACCTAGGTGAAGCTTGCGCTGTGTTTTGCAAAAAAATAAGAGACTATTTACCACTTAGTGGTAAAAGTTTTGAGTATAGAGAAAAGCCTGTGTAATGAACAGGTTGATTTTTGACTGATAAAACTTGCTTCGGTTCAACCAGGTCAAGGCTTGAGACTCGATTGTCATTTATGCCGATCAGGCTATCAAATATATCAGATAGGTCTCTAAAAATTAAGAATTACTTATTTTTTTATTGATGTGCAATTACAGTTGTTCTTTTTGAAAAAATGTCAGGGTTTGACCTGTCGTTTACCTGCAACTAAATCGAGGTCGATCACATTCCCCATCGCGTGATATCCAACCCGATTCGGATGCAGTTTGTCACCCGCACCACCGACGGTGCTGTCCGGAACAAACTCGGGACGCATCTGGCCTGTCGCTGGATCGAGCGTCACGGCATCAAAGTCAATCACACCGGCGAAAATATCCGAGCTGCGAATAAAGTTATTCAAGGTCTTGCGTTTTTCATCCTGTGCTGGAAAGCCGTGGGCAGCGCTGGTGCTTCCTAGAGCGGAACCTACCGTGGCGCCCAGTACGCGAATTCCTGCGTTATTGAGGCGTTTAACGCCCTCGGTAAGTTGGGCGATTACTTTCTCGGGTGTGGCCATGCCATTTTTGCTGAAATCGTTGATGCCTTCGAGCCAGATCAGGGTATTGACGCCTGACAGGCTCAACACATCGCGCTCCAGACGCATCGAGGAAGAGGGTCCTCCGGGAAAGGGTTTGTCAGCGGAGTATTCTGCGGGACCGGCAATCTGGTTGCCTCCAATGCCCGCGTTGAGTACGATCACTTTATTGCCATACTGATGTTTCAAGCGCCGAGCCAGCACATCAGGCCAGCGATCATCACCATTCATGGTTGAGGCAGTTCCATCTGTGATTGAATCTCCAAAGGCCACAACCACTTTTGTATCGGCGTCGGCTTTCATGTCGAGAGCGTCGAGGAAAAACCAGGAAGCTGTTGAGAAGGAAAAAGCAGACTCGCTTTCGTTCCTGGATTGCGCTCCAGCTTGTGGAGGCGTGAGATAGGATGTTGTCAGTGCTTTAGCATGCCAGGTCATCGGCCCGCTTGAGTCAGGAATATAAAAGCTGACCGCTAATTTTTTGCCTTCCAGAAATTTTTGCGTCGATTTGTTTACAAAGGCTAACTCAACCGGGTCGCTCCAGACTGACTCACCTGCAGGCACCGTCACCGATTTTTTTCCTTTGAACGTTGCCGCCCGGTTTGTGCCCGCCACTAGTTCAGCACTACCAAGCTGAAGTCCGACATACACCTCGGAAAAGGTCACAGGTTGTGTGCCGAGCGCATTGGATAGCCTGAGCCGTGTTTGATTACTCCAAAGTTCGGGCTTGACCATCATGCGAAATGATTGGTTGTTCGCACCTTGTGCCGGAGTGGGGAAAACTGCGCTCATATTTGGCTGTGCAGATGGATTGCCAGTCGGGTAGGGACCCTGCACAGAAGCAATCCAGCTAGTGACCCATTTTTGTGACTCAGCCCAGGCGTTTGGCATATGCAATATCACCAAGGCGAAAACAGTACATAAGAGGCGCATCAGAATTCTCCGTAAATTTTTTACTTATCGCGTCGGTCAAGAAGCCGCTTCACTTTTGAACTCTGTGAGGTCATGGTGTATTGGTCCAGAGCACCTTTTCCAACAGGTGTGATTTGAACTTTCACACTCAGTACTTCTTTCATACGCAGTTCCATTTCCTCTCGCACTTTATTTAAATCTGCGCCAGGATCGATTATTTCAACCCAGACGTCCATGTGATCTGTGCCTGCCTCGCCAATGCGATCGACAAAACAAAAATATTCACCGTTGGAACGAGCGTCCTCAAGGACTGCCGCGCCAATGGCTTCGGGAAATACATTGACCCCGCGCAGTTTGATCATGTTGTCATTGCGACCAAAAATTCTTTTAAGCCTGCGAGAGGTGTTGCCGCAAGGACAGGTATCGGTATGAAAGGCTGAAATATCGTTTACGTTAAAACGAATTTGCGGCGCTCCGTATTTATAGAGCGTAGTGATGAGGGTGGTACCTTTTTCACCATCAGGCAGGATTTTTCCTGTATCGGGATCAGCCATTTCCAGAATGAAAGCGTCCTCCATCACATGCATACCTGTCTGGTGTTCACATTCAGCAGCAAGCATGCCACTTTCGTGTGTGCCATACATATCAAACGCTTTCGCACCCCACAGGTCCTCAAGCAACTCCCTGTTCTCCATTCCAAGATGTGTGCCGAGCAACCTGATGCCAAGGGATTTTGGATCGATACCCATCTCGTCCCGGGCGACGATAGCCATATGACGTAAATAGGCGGGAAATCCCAGAATGACTTTGATTCCCCAGGCTTTGAGTAATTCAATCTGGCGTTTTGTCGGAGTGTTGGCGCCGCTGCCTGTCATCACAGGTACTGCGCCTGTGTAGCGCCAGATCGCCTCGCGTGGCGCCATCCCTCCGTTGCCCAGTCCGAGTGAAAGAGTCACAAGCACCATGTCGCCGGGTCTGATGCCCTGCATCGCCATACGCCTGCCCCCAAGAATAGCCATGGTTTCGCGATCCTGTGGCGAGTAAAGCATGGGTCTTGGCAAACCTGTCGTTCCACCACTTGTCTGCAGCACCAGGGGCATCCTCTTGCCGTCTTCGGGTGAAATGCCCATGAAGTCACCGAAAGGTGGATTGCGCTCAATGCTTTTGCGTATGTCGTGAACGTCATACACAGGAATTTTTGTCAGATCCTCCAGGCTGCGGATATCTCCCGCAGCCAGACCATGTTCAGTCCAGTGCCGTTGGAAAAAAGGAATTTCCCAGCCGCGTTGTACCGTTTGCAGAAAACGTTTTTCCTGCAGCGATCGCATTTCATCACGCGATAATTTCGCGGTGGTCTCAAAGTAAGTGGGCGGTGGCGGATAGTCTTTCCAGAGCTGTTCGAAATCAAGTGAGCGGAAGTACCAGGGTATATGAGAGGCAGATCCGGGAACGTTGGTGGGTTCTGAATGATTCATAGGCTTAGATTAGGCTTGCGTGGCGACCGCCATCGACGTGTTGGACCGAGCCGGAAATATATCCAGCCCATGGAGAACAAAGAAATGCGACGAGACCTGCGATTTCATCAGGCTCGCCGATACGACCCATAGGAATTTGTTTTGTCATCTGTGCGAGCTGCTCGGGATCAATCTGACCTGGAGTCCCTGAGCCAAATACTGTGCCGATTCGTCCGGTCGCGATACGACCAGGGCAAATCGTGTTGATGGTGATGCCTTGAGAGGCGATTTCGAGGGAAAGGGTTTTTGAATACCCAATCACACCGGCCCAGGTTGCAACAGACAAACCAAAGCGGGCGATAGGCTGGATCGCAGAAAGTGCCGTGATGTTAACGATCCTGCCCCAACCGTTTTTTTGCATGGAAGGTAAGGCGCCTCTGGTCAGTCGCACGACGCTCATCAGATTTTGTTCAACCGCTCTATGCCAGGCTAAATCATCAAAGCTCTGGATTTCCCCCAGGGGTGGTGCACCATCATTATTAATCAGTAAATCGATCTGACCAAAATGCTCAAGCGCTGCGCGTGTAATGTTTTCACAATCCTCTGCTTTGCGGATGTCCGCTGCAATGGCAAAGGTTTGCGCCCCTGTTTCTTCAGTAATACGTCGGCAGGCTTCGTGAAGTGGTTCGGTTTTGCGCGCAACCATGGCGACGCTCGCGCCTTCCGAGGCAAGCAAGTGGGCGATCGCATAGCCAATCCCCTGGCTCGCACCACCAACCACAGCAAACTTACCTTTCAGTGACAAATCCATCAGGCACGCTCACTTATGCCAAATAGTTTTTCGGCGTTTTTATGGAACACACGTTCCAGTATTTCCTCTGTATACCCAAGCTCTTGCCAGTCTTTGACCAGTCTTTCATAGCGAAAGAGAGGATAGTCGGCGCCAAACATGACACGATCTTTCAGACGTGAACGAATTTCTTTTTTAAATGGATCCGTCAGGTATTTCGGCGACCACCCATGTAGCTCACTCCAGACATTTGGTTTGTGAATCATGATGGAGATCATTTCATCTTGCCAGGGCCAGGCCGGACGCCCGGTCACGATCTTCATATCAGGATAGTCAATAGCTAGCTCATCGATGTATCTGGGGTGGCATAAATCAAGCTTGATGCCTGCCCCACCCCTTAAACCAGCGCCAGCTCCTGTGTGACCAACCAGCACTAGCACGGGGCGATTGTGTGCTTGGGCAACTTCATAGAAGGGGCGATAAATCGGATCGCTTGCAGCAAAACCGGTGCCTGAAGCCGAAACGCAATAACTGATAAAACCTTTGCTGGTTTGAATGCAACGCTCAAGTTCCGCCGCTCCTTTTTCACCAAGCCGGGGATCGATTTGCAACCAGTTTCCAAAAATACAGTCACTGTATTGAGCTTGAGTCTGCATCGCATAGTCATGAAGAGGAATAATTTCATCAAGGGGCAGACTTTTAGTAAAACCAAAGTCAAGAATCGTTTTAACCTCGTTTTTACGAAGATACGCGGCCATTTCCTCCTCTGTGTCATAACTCGCTGTTGAGTTCCAGGTTTGCTTTTGCTGTGCCAGCGCATCCGCAGACCTCAGCACATAACCACGCTCGGTACCCCAGTGTGAGTGGAGATCAAAAATTCTCATTATTTATTCCGCCTTGATATCTGCTGCTTTGATGATTTTTTCCCAATGTTTGACTTCGCTGTCGAGAAACTGCTGTGTCTGCGCCAGACTGCCGCCAACCAGGACCACGCCTTGTTCCCCTAATTGCTTGATCAAGGCTGGATCTTTGAGGCTTTCATTTATGGCAGCGTTTAGTTTTTCAAGGACATCTACAGGTGTTTTTCTGGGAGCGAACACCATGTACCACGCGCTCATTTCAAACCCCGGGACACCTGCTTCAATCATTGTTGGTATGTTTGGCGCGAGGGGCGAGCGCTGCGGACCTGTTGTGGCCAGTCCTTTGAGCTTTCCTGATTTTACGTAAGCAATAGAGGTGGTGATCGTGTCGAACATCAGCGAGACGTGGCCACCAAGCAAATCGGCAAGCGCAGGTGCGTTGCCTTTATAAGGTATGTGGACCAGTGATACACCGGTCATATATTTGAACATTTCTGCCGAAAGGTGAGCTCCTGCACCAGCTCCACCCGATGCATAAGAATACTTGCCGGGATTGTCTTTGAATAACTTGATCAGTTCAGCGACGCTGTTAGGCGCAAAGTCAGGAGGAGTAACCAGTATCAGTGGAATGTATCCGATATAGGCAACTGGGATCAGATCCCGATCAAGATCATAGGGCAGACTTTTGACGAGAAATTTGTTCGTTGCCAGAACGGAGTAACCCATCAATAGCGTATTGCCGTCCGCCGCGGACTTGGCGACTAAATCGGTCCCCACCACTGCGCTGGCACCAGGTTTGTTTTCTACGAGTGTCGGGACGTTAAAACTGGCTTGTAGTTTTTGAGCAATCGTTCGGGCGAGCATGTCGACTCCGCCACCTGGAGGTACCGGCGCGACGATTTTGATGGGTTTGCTTGGCCAGGTCTGGGAAAAACTGAGTGGACTCGAAAGAAGCAATCCGATCACAAAAAGTCGCGGGATCCAGCCGAACCATTTTTTATTCATTTTTGTCTCCTGTCTTTCGGCTGATATTAGGCATCAGACCTCCGCCTGTCAACGCAAAACTCACTGGATTTGGTTCAAGGATGGCTTGCGTAGCGGGTGGGGGAGAGCTGCCTTGCATTAAACTTAACTAAATCATGAACCAATGTGAGACTTGCACCCATGAAAAATGAAAAGTTGCTGACCTTCGTGCAAGGCATGAGCAGGTTGTTGCAGCGCAATCCCGACGAGCCTCTTATCTTGAAAGAAGGCGAGGCCTTGCTTGCGACGCTGGTGGAGAAGGATGACTGGTTACCTGAAATGTTTACGCATCCACATCCCCAGCATTATCAGCAGTATCTTTTATACGCAGATCCTCTGGATAGATTTTCCATGGTGAGTTTTGTCTGGGGTCCTGGTCAGAGGACTCCCCTGCACGATCACATGACCTGGGGGCTGATTGGTATGTTGCGTGGCAAGGAAATTGATACGCACTACTTTAAACAAGCCGACGGCAGTTATCGTGCGGGAGAGAGTCAAACCTTAATCCCCGGGGCTGTAGGCTCGGTGTCGCCTGCCACCCATGACGTGCATGTCGTTTCAAACTATTACGCTGATCAGCCCTCTATCAGTATCCACGTGTATGGTGGAAATATCGGACGAATTAGCCGGCATGTGTTTGATCCGGTCACGGGCGCAGCGAAAGACTTTATTTCCGGGTACAGCAATGCTGTCGTCCCGAATCTCTGGAATTGAACAGGACGATCACAGTGATGTCGCAGCAACAAAAAATTAAATTTTGTGGTTATCAAGACGTACGCAATGCTTTGCTGGAAAAAAAGGAAATTGCTTTTCTCGATGTTCGCGAGGAGGATCCGCATGCAAGGTCGCATCCTTTGTTTGCGGCTAATTTTCCTTTGTCACGCCTTGAACAGGATGCCTATTCAAAATTACCGCGGCGCGACGTCCCTGTTGTGACCTTCGATGCGGGTGAGCAGCAAAATATTGCATCGTCCGACGCGTATGTAGCTGCTATGCGCTTGATTCTGCTTGGCTATTCGGATGTGTCTGTATTCAAGGGAGGTCTTGGAGCCTGGGCTGGCGCCGGTGGTGAGTTGTTCATTGATGTCAATGTGCCCAGCAAATCCTTTGGTGAGCTGGTCGAGTCAAAAGCGCACACTCCCTCTTTATCCGCCGAGGAGGTCAAGGCTTTAATCGACACCCAAGCTGACGTTGTTATTCTCGATGCGCGTCGTTTCGACGAATACAACACCATGAATATCCCAACCTCGACGAGTTGCCCCGGGGCCGAACTGGTGCTGCGGGTCGCGGAGTTGGCGCCGCGTCCAGAAACGCGTGTGATTGTGAATTGCGCGGGCCGCACCCGCAGCATTATCGGCACACAATCGCTCATTAATGCTGGTATCCCGAACCAGGTTAACGCCTTGCGAAACGGCACGATTGGCTGGACTCTCGCCGGTCAAACGCTCGATCGCGGACAAACCAGAAAATATGCCGAGGTATCAGCGCAGACCAAGCAGAGCGCAGGCCAGCGCGCGCGTGCTGTGGCCGATCGCGCTGGCGTCAAGCGCGCGAGTATGGGCGATCTCGATTGCTGGCGAGAACAAGCCTCGAGGACCACTTATTTTTTTGATACCCGGGCTCCAGAGGAGTTTGCAGCAGGCCATCTTCCAGGCTTTCGCTCCACTCCGGGAGGTCAGTTGGTGCAAGAAACCGAAATGGTCGCACCGGTTCGGGGGGCGAGAATTTTACTGGTCGACAGTGATGGTGTGCGCGCAAATATGACGGCTTCGTGGCTCGCGCAAATGGCCTGGGATGTGTATGTGCTCGATGATGTAGCGCCAAGCGCTTTCCATGAACAGGGCAACTGGCAGGCTGCAATGCCGCAGTTTCCACTTGTCAGCAATATTGACGCCAGCTCTTTATTCTCCTTGCTTTCTGACTCCTTGAGTTCCGGGCGAGCCTCTACGCCAGAGACGCTTGTCATTGATCTTGCTAAACACGCTGAGTACGGACGTGGTCACATTCCTGGCGCGTGTTATGTGTTGCGCTCACAATTTGAACAAGCCTTGGAAGCTTTGCCGCAAGCCAACAGATATGTTTTGACATGCCCCGACGGCGCGCAGTCGACTTTCGCTTTTGAGGAAATCAAACAGTTACTGCTGCGCCGCGGTCAAGCCCAGGTTGAAGTGTTGACTGGCGGTACCAGTGCCTGGGTCGCTTCAGGGTATGCACTGGAATCTGGCCCTACGTATTTAATTTCGCAACCGATTGATCGCTATAAACGTCCTTATGAAGGAACCAGCGTTTCTCGTGAGGCCATGCAGGCTTATCTGGACTGGGAGTTCGGCTTGGTCGAGCAGTTAGGAAAAGATGGTACGCATCATTTCTGGGTGCTCGACTAAGTTTCACGTCTATTTTAAAACCTTGCTCTCAGACGCTTGAGCGATGAGAGCTTGCGCATCCACAGGCAGCAGGAACCCCTCACTGACTGCGCGTTGAGTGGCTTTTTTGACTGCCTCGACGTAGCCCTCGTGAGTGCCATAACGCTCCTCCAGGGACAATCTTGGGTCCTGGTTCGCCCTGCGTTGTGCTGCTGTGCGTGCAAAAGGGATCATCCCCCCCACATAGTCGCAGATCTGATCTTTATGAAAAGGTTTTTCTCCGTCGGCAGTCACGTTCCAGCCAAGATAGGTACCTAGCGGTGCGTCTAACAGTACGACAGGAACGCCGCCTAGCTCATTACCATCCTGATCGACACGGGGCGCATACATTTTAAGGACTTGTTTGACTGTAGGCGGAGCTTTGCTTGGCACGCCCGAGGCGTCCAGTGCATTGAACTGTGGACCCCAGTCATAGTCGAGCACTGGCATGATGAAGTCAGCCTCTGGTATGGTTGGACGCAGACCCGGCAAGCTGGGGAAGCCGAGATCTTTTTTATTAGCCAGCGCAAGCGTTCCAGTTGTCGCGCCGTTGACTGGAGCAAGTGTTGGATAGCGGCTGGCAGGTGGTGTCGTGCCCTGCATGACCCAGTTACGGAAATGAACGCGAATCGCATTGACGGTTTCGGTGTGGGGAACAGGGTTGGCAGGCAACACGCCTACGCCAAAATTATTACCGGGACATACCGGTCCAGTTTTAGGCAGACCTGCTTCTGGCAGACTCGAATCAAAGCCACCGGCACCCCCACCATGATTGCTGCTTGCGATGTAATAGCGTTTGACATGATCGGGCAGAGGCAAGTCTGCTTTTGCATCGGTTCCCACCCATTCAGGGGTGAGTTTGAGTGCCCAGACTTCGGCAGAGCCAAAATGCTCTACAACTTTGGGACAGGTCTTTGAAGCGGTGCAGCGATCCAGGATGCCTGCAGCAGGCAGTCCCCGCACTGGATCCGGATGTGGCAGCCACCACTGAGGGCCCTCGCTGCCTGCTTGATAGAGTTCCAGCACACCATCCGGTTGTGCCCAGCGGAAATTGAGCGCGATACGCCGACCAGCGATGATGGGCCACAAACCGTCGTGCACCATGCCGCCATGCTCGGCCTGGTTAAAACCAAGATGCAACCATCCTCGCAGGAAATTACCGGATTGCGACACGCCACGTCCAATACTGTGTTTGACGAGACCAGCGATAGGGTTGGCTGTTCCCAGATCATCTTGCTTTGCTGTTTTGAAAAACAGTCCGACATCACGCCAGGCTGCAAAACCAATGCCCAGAACGTAGGGATCCTCAGCTGTAAATACCACTTGGTAAAGTAGTTTTGGATCAAAACCATTTTTCAGACAGATCTGTGTCGGATCAGGCTTGCCCGGAAAGGGCTGCGAGGCATCACATTTTGCCCATGCCCAATCTGTGCTGGCAATGGTTTGTTCACCGAGGACCTCGCCATGCATGGTTTCTGCCGTGCGCGAAGTCAGTCTGGATTTGCTTGTGTCAAGCGAGGCTGGTGTATAGGGGACGGGATTGGTTTGCACCAGCAAGGGCTGAGAGTCATGACCTGCGCGGTTAACAATCCGGCCAAACACTTCACCTGAAACTGCTTTGCCATCGGGCTGTCTGGCAATCGGGACCTGTAAAAACTGCATGCCTGTTGTTGAGGCTGTGGGTCGTACTTTAGTTGCGCCCGCGTTATCTCCTTGCCAGGCGCTTGCAAGCATGATGTCACCAAAAGCCTGTTCCTGGGGTGCATAAGGAAACACTCGGCCACGGTTCGGTACCTCGTGCCAGAGCATCCCGCTTGCTTTGGTCGGATCGGTTGGTTTGTATAAGACAAAGGAGGCAACGTAACGAACTTTACCGTCCTGATCCTTGGCTAAATCTATATCCTGAATGATTGCATTTTGTGCAAGCTTGGGATCAAGCTCCCCAAAGGCGCGGCCTGCAACCATTTCGTAGGGGATCATTTCGTTGGCGGAGCCCGCTGGATTCTTATAGGGAGCTGTTTGGTCAATGATGATTTTTGTAACCCTTGCCTGCACTGGAGTCATCGCCAGGAGGCCGAGCGAAATAACGCCAGTCAGAGTGAGCCCTCGCGCAGACTTGAGCGCGAGGGATTTAAGCACGGTGGGTTTAACGTTGATCTTCATTGTTGTCTCGAAATAGCTTGTTGTTATTTATGATTTTTATTTGTTGGGTGTGCGTTTGAGGAATTCCGCCAACTCTGTTTTCCACCATTTTGCCTGACCCGTTGTGCCATGACCTGAGGTCTGAGCACTGGCTGGTATCAGCAGTAACTGGCTGTTGGGGATGCGCTTTAGTGCGGGCTCCATGAGACCGAGCTCGGGAGGATTGCGCTCATCATCTGCCGAGTTAATAACCAATACGTGCGCCTTGATTTTTTCCAGTCTTTCTGAGGGGTTGTAATCTCTGGAGGCATCCCACTGATAGAGGTTGTCATTCGCATCAGCGGTGCTAGTTGCTTTAAGGCGCGTGTCGAGTAACTGGTCTGCTTTTTCCCGAGTCGGTGCTGCTTGTTGCAGTGCCTGATTGCCGCCACTGGTGGCGATACCAAAAAACACTGTGGCAAAGTGCAGGCTAGGGGGCTGCGTCGTGTAATTACCCTGCATCCAGGCGGGATCGTTTCGAATCGAGTCCAGAATCAATCTGCGGGTCAGCCAGTTGCGCCCCGACATTTGTGCTGGTGTGGATGCCATGGGCACAATGGCATCCATGAACCTGGGATATTCAATACCCCAGAGCCAGGCTTGCATGCCACCCATGGAGTTGCCAAGAATCAATCTGAGGTGAGCGATGCCTAGCCCCTCTGTGATCAGGCGGTATTGTGCCTGCACCATATCATCGTAGTTGTAGCGAGGAAATTTCGCCCTTAGTCCATCAGAGGGCTTGGATGATTGACCCATACCGATTGAGTCGGGCAAGATGATGAAATACTTCTGCGCATCCAGGGGCTGACCAGGACCAAACAATTCACCCGCGAACGCAGGATTAAGCATGCCCGAACCCGTCCCAGCGGTCCCGTGCAGTATCAGGACTGGTATTCCAGAGGGCTTTCCAACAGTCGTGTAGCCGATCTTGAGTTCTGGAAAAGTTTCTCCAGTATGGAACTTGAAGTCTTTGGCAATCCAGACGGATTGTTGCGGTGCGGGATATTTTTCGGCCATAGCGCTGCTGGAGCTGATCAGGAGAAGTGAATAGAAAGTTAAGCGTATAAGTTTTTGTAATGTTTTCATCTTCCCTTCTTTGTATCATTAATCCGGACCGAATCTGGCTCCGATAGCCGCAGCCGCTGATCTTGTTTCGACACCGAGCTTGTCAAAAATATGTTCGAGGTGTTTGTTGACTGTCCTCGGACTCATGCCAAGTATTTCTGCAATATCCCGGTTGGTTTTACCTTTTGCGACCCACGATAACACTTCGCTTTCGCGATGTGTGAGCGCGGCCTGCTCAAGCCGGGCTGAATCGCCATTGCGCAGATTGTTTTGAGCAAGTAATAGCATCGTTTCTCCCAAGCCAACCTGACCCAGATTACGAATCGATATTTCAGGATGCTCAGGCAGACTGAGTGCCTCCTGTGCACTCGAAAGCAGGCTTGTAAAATTGACAGGTGTCTGCTGAGAGGCAAGCAACTCGCGGGCCTGGGGCGACTGCCAGGCAATACGTCCTTGTGTGTCGATCAGCACCACACCAAAACCAGCGATGTCTACAGCTTCTCTGGCCAGACGTGCGACACGTGCATTGCGGATGTGTGTTTGCAGCCGCGCCAGCACCTCCTCGACTCGCACAGGCTTAACAACATAATCAACACCGCCACTAGCGAAGGCTGTGACGATATGCTGCGTTTCGGCCAGGCCGGTCATGAAAATGATGGGTAAATGTGCCAGATTAGGATTGGCTTTAATGCGCTGGCATGTCTCAAAACCAGAGAGACCGGGCATCACTGCGTCAAGCAGCACCGCATCGACCAGCACCATTTCAAGCCTGTCCAATGCAGACTGACCGTCGAGCGCAACAACAACGCTGTAACCTGCGCTCTCTAGCGACTGATACAGGTGGCCAAGACTACTCGGTGTGTCGTCCACCAACAGCACAATGGGGCGGATCGCCGGAGAAATTTTTTCTGCATCCATGGCTTAATCGAAACTTTTATCTTTGGTTAATTCGAGCAGTGATTCAAAATCAAAACGCATGACCAGACTGCGTAATTGGGTGACCAAGGTCAGGTGAGAGGGTTCGTGTTTTAAATGCTCATCGAGCGTATCGAGTAGTCCTTGAACATGTCCGATTCTGAGCAGTGGCGCAAGTTTCTCTTTGAGTGAAGTGGGTATTTCTTGTTCGATGGGCTCTGCCTGAGGTCCGAACATGTCTGGCAATTCTGCGGTGTTCAGACCGGCGGCAATCCATTCGAGTCCTAAAAACCGACCGAGTACGCCAACAAGTTCTGATTCAAGGACAGGTTTGGCTACGAAAGCCTGACACTGTGCCGCCTGAATTTTTTCAGGATGATTGTCGTAGAGGTTAGCGGAGACAAGAATGATCGGGATGTCGGTATAGCCTTGTTGTCTGATGGCTTTTGCAGTTTGCCAGCCATCCATTTCATCCATGGTCAGATCGAGCAAAATAGCATCGGGGCGAATATCTTTGAGGCTTTCGAGACATTCACTTCCGCTTGCGGCTTCATGCATGATAAAGCCGAGGGGATTAAGTAATGCGGCAAGCATTTGTCTCTGATCGGGTTGGTCATCCACAGCGAGCAGAGTTCTTCTTATGCCGACATAACCAGATACCGGTCCCAGGGTTTTGATGCTAATTCCTGGATCTGGCGCTTCAGGTAAATACAGGCGCACTGTAAAAGTCGTGCCTTGGCCTGCGATGCTCGACATGGATAAATCGCCACCCATCATGGAGGTGAGCAACCCCGTGATGGTCAGACCGAGCCCTGTTCCCGGTTCACCGCGCCGGCGCGCCGCGCCACCGCGCTCAAAAGGCAGAAAGATACGTTGCTGATCCTGAGGCGGGATCCCTACGCCAGTATCTTCGACTTTAAACAGCAGAACTTGCGCGCGAGCATCGACCCGCAAGGTGACAGTTCCTTTGTCCGTAAATTTGATGGCATTGCCAAGCAGGTTAATCAGAACCTGCGTTAATCTTTTGGCGTCGCCTTTTACCCAGTCAGGCATTTCACCTTGCACAATAAATTCAAACTGCAAACCTCGTGCGAGCGCTTGCGGACGGATCATTCTGACCAATTCCTCGAGCAGCTGGGGCAAAGGTATCGAAACGGTTTCAAGTCTTAAGCGACCAGATTCTATATGTGCGAGATCAAGCAGATCGTCTACAAGTCCAGCCATATGTTTGCCGCTGCTCTGAACGGTTAGCAGGGATTCGCGCTGCTTTTGATCGAGTTTGTTTTCTTTGAGCAGGATTTGTAGATAACCCAGAATGCTATTGAGTGGTGTGCGTAATTCATGCGTCATGCCCGCCACATAACGTGTTTTCGCGTGGTTGGCGCGTTCGGCCTCGTCTTTAGCTAACTGCAGCGCGGCATCGGTTCGTCTTAAAGTTTCAACCTCGCGCTGTAGCAAACGACTTTGGGCGTTTGATTCTTCTTGAGCCAGCTTGCGACTCTCGCTGATGAGGACCACCCACCAGCTGCAGACTGCGACAACCAACATCAACATCAAAAATATTTTGTAAAAAATATTACTTTGAGGGTGTGATGTGGAGAGTTCGCCTGGGCCTTCCTGCGTCAGAGCGATCCCCATCACCGTTGCCAAAACCAGCGCTAAGGAAAGGAATACGAGTAAAAATCTTCCGGCGCGAGACTTGAAGCGAACAGATAAAGTATCGGGCAGTACGTGAGTCATCCAGCTAGTCACTTGTTCGTCCAGGCGTGAACCGTGTTTGCAGGAGTCATTGCAGCGCGAGTCAAGGGTGCAGCATAGGGAGCAGATGGGTGCCCCGTATGCTGGGCAGTGCGCCATGTCGGGTGACTCAAAGTCGTTTTCACAAACACTGCACTGCACGATTTTGTTGGGACCATAGGCGGGGGGCGCGCGACGTGCGATGTACCATTTGCCTTGTGTAAACCAAGCGATGGCTGGCGAGGTAACAATAGAGGCAATTAAGGCGATAAACGGTGCAAAAGCTTTTGCGATCTCGCCAAACACACCACTGTAAGCAAGCAGTGCAAGACTTGCCGCGAGAACTGTCGCACCTAGTCCGACGGGATTGATGTCATAGAGATAGGCGCGCTTGAATTCGATGCCCTTAGGCGATAAGCCTAACGGTTTGTTAATCACGAGATCGGCTACGATTGCGCCAATCCAGGCAATCGCCACGTTGCTATAGAGTCCAAGCACTTGTTCGAGTGCTCTAAAAACTCCAAGCGTCATCAGTAATGTAGCGATCAGCACATTGAAGACCAGCCAGACGACCCGGCCTGGATGACTATGTGTCAGACGCGCAAAAAAATTCGACCAGGCCAGAGAGCCTGCATAGGCGTTCGTGACGTTAATTTTTACCTGCGAAAGTACGACGAAGAGGGCGGTCACAGCAATGATCCAGACGGGATCGTTAAAGACATAGGAAAATCCTGCGGTATACATGCGAGTCGGCTCGCTCGCAAGAATAGGGGTCATTTCCTGTTGCAGAACCAAGAATGCCAGAAAGGCACCACCGACCATCTTGAACATGCCGGGTAATATCCACCCGGGACCTGCCATGATCACCGCAGTCCACCATTTCAAACGATTTTTATTTGTTTTTTCCGGCAGAAACCTCAGATAGTCAACTTGCTCGCCAATCTGAACTACCAGTGAGCATGCGACGGTGAAAGCCGCGCCAAACATTAGCCAGCTGAAATCACTACTGCCAGAAATGCTGCCACTTAACCCCATAAAGTCAACGAAGGCTTTGGGCTCCCTGAGTGCAATCGCAAGATAGGGACATACAAGCAAAATGATCCAGAGCGCCTGCGTCCAGATTTGAAGTTTTGAAATCAGTGTGATGCCGCGCAATACCAGTGGAATGATGATCAGCGCACTGATGATGTAACACCAGACGATCGACCAGTCTAAATAGAGTTTTAAAGCAAGCGCCATGATGGCGGCTTCAAGTGCGAAAAAAATGAAGGTAAAGGCGGCATAAATCAGCGACGTGATGGTCGAGCCAACATAGCCGAAACCGGCGCCACGTGTGAGCAGATCAATGTCAACACCGAATTTTGCCGCATAGTAGCTAATCGGCAGGCCGGTCATAAATGCAACCATGCCAACCGCGATAATTGCCCAGAGCGCATTGGAAAAACCGTAATTCAGAGCCATGACGGCGCCAATCGCCTCTAGCGCAAGGAATGAAACCCCACCTAAGGCGGTATTAGCGACACGCCACTCCGACCATTTGCGAAAGGAGTGAGGCGTATAGCGCAGCGCGTAGTCCTCGAGGGATTCGTCAGCAACCCAGGAGTTGTATTCGCGCCGGATACGGATGATTTTCTGATTGGCTAAGGTCACGGAGAGCTTTCGAAGGATCGAAAAAAATTTACGGACGGGCTGTTTGCCCACGCTTTCATATCAAGGATAGACGATAAATTTTTTATGCAAATTTGTGTGCACAACACTGTATACAAAAGGACGTGCCTGGCTGTAAAGAGTGTGCGTATACGTCAATTGACGTATTGGGGGAGCGGAGCAAACAACGCAGAATGACTTCACAGAAAGTTTATCGGTCGTTAACCCCAGGAGCACACACTATGAAGAAGCCAGAGTTCGAATTTGAACCCAGTGCCGATCGTCGGCAAGTATTGCAGGGTATTGTTGGTATGGCATTGGCAGCAGCCACCATGCGCGCAGGCGCACAAAAATTGCCAACAGCGCAAGTCAACACAACTAAATTGGCTGTGACCGATACGGAAGTGACCGTCGGCCAGTTGCACTCAGCAACCGGCACCATGGCTATCTCTGAGACTGGTTCGATTCAGGCTGAGCAACTCGCGATTGACCAGATCAACGCCATGGGCGGCGTGCTCGGTCGTCAGATCAAAGTGATCAAGGAAGACGGTGCATCGGATTGGCCAACATTTGCTGAAAAAGCGAAAAAACTGCTGGTCAATGATCACGTTGCAACAGTTTTTGGTTGCTGGACGTCAGCCTCACGTAAAGCTGTATTGCCAATTTTCGAAAAAGAAAACGGCATGCTGTACTACCCAACTTTTTACGAAGGTCTGGAGCAGAGCAAGAACGTCATCTATACCGGTCAGGAAGCGACTCAGCAGATTCTGTGGGGTCTGGATTGGGCCGCGAAAGAAAAGGGCACCAAGTCATACTTCCTCGTCGGTTCAGACTACATCTGGCCACGTACTTCAATGAAAATCGCTCGCAAGCACATTGAAGGCGTACTCAAGCAGAAAGTTGTTGGTGAAGAGTATTACCCACTGGGCAATACCAACTTCAACTCTCTGATCAACAAAATCAAGGCAGCAAAACCTGATCTGATCTATGCAGCAGTTGTGGGCGGCAGTAACGTGGCTTTTTACAAACAGCTCAAAGCAGCTGGTATTACCGCAGCCAAGCAAAAACTGTTGACGATTTCGGTCACTGAAGATGAGTTGCTCGGAATTGGTGGTGAGAACACCGCAGGCTTCTACTCCTGCATGAAGTATTTCCAGTCGCTCGATAACGAAAACAACAAGAAATTTGTTGCTGCGTTTAAAGAGAAATACGGTCCTGCTTCAGTGATCGGTGACGTTACACAGGCTGGTTACCTTGGCCCATGGCTCTGGAAATTCACAGTTGAAAAAGCTGGCAGTTTCGACGTGGACAAGATTGCAGCTGCGTCCACAGGTATCGAGTTCAAAGGCGCACCAGAAGGTTACGTCAAGATTGACGAAAACCATCACCTCTGGAGCAAGGCTCGTATCGGCGAGATGTTGGCCGATGGTCAGTTCAAGGTTGTCGCTGAGTCGCCTGAATTGATCAAACCTGATCCGTTCCCAAAGGGTTATCAGTAAGCAGTTAATGGTTAACGTTTGACTCAAGGAATCGAGATGGAACTGTCTGAAGTGCTCAATATTGCCCTGATGCAGGGTTTTGCAGGTCTGAGCCTGTTTGCTGTGTTGCTCCTGATGGGGCTTGGACTGGCAATCATTTTCGGTCAGATGGGTGTGATCAACATGGCTCATGGTGAGTTCATGGCGATTGGCGCCTATACCGTCTACCTTGGTTCAACGTTAACCGAAAAGTATGCGCCGGGCTTTATGCCGGCCTACTTTCCTTTCGCGATCGTCGCGGCCTTTATCTTTGCTTTTATTGGTGGCTGGATCGCGGAATGGGCACTGATACGACATTTGTACAAGCGGCCCCTGGATACGCTGCTGGCAACCTGGGGCTTAAGCCTCGGTCTCCAGCAGGTTTTCCGCACCTTTATCAGTCCCAAAGAGGTCAGTCCAACGTTGCCAGACTGGCTGATGGGCTCCTGGGCACCACAAGAGGGCCTTGATATACCGATCAACGGTATGTTTGTTATGGTACTGACACTGCTAGTGACTGCTGGTGTGATGCTCGCCTTGTACAAGAGCCGCTGGGGTTTGCGTGTGCGTGCAACGGTCAGCAACCGTCCGATGGCCAACGCTACCGGTATCAATACGAAAAAAACAGATCAACTGACCTTTGCAATAGGTTGCGGCATCGCAGGTATCGCAGGGGCAGCTTTTACAACAATTGGCTCAACGGGACCGACCTCTGGCTCTCTGTATATCGTCGATGCGTTCCTGGTCGTGACTTTTGGTGGCGCAGCCAGTCTGCTGGGTACCGCCTTCTCGGCTTTTCTGATCGCACAGACCCAGTCCATCAGCGAGTTTTTCATGACAGGCTCGATGGCCAAGGTCTTTACGCTTTCAATCATCGTCATCGTTCTGATGATGCGTCCTCAAGGTTTGTTTGCCTCGAAGATTCGACGCTAATCATCCAAACGTAAATCGGAGCCGACTCTCATGCAATCCTTCAAGAATTTGCTCAAACAACCAGGTGTGTTGAGTATCGCGATACTCGCCGTGATCTTGCTGGTAGTTTTTCCTGCTTTATTAGATAACTTCCGGCTTAATCTGGTGGGTAAGTATCTGACCTATGCCTTTGTTGCCATTGGACTTGTTGTGCTGTGGGGCTGGGGTGGAATTTTAAGTTTGGGGCAAGGGGTGTTCTTCGGTCTGGGTGGCTATTGCATGGCCATGTTTCTCAAGCTCGAAGCCTCCGATCCTATCACTACAAAAATTCAGTCAACACCTGGAATTCCTGATTTCATGGATTGGAATCAGCTGACTGAGTTGCCGCTCTGGTGGCTGCCGTTTAAAAGCTTGACCTTCTCCCTGATCGCTGTGATTGCTGTGCCTTCTTTGCTCGCTTTTATTGTGAGCTATGCGATGTTCAAGCGCCGCGTTGGTGGTGTGTATTTCGCGATCATCACGCAGGCTGTTGCCCTGATCATGACAACGTTGATCATCGGCATGCAAGGCTACACCGGTGGCGTCAATGGTATGACTGATCTTAAAACCATGAGCGGCTGGGATACCCGAACGGATGAAGCAAAAATTATTCTTTATTACGCTTGTTGTCTGACGCTTTTGCTTTGCGTGATCGCCGGTACTTTCATTCAGCGCAGTAAATTCGGCACACTGCTGCTCGCGATGCGGGACAAGGAAGACCGCGTACGCTTCTCTGGTTATGACGTGTCGATGTTCAAAGTCGCAGCTTTTTGCCTGGCGGCTGGCGTTTCAGGCGTTGGCGGTGCATTTTTCGCACTCCAGGTCGGTTTCATGTCGCCTTCTTTCGTTGGCATCGTACCTTCCATTGAACTTGTCATTCTTTGTGCAGTAGGTGGCCGCTTGAGTCTGGTCGGCGCAGTCTATGGCGCCTTACTGGTCAACGCCAGCAAAACACTATTTTCAGAGAACTTCCCGGATTTGTGGCTGTTCCTGATGGCTGCGCTTTTCATTGGTGTGACGATGGCCTTTCCTTATGGTTTGGCTGGCTTGTTTGAATCTCACATTAAACCCTGGTGGATTCGCAAATCGACAGAGCGTCGCATGATCAAACAGCGTTTGATCGAATTAGAAATCGAAGCTGCTTTCGAAGCAGCCCAGGAGGTTCAAGCGGATTCAGCCTCAGCCATTGCCGTGCCTTCGGCCAACGACGCCGCAGAATTAGTGATCAGAAGGAGTGCGCCATGAGTAGCAGCACCGACTTTGTCTTGGCTATTGAAGACCTGACCGTTTCGTTTGATGGTTTCAAAGCCATTGACAGTTTGAACCTGTATGTCGATAAGAATGAATTACGAGTCATCATCGGACCTAACGGTGCCGGTAAGACAACCTTGCTCGATATGATTTGCGGCAGGACGAGGGAGACCGCTGGCAGCATCAAATTCAAAAATGAAGAGATGACAGTTCTGCCAGAGTATGCCCGGGTTAGAAAAGGGATTGGTCGGAAATTTCAGACACCGTCTATTTATGAAAATTTGTCTGTGTTTCAAAATCTGGAAGTGTCCTTTCCAAAAGGCCGCTCAGTTTTTGGTGCTCTGGTGTTCAAGTGTGATGATGAGGTCAAAGACAAAGTCAGTTCTGTCGCGAGGGAAATAGGTCTGGCCGACACCTTGACAACTGAAGCAGGCTTGCTTTCCCATGGACAGAAGCAATGGCTTGAAATCGGCATGTTACTGATGCAGGAGCCAGAGTTGCTGATGCTTGACGAACCGATTGCTGGTATGAGCGTGCGCGAGCGTGAACTGACCGCTGAGCTACTCAAACGGATTTCAAATAATCGTTCTGTGATCGTGATCGAGCATGACATGGAGTTCGTCAAAAAGATCGCACACAAGGTGACTGTCATGCACCAGGGCAAGATTCTGGCTGAAGGATCCATGGACAAAGTCCAAAGCGATCCAACGGTTATCGAAGTTTATCTCGGACACTAGGAGACCTGACATGCTGAGCGTTAAAGATCTCTACGTTGCTTATGGCCAAAGCGAAGCGCTACATGGCATTAGCCTTGAGGCGGGTAAGCAGGAAACTGTTGCCATCATGGGGCGCAATGGTATGGGCAAGACTACTTTTTTCAAGAGTCTGATCGGATTGTTGCCTACAAAAAGCGGCTCAATCGCTGTCGGCGGACAGGACGTGACGCGTGATGAAAGCTATCGACGCGTCGCAAAAGGTATCGCTTACGTTCCCCAGGGACGGATGATATTCCCGACCTTGACTGTCGAGGAAAATATCCAGACAGGTCTGGAGAATGACAAAGACAAGGTCATACCGGATGAGATATATGCGTTGTTTCCTGTCCTCTGGGATATGCGACGTCGCAAAGGCGGGAATTTATCAGGTGGTCAACAGCAGCAGCTTGCCATTTCGCGTGCGCTGGTGACGAATCCGAAGGTGCTGTTACTCGATGAGCCAACAGAAGGCATTCAGCCCTCCATTATTAAAGACATTGCAAAAGCGTTAAACGAAATCCGTCGCATGCGTGGCATCACCATCATCGTTTCCGAGCAAGTGTTGAGTTTCGCACTTGACGTAGCCGATCGTCTGTTCGTCATCGAGGGTGGTCGGCTTGTCTATGAAACCGCTCGCGAGGATACGGATATTGACCGGATTAAACATTATTTGTCGGTGTAGCAAAGCAGTTCTTATTGCCAGTATTGATGTTGACAGTACAAGTCAGGATTCCAAACCCCGTTCCTATATTTAAAGAGGTGCACCATGCCCGAAACACTCATTACCGTAGACCTTAAAGCGTCACCCTACGACAACCCGAAGATCCATAACCGCTGGCATCCTGATATTCCGATGGCATGCTGGGTCAAACCAGGCGATGATTTTGTACTTGAAACATTCGACTGGACCGGTGGTTTCATCAAGAATAACGACAGCGCCGATGATGTGCGTGACATTGATCTGTCGACGGTTCACTTTTTGTCTGGTCCGGTTGGCGTCAAGGGCGCCGAGCCAGGTGATCTGCTCGTCGTTGATTTGCTCGATATCGGCGCTAAAGACGACAGCCTCTGGGGTTTCAACGGTTTTTTCAGCAAGCAAAATGGCGGCGGATTTTTGACCGATCATTTCCCGCATGCACAAAAATCAATTTGGGATTTCCATGGCATGTTCACAACAAGCCGTCACATTCCAAACGTTAAATTTGCCGGACTGATTCATCCCGGTCTGATCGGCTGTCTGCCAGATCAGAAAATGCTTGATATGTGGAATGAGCGCGAGATTGATTTCATCGCTACAGAACCTGATCGTGTACCGCCTCTGGCCAATCCTCCTTTCGCGAAAACTGCGCACGTCGGGCAAGCAACTGGCGATGTCGCCGCGAAAATTGCTGCAGAAGGTGCTCGCACTGTACCTCCACGTGAACATGGTGGTAATTGCGATATCAAAGATTTATCGCGCGGCTCGAAAATATATTTCCCGGTCTATGTCGATGGGGCTGGCTTGTCCGTAGGCGATTTGCATTTTAGTCAGGGCGATGGCGAGATCACTTTCTGCGGTGCGATCGAGATGGCGGGCTGGGTGCACATGAAGGTCGAGCTCATCAAGGGTGGTATGGCTAAATATGGCATTAAAAATCCAGTATTCAAGCCAAGTCCAATTACACCGCATTACAACGACTATCTGATCTTCGAAGGTATTTCGGTTGATGAGCAGGGTAAGCAGCACTACCTTGATGTCAATGTCGCTTACCGTCAGGCCTGTTTAAACGCAATCGAATACATGACTAAGTTTGGCTACTCGCGTGCTCAGGCTTATTCGATACTGGGTACTGCGCCTGTTCAGGGACATATCAGCGGTGTGGTGGATATTCCAAACGCCTGCGCGACGCTCTGGTTACCAACACAGATCTTTGATTTTGATATCAGTCCGAACGCAAGCGGCCCATCCAAACTGGTCACACCTGGCATGGATATGCCTTTGTCGCTGGATTTGTGATTTAACCATTGCCTGTTTAAGGAGCCCCACATGCCCACCTATGACTATGACTGCAAAGCTTGCGGACCATTTGATGCCCTGCGACAAATGAGTAAGCGTGATGAAGCCGTTGAGTGTCCGGACTGTGGGGCACTTAGTGCGCGCGTGTTCGCTTTTGGGTCGAATCTCTCGCGTGTCGACAGTGATACGCGGCGCGCGATCGAGGGTAATGAGCGTGCAGCCCACGCGCCAAAGATGTCTAAGGATTACGACTCCTCTTACGCGAGACTCAAGCATCCCTCTGGCTGCGGGTGTTGTTCGAGTGTCAGTGGTAGGCGCAGTGCGACCCAGACGTTTGCCAATGGCAACAAGACCTTTGTCGGTAAACGACCCTGGATGATCAGCCACTGATAAGCGTGCGTGAAGTAGTTGAAATGCAGCAAGTAGTTATGTGATCAGCGAAGTAACGTCGGAGACTAAAAATGAGACATGGTGATATTTCAAGTAGTAATGATTGCGTTGGCGTTGCCGTCGTCAATTACAAAATGCCGCGATTGCATACCAAGGCTGAAGTGCTGGATAACGCTCGCAAGATTGGTGACATGCTGATCGGTATGAAACAGGGGCTGCCAGGGATGGACCTGGTGATTTTTCCTGAATATAGTACCCATGGCATCATGTACGATGCCAAGGAAATGTATGAGACTGCCTCGACCGTTCCTGGTGAGGAAACAGAAATTTTCGCAGCTGCTTGCCGTAAAGCCAATGTCTGGGGTGTTTTTTCACTCACCGGCGAGCGACACGAAGACCATCCTAATAAAGCTCCCTACAACACCCTGATTCTGATGAATAACAAGGGTGAGATCGTACAGAAATATAGAAAGATCATGCCCTGGACGCCAATCGAAGGTTGGTATCCTGGAGATTGCACTTATGTATCAGATGGTCCGAAGGGTATGAAAATCAGTCTGATTATCTGTGATGACGGCAATTACCCTGAAATCTGGCGTGACTGCGCAATGCGTGGCGCAGAGTTGATTGTTCGTTGTCAGGGCTATATGTATCCTGCAAAAGAGCAGCAAGTCATGGTTGCCAAATGCATGGCCTGGATGAACAACACCTACGTTGCCGTTGCCAATGCCGCTGGTTTTGATGGCGTGTACTCCTATTTTGGCCATTCAGCGATTGTTGGCTTTGATGGCCGTACCCTGGGTGAGTGTGGCGAAGAGGAAATGGGTATCAACTACGCTGAGTTGTCGGTAAGCCTGATTCGCGATTTCCGTAAAAACGCTCAGTCTCAAAATCATTTGTTCAAACTCGTTCATCGTGGCTATACAGGAAAAATCAACTCGGGCGAAGAGGTCGCAGGCGTTGCAGATTGTCCTTATGAGTTTTATGGCAAGTGGCTTAGCGATCCAGAGGGAACTCGCAAGATGGTCGAGTCGTTTACCCGCTCAACCGTAGGTACGCCCGAATGTCCGATTGAAGGTATTCCACACGAACTGCCGCAGCATAAGTAATTGATGGATATGCTCGAGCAGTACCGGATCAGGCAAGAGCCTTATTACTCACCTACAGGTAATGAGGTCGAGCGCTATAAACAAGCCTACGCCCACAGGCTGCCCTTGATCCTCAAGGGGCCTACAGGTTGCGGTAAGACAAGGTTTATCGAGCATATGGCTTACGTGCTCGATAAACCTCTGGTAACTGTCGCCTGTAACGAAGATATGAGCGCCTCTGATCTGGTGGGGCGTTTTTTACTCGATCCGCAAGGAACTTTTTGGCATGACGGACCTTTGACTCAGGCCGTCAGGTACGGTGGTATTTGTTATCTGGACGAGATCGTCGAGGCGAGGCAGGATACGACAGTCGTGATCCATCCCTTAACCGATGCCCGAAGAATGTTGCCATTGGATAAAAAGGGTGAGTTGCTCAATGCCCACCCTGATTTTCAACTGGTCGTGTCTTATAACCCAGGTTATCAAAGCCATTCCAAAGATATGAAAGCCTCAACGCGGCAGAGATTTGCAGCGATGGAGTTCGATTATCCAGCCGCCGAAGTTGAGGCAGGGATTCTTGTGCACGAAACGGGTATTGCGACTGAGTTGGCCGCAGTGCTTGTCGCGATTGCGCAGAAAACCAGGCTTTTAAAGAATCAGGGATTAGCAGAGGGGGCTTCCACACGGATGTTGCTGTATGCAGCCAGATTAATTCTGGACGGCATGTCACCGCGTGATAGCTGTGAAATGACAATCATCCATGCTCTGAGTGACGAACCCGAACTGATTGATAGTTTGCAGTCTCTGGTCGATGCGCATTTTGCATGATGCAAACTGATACAGGACTCAGTCTATCCCTGTCCTTGTTGTTGCGCGCACTTTCAGGGTCGAACTCGGTTGTTCAGTTTATGCCGGCTGTCCAGGGGCAAAGCCCTTCTGTTGGGCTCAGGCCAATCATCAGTGAGCACAATGTATTGCTTCCTGCTGCATTGCTCGACTCGGAAATAGCGGGACTTGATAGTCTGGAGCGAGCTAGTGTTGCCCATGCTGCGGCGCATCTCCTCTACAGTACTCCGGCGCGCGAGGTGACCAGACTCAAACCGATGGGGGTAGCGGTGGTGTCGGCACTGGAAGATGCCCGTGTTGAGTACCTCCTGATGCGACGCTTGCCTGGTGTTAAACGCTGGTTTTGTCAGGCCATGCCAGAACAGTTTGACGGACGTGGCGTGTTTTATTCCATGATCGGAAAATTATCTTATGGCTTGTTAAATGATCAGGCCCCGATCGATGATTACTGGGTTAATAAGGCAAGACAATTATTTTTTTCAGTCATGGAAAAATCTGGACTTGAAAACTATGATGAGTTTCGGGCAATAGCGTCGGTACTTGCTAATGATCTGGGACAAATGCGACTTCAGTTCAATGCTCAGGCTTATGTCAATCCCATCAGCTATCGTGATGACAATTCCTATCTGTGGAATTTTAATTCGCAATATTCAGAACCAGAGTGTTCGATTGCTGATGCTGCTGCGCAGCCCACGCAAACTGCGCAGCCCGATCACGACGTTGAAACACAACAGTCCGCCAGGCCTGAGTTTCGAACTTATTCGTATCCAGAGCTTGATTATCGCAGCGGGGTTATGCGTCAGGATTGGTGTACCGTTTTGGAGTATGGGTCGGCGAAGACAGGAGCTTTTGAACGTACGGCTTTAGCTCACTACACAAACCGTAAAAAATTACGGTCGTATAAAAATAATGCCAGAGCACTGAGCCGTGAAAAATTATTTCGTCAGCAACAAGGTGATCTTCTTGATCTGAATGCTGTAGTCGAAAGTGTTGTCCTGGCCAAGCAGGGTGTAATGGGTGATGGTCATCATTACCTTGGCCATGCGTTACGTAAAAAAAATATCAGTTTGCTTGTGTTGCTTGATCTCTCAGCCTCGGTTGGTGCGTTGCTGCCAGGTCAGGCAAAGACAGTTCTCGAACTGGAAAAAGCTGCTGCAACGATGCTGGCTGAATTTGCGCTTGAGCAAGGTGATCGAGTTGCTGTGCACGGATTTTGCTCCGATCAGCGAACGGGTGTTCATTATCATCGGTATCTGGATTTTGGCGAGCCATTTTCCAGTTCTGGACTGGCAGCACTCGAAGACGCAAGCCCTCAATACTCGACAAGAATGGGAGCGGCACTGCGTCACGGGATAAATTTTTTAAATGACGCACAGACCGATGTCCGTTCAATCATTATGATGACCGATGGCGCACCGTCCGATATTGACGTGTTTGATCCGCAGTACCTTGTTGAGGATGCACGCGAAGTCGTATTTCAGGCAAGGAAGCAGGGTATTGATATCTATGGCCTGGTGATGGATTGCAAGGCTGTTGAACAGACGAAAAAAATATTCGGTGTTTCCCGTCATCGAAGCGTGTCAAGTATTCAGTCTTTACCCAGACAGCTTGAAAGTCTGTATCGGCAAATTAAAAACTAGCTTAATGACGCTTAAATGATTTGCTTGAGTTTCTCGAGAAACAATTCTTGTCCGTGATTGACCTTGGCGCTCCAGTCTTGTCCTGAGTTTTCATTAGTATGGTCTGTTACATATTTATACGAAGTCCATTCAATATTGTGCTCGTGTGCGACAGCTGCGATTGCAAACAGCTCCATATCAACAACGGTAATGTTTTGTTCCTGCAGCCAGGGATCGTGACTGGTCACAAAGCTGTCGCCTGTGCCACAACTATATTGACCGGATTTGGAAAAATATTCATTTGGCCTGTCGCAAAAAGGCACTTGCCCTCTTGGAGCAAGAGTCTCGGCGATCATGTCGCGTTGCACAACACGTTTGATACCCAGCAGGCCAGTGGTTGTCAGCTCTACCGCACCAGCCGTGCCGAAATTGATGATCAGCTTTGGGCGGCTGCGCGCTATCGCCCGCATTGCGGTTATTGTGGCGTTGATTTTTCCTATCCCTGAATAGTAAATTCCAACGCCGGATGGAAGTTTGTTGGCATCAAGCTCCATATCCAAGGCCGTAATGACGATGATATCTGTTTGCATGGCGATCCCGTTTTCAGCTACCCTACATCATATGCTGACTTTTCCTGACCTGGCTTTTCGTGATCTCACACGCTTAGTTCGCGTGACTGTCATCGCCTGCGTCCTGCTAACTTTGCTTGTCATGCAAGCTGCAATTTTCAAACACGCCCTAGAACATCTGGCTGCTTCAGCCAATAAGGTATCGATACTCGCGATGCATGCCAGTGCGCAGCCAGATCAAGCTGGTCAGCTTGAACAAGGCAACTCACAAAGCGAATATCCCTCTGGTGTGACTTGTCAGAAATGTCTTGAGGACGCTTCCCATACTTATGTCCTGCATGCGGTGATCCAGCTCTCTCACTCGGCGCTGTCTTATGCGCTGGTCGAGGCTGCGCTGCCTCATAATCTTCCGTTTTTATCTCCCGAGCGCGCCAACCAGCGTGCCCCGCCCCTGATCGCTTAAGTCATCTTTTCTGGCATACCCCATGCCATGTCGATACTTAATAAGGATCAAGAAATGTTTTCGCTATCTTTAGTGGGTCGCCGCAGCTGCGCGGTGGTTATCTGCTTGTTGAGCCTGTTGTTGTCTGCGCAGGGCCTGAGCGCACAAACCTTACCGAACACCACGCCTGGCTCTGCCTCTGCGGCCGATCTTGCTAAGATCCAGGAAAGCTTGAATCAGATGCGTGACTATTATGAAAAACGTATCAATGCACTTGAAACTAAAGTAGAAAAGTTACAAAAGCAAAATTCACAGCTGAGCCAGCAGGTACAGACTCGTTCGGGTATCGCTGCTTCTGCGACCCCTGCCGCGGTACAACCGCTCACACCAACGCAAGCTACGCCTCCTGACAAGAGCGCTATTGTCGCGCTGGCTGGTGCTGCCTCTGACACCGTTACCCAGACCTCACCCGTGGAGGTCTCTAATAAAAATGCTGCGCCAAACCCCACGCTAGCCCGAGGCATCGTCTTGCCAAAGATAGGCGTTGTGACGCCTGAGATTTCATTAATCCTTGATGGTAAATTCTCAAGTCAAAGTCAGAATCCTGAATTACCGATGCGTGGCTTTTTACCCTCCGGTTCAGGAAATATACCCCGTGGTTTTTCTTTGGGCGAGTCGGAGTTAGCGCTTGCGGGTACGGTTGATAACTTGTTTCGTGCGGAAGCTCGTTTTGTGATGTCGCAAAACGAAAATGGCACGAGTTTTGCCGTAGAGGAGGCTTTTTTTGAAACGCTTGGTTTACCGGAAGGTTTCAAACTGAAAGGCGGAAAATATTTTTCTGAGGTGGGTTATTTAAATAACAAACATCCGCACGAGTGGGATTTTGTTGATCTGCCGTTGGCTTATCAGGCATTTTTTGGCGGTCAACTCAATAACACCGGAGTGCAAGTGAAATGGGTCGCACCACTAGAGGATATGTATCTGCGCTTCGGTGGTGAATATGCGCAAGGCGGCTCATACCCGAATAGTAATAACTACAACCAAAACAAACCGTTGCTCGGAACTCTATTTGCCAAAGCGGGTGGCGATATCGGTGTGTCCTCTTCCTGGCAAGGCGGCCTGTCATTTGTTCGGGCAAGCACCGGTAATCGCGCACGCAGTTCCGTGCTGAGCGATACTGAAACTTTCGATTACAGCGGTTCGACCAATATCTATATCGCTGACTTTGTTTATAAGTGGGCGCCTTTTGGAAATGCCAGTCAGCAAAACCTTAAATTGCAAGGCGAGTTTTTCTGGAATACCCAAAACGGCTCTGGCGTGTTGAATTCCACTGTTGCCTCAGGTGACTGTAACGCTGCGTGTATTGGTGATTCTTTCAGCAACACACAAAAGGGCTTTTATGCACAAGCTATCTATCAATTTATGCCCAAATGGCGTATCGGTTATCGCTACGACCAACTCTACAGCGGCAGCTCAACGTATGGATTTGCCCCCGGCATGATGAGCAGTGCAACGCTTGAACCCTGGAACCCAAACAGAAATACCGTCATGCTTGACTGGGTCAATAGCGAGTATTCAATGTTCAGACTCCAGCTTGCACGCGACACATCGCTCGGTCCAGGGCTTGTGAATAACCAGGTCTTTCTTCAATACATCATGAGCATCGGCGCACATGGCGCTCATCGTTACTGAGCAAGGGAAATGATGATGAAATCACTTTTTAAGTCAATCGCTACCCTGCGCTGTGCGTGGCTGTTTTCGCTTACTGCCTTGACTGGTCAGAACGTTTGGGCTGAGCTTAATATTTTCGCCACGGTTCCAGAGTGGGGTGCTTTAGCCCAGCAACTAGGTGGTGATCAGGTCAAAGTGTTTGTCGCGACAGTCGCTCAGCAAGATCCTCATCATATTCAGGCTCGTCCCTCTCTGATTGCGCGCGCCCGTAATGCGAAGCTCGTGATTGCTACGGGCGCGGAGCTAGAGATTGGTTGGTTACCCATTGTGCAGCGAGATTCGGGTAATCGTTCCATACAGACTGGTCAGCCCGGGTATTTTGAAGCCGCTCAGTATGTCACTTTGCTCGATATTCCAAAATCGGTCGATCGAAGCATGGGCGATGTGCACGCAGAGGGTAATCCTCACATTCAAACCGATCCTCGTAATTTATTGCCGATCGCTAAAGCCCTCACAGCAAGACTGATTGAATTAGATCCTTCACAGGCGCAGCATTATCAGTTGCTGCTCGAACGTTTTGTTTCTGACTGGGAGGAGCGAATCAAGCAATGGTCGCTCAGGGCTAAACCTCTGGAAGGTGTGCGTGTCTGGGCGCAACACGATGGATTTCCCTATATGAATGCCTGGCTCGGTTTAACTCAGATCGGGACGCTTGAGCCGCGTCCCGGTGTTGAACCTTCGATCGCCTACCTCACTGAAGTGTTACAGAGACAAAAGAAAGATCCTGCCCGCATGATTATTGTTGCCTCTTACCTGAGTGACAGTCCAGCCAAGTGGTTGAGCGAAAAAGCAGCCATACCTGCGGTGAACTTACCTTTTACCGTGGGAGGCAATACGAAAGCGAATACGCTCGCGATGCTCTACGAAGAAACAATCACTCTTTTACTCAAGGCACTTGAGCAGGGGAAGGGTTCATGACTCTGCAAAATGTGATGATCGGTGAGTTTCCGGTTGATATTCTGATCCCTGCGCTCTGTGCAGGTTTACTTGTCATCGCCACACATGTGCCGCTAGGTACACAAGTGTTGCACCGTGGCATTATCTTTATCGACCTGGCGATCGCGCAAGTAGCGGGTTTAGGAGCCTATCTGGTTACCATGCTCATGGGTAAGGAGGTGGCTGCGGTCTGGATTCAGTGTGGAGCGGTTAGTCTGGCGCTTCTCGCCTCCTCGCTATTGGTCGTTTGCGAACGGCTAAGCACCAGATATCAGGAGCCTGTCATCGGAATCGTCTTTGCCCTGGCTGCAACGGCGGTTATTTTGTTGCTCGCCAAGGATCCGCAGGGAGGCCAGCATTTATCAGACTTGCTCGCGGGGCAGATACTCTGGATCAGTGACGCGCAGCTTTTTTACTCGGCTGTTGTGACGGTCTTGTTACTGGTTGCGTTGTATTTCCTCAGGGGCCGACGCAGCGCTTTTTACAGTCTGTTTTCAATCGCCATCACAGTATCTGTTCAGTTGGTGGGCGTCTACCTGGTTTTTGCAACACTCATTATTCCGGCGCTCTCAAGCGTGGTGATAGGTGCGCCGAGACTCAGACTTCTTGCGAGTTACGCGACAGCTGCCGCAGGCTATGCACTTGGTTTGCTTGGTTCTGCGTTGTTTGATTTACCCACTGGGCCGCTGATTGTCTGGACGCTAGCGGCGGCTGGTTTGTTTAGTTGTTCTCTGAGTCACTATTTTGTTGCTCGAAAGGCTGGTGTCCATAAACCCGACCAATAAAACTCTCAAGCCGACCACCCAGCAGGAGCGTGAATAAAATCGCACTCAGACCAACCAGGCCCAGTGTGATTTGACCAGCCCCGAAAGCTGCACCGAGCAGCGCGCAAGCCCAGATGCTTGCCGCGGTTGTCAGGCCATGTATGCGTTTGGAGCTATTGTCGCGAATGATGACCCCGGCACCAAGAAAACCGATGCCGGTGACGAGCCCCTGCAACACACGGCTGTGTGATTGCGCATCTGAGCCTGAGTGCGTGTCGATCATCAGCATTGCTATGGCAGCACCCAGCGCCACCAGAGAATGTGTGCGTATGCCGGCAGATTTATGGTGCAGCCATCTGTTGAGTCCCAGGACTGTGCCAGCCAGTATGGCCAACCCCAGTCTTGTCATCAGCTCGAGCGTGATATCGTTAAAAAAATTTTGCATCGTATCGACCTGCGAAATCAGACGCTTCGCACCATGCTAGCGGTCTGATGGCTAGAACAACCCAATAATACGCCCCTCATCGGTAATGTCTATGCTGTTGGCCGCGGGTATTTTTGGCAGACCAGGCATGGTCATGATGTCTCCGCAGACGATCACCACGAATTGCGCCCCGGCTGAAAGCCTCACTTCACGAATATTCACAATATGTCCGGTTGGTGCTCCGCGCAAGGTCGGGTCGGTGGAAAAGGAATATTGCGTTTTGGCGATACAGACAGGCAAATTGCCATAGCCTTGTTCTTGTAATTGTTCGATCTGAGCGCGGACTTTTGTCTCGGCGCTGATGTCTGCGGCACCATACATTTTTGTTGCAATCGTATGGACTTTATCCCAGAGCGTATCCTGATCCTGATACAGGAATTTAAACTGGCTGGGTTGTTCGCAAAGTTTGACCACTGCGTGCGCAAGTTCAGTCGCGCCTTGACCGCCTTCGGCCCAATGACGTGCGAGGACGACCTCAACACCATGCGCCTGAACGCTGGCCTTGAGTCTTTCTATTTCGGCTGGCGTGTCTTCGCTGCGATGGTTGATGGCGACAACGCAACGCACGCCAAAATTTTCCTGCATATTGCGAATGTGGCGCTCCAGGTTAATCAGGCCACGCTCTAGCGCTGCAACGTTTTCGCTGCCTACATTTTTCACCTCAACACCACCGTGATATTTGAGTGCCCGAACGGTTGCAACAATCACGACGGCTGAGGGAGTCAAGCCTGATTTACGGCATTTGATATCGAAAAATTTCTCGGCGCCCAGATCTGCACCGAATCCTGCTTCGGTCACGACATAGTCTGCGAGCTTGAGCGCAGTCGAAGTAGCCAGTACCGTGTTGCAGCCATGTGCAATATTTGCGAAGGGGCCACCATGAACGAAGGCAAGATTGTTCTCAAGGGTCTGGACGATATTGGGTGCGAGTGCGTCTTTGAGCAAAGCAGCCATGGCGCCCTGAGCATTCAGATCGCTGGCCAGGACAGGTTTTTTATCTGTGGTGTGACCAATGACGATATTACCCAAACGTTTTTTGAGATCGGCCAGGCTAGTTGCCAGACAAAAGATTGCCATGATTTCGGAGGCGACCACAATATCGAAATGATCTTCTCGCGGATAGCCATTGGCTGCTCCACCCAGACCGACTACCAGCTGGCGTAAGGCGCGATCATTGATATCCATGACTCTGCGCCAGGTGATGCGTCGCACATCAATATCAAGGGCGTTGCCGTGATGAATATGGTTGTCTATCAGGGCTGCGAGAAGATTGTTGGCGAGTGCAATGGCGTTGAAATCACCAGTGAAGTGCAGGTTGATGTCTTCCATCGGCACGACTTGCGCCATCCCGCCGCCCGCCGCACCACCTTTCATTCCAAAGACCGGACCAAGTGAAGGCTCACGTAAACAAATGATGCTGTGTTTGCCGATATGGTTGAGCGCATCCCCTAAACCAACCGTTGTGGTGGTTTTTCCTTCGCCAGCGGGGGTCGGAGAAATGGCAGTAACCAGAATCAGTTTGCCATTGGGCCGCTCCTGCAGCGATCTGATGTAATCCAGCGAGAGCTTGGCTTTAAAACGACCATAGGGTTCGAGTTGATCTTCAGGGATATTGGCCAGCTCACGCGCCAGTTCAATGATTGGACGTTTTTGGGCGGCCTGAGCGATTTCGATATCACTGCGCATTTGAAGATCTCTGTCTGTGACTGAGTAATGAACTGCATCATACCTGTCTGTTCGACGCGAAGGCAGTTGTAAGATTTAATTTTTTGTCCGCAATGCTGCGATGCGACATCAGGTCGGGCGCGGCGAGTTAAGCAGAATCTTTTTTAGGCCACAGAATCATTTGAGTGCATCTGAAAATAGCGATTTTTTTACCTGTTGCTTCATCGCTGACCGTGGCATCCCAGACTTGCGTGTTACCGCCCAGGTGTTGAGCCGTAGCCGTACAGGTCACGACAGCGCCTTCGCCGCGAACTGTGCCAAGGTGGTTGCTTTTGAGTTCTATGGTCGTAAAAGAGTAGGCGCCTTGAGGCAAATGGGCCACGGTTGCGTAGCCACAGGTCGTATCAGCCAGGGCAATTACGCTGGCTGCGTGTAAATAATTGTTAGGGGCGAAATGCACTTTTTTGAGGACCATTCGACTTTTAAGTGTGTTTTCACTTAGTTCAAGCGCCTCAACTCCCATCAGACCCGGTAGATTCTCACCGCTGCGTTTGTTAAGTTCTTCAACGGTTATGTCGCCCCGAAGCTTGGACATGAGCAATTTCCTTGTATGCTAGATAAAAACAAATCATCCCTGAGGAGACATCTCATGACAAGTCGTTTCGATCGTTATAGCAGTCCTTTGCATTTCAGACACTTATTCCTTGCTATTTCTGCATGCTCGCTAGTTGGCTCAACAGCGGTCTATGCGCAAACGCCCGCTTTGGCTCAGGCTAATCCTGTTGCCGCTTCTTCGGAGCTCGTGCAGGGTTTCTCCAAAGCCCGGTTAGCCAACATCGCTGGTTCGATGAATGAACAAGTCAAATCGGGAATGTTTCCAGGAGCGGTCACCGTGGTGGCTCGTAACGGGCAGGTGGTGCATTTCGAATCACATGGTTTTCTGGATGCCGCTAAAACCAAGCCCATGCCCAAAGATGCCTTGTTCAGACTCGCGTCTATGACAAAACCAATCGTCACCACTGCAGCGATGATGATGGTCGAACAAGGCAAAATGAATCTCAATGATCCGATTACCAAGTGGTTGCCTGAGCTGAAAGATCTCAAGGTTGAAACGCCGGACGGTGATGTGCCCTTGAACCGTCCTATCTGGGTGCAGGATGTCATGCGTCATACAACTGGTTTCGTCTACGCTGGTTCGACAAAATCCGCACGGATTAAAAAAATGTATGACGAACTCAATATCGAGGCGCGTCTGGAGGACATTACGGCGAGTCAGATGTTGACTAATCTTGGAAAAATCCCGTTGGCAAACCAGCCAGGTACGTTCTGGGAGTACTCGATATCTGTTGATGTGCTGGGTTTGTTGCTTGAGCGCGTTGCTAACAAGCCTCTTGATGCAATCGTCAGTGAGTTGTTGCTCACCCCCTTGGGGATGAAGAATACGACCTGGTGGGTGCCACCTGCGCAGGCTGGCCGAATTGCAGAAACGCTCGATTCGGATCCTCTCAAAGTAGAAATGCTCAAGTCGTATCGTCAAACGTACAACCCGCTTGATAAGAGTTATTTCAAGGGTGGAGCAGGCTTGCTCGGAACGGCTGCGGATTATTTGAGATTTGCCCAGATGATGGTCAATGGCGGTGAGCTTGATGGCAAGCGCTATCTCTCGCGCAAAACCGTGGAGTTTATGTTGTCCCAGCATACTGTCGGAATGGGTGGCACAACCATTGCGAGCACCGGCCCAGGCTATGGTTTTGGTCTGGGTTTCGCCGTGCGTCAGGACGAGGGTATGGCGTGGGTTCCAGGCTCTAAAGGCGATGCAATGTGGGCAGGTGCCTGGGGTACGAGTTTCTGGATCGACCCGAAAGAGAAGCTGGTTGGCATCATCATGGCACAGGGGCCATCGAACCGTACTCATACACGTATGCTTTATAAAAACCTGGTGTATGGCTCACTGGTTAAATAAAAGTATGCAAGCCGATCGCCAGGTTTATCTTCAGCATCAAAGTTCGAAGTTGAAATTTAAAGCCTGAGTTCAATACTCATACAAAAAGGGCCTGATACCCATTCAGTATCAGGCCCTTTTTGCGATCGTAGAGGCAGGTCTAGTTAAAGACAGAATCGCTTAAGCGTTTTTAAGATAGTTTGTGCGCATCGGTTTGAGTACAAACAAAGCCAGAAGTGCTGCGCTTGCGTCGAGCAGAATCATCAGGCCAAACACAGGCAGCCAGCTGCCACTCGCTGCATAGACTAACGCGGCAATTGGACCTCCAAGAATCGAGCCCACGCCTTGAGCCATGTAGAGAAAACCGTAATTGGTGGTTGCGTATTTTTCACCAAACGTATCGGTGAGGGTTGAGGGGAATAACGAGAAAATTTCACCCCAGCCAAAAAATACGATGCCGGAAAGAATCACAAACATGACGGGATCGTTGCGGAAATAAAGCCAGGCTGTCATTGCAACCGCCTCAAGACCAAAGGCGATAAACATGGTGTTTTCGCGACCATAGCGATCAGAGATCCAGCCAAATAGTGGTCGGGTCAGTCCGTTTGTCACACGATCAATCGTCAGCGCGAGGGGCAGGGCAGCCATGCCCCAGACCATTGCGTTCGAAACACCAAAGTCTTTAGCAAAGGCACCCATTTGCGAAATCACCATCAGGCCAGAGGTTGACATCATGGTCATCATGGCAAACATCAGCCAGAACACGGGTGTCTTGAGCATGGTTTTAGGTGCAACACCTTTGCTGGCTTGAGCAATGGTGGTTTTGACAGCACTGACCACTGCATCAGGCATTCTTAAGCCTTGTGCTGCGAGCAAACCAACCGCACCGATGATGTAGCCAAACACCGTCAGTGTGTGCTGATAGCCTGAGCTGGCAAGGGTTGAAGAAATGGGGAAGGTCGTGAGGATGGCACCAAAACCATAGCCTGCGGCAACCATGCCCACGGCGAAACCGCGTGAGGCAGGAAACCAGCGAACCATCAAGCCGACGATACCCACATACACAATGCCGGTACCCAGACCACCGAACAGCCCATAGGTCAGATAGATGCCGAGCACGCTATGGACTTTTGCCGAAAGAATCCAGCTCAAACCAGTTAAGATCGCGCCAAGCGACAGCAAGAGCCTGGGTCCGAAGCGATCAACAAGGTAGCCTTGGAAAGGCGAAAAGAATGTTTGTAAAACGATCAGGATGGAAAAGGTAACCTGCAGGGTCGCCAGTTCGACACCAAGTTCGCCAAGCAAGGGTTTGGTGAATAAAGCCCATACATATTGAGGGCTTGAGATAGCCATCATGCAAATTACACCTAACAATAACTGCATCCATTTGGATTTCAGAAAGCTTGTTGGCGCCGAGGAGGCCGAGGCAGCAATCGTTGCTGGTGACATGTTATTTCCTTCCGAAAGTGTTGTCGGATTGCTATCAGCAAAAATCATGCCAATCAGTTCAAGTTCCAGGATCAAGGGCGGGCTAAGCGCCGGACTGCATGGACCTGGCTGCACCGCACAGATTCTTTGCTAGATCAAAGTGCGTTGCTGCTATTGGCTGCACTGTTTTGGTGCTTTGATGGTTCGGGTGGGGCAGCATGAAACGCTGAACTGGTTAAACTTCTGGACTGAAGATTTTTAGCGGTCGCAACGTTCTTCGCGGCTCAATATTTAAGGCTGAACAAACAATGAGTGAGACTGAACAATCTGGTGTGACCGGCTTGCGCCTGGATCCTGCTCGTCTACTGAGGGTCGCACAAGCGGTCTACCAGAGCGCAGGGATGCCTGAACAAGATGCCTGGCTCGCGGCCGACACCCTGATTCAGGCGGATTTGTGGGGCCATCAGTCTCATGGCTTGCTCAGACTGGGCTGGTATTACGCGCGACTGCAATCAGGGGCGATGAAAGCTGTCACGCATACGTCATTAGTGGTGGATGCGGGTGCTATTTCGGTGATGGATGGGCATGACGGGGTTGGTCAGGTGATTACCCGCCGAGCGGTCGACGAGGTGGTCTCCCGAGCAAAAAAACACGGTGTAGGAGTGGTCTCTGTTCGGAACTCCAATCATTTCGGTACGTGCATGTATTACACACGACTAGGCGCCGAGCAGGGTTGCGTGATGGTGCTGATGAGCAATGCCGGCCCTAATATGGCGCCGTGGGGTGGGTTAAAGAAAAAAATCGGAACCAATCCCTGGTCGATCGCGGTGCCTGGTGGCTCGCACGGTCCCGTGGTGATGGACATGGCGAACTCGGGGGTGGCGCGCGGCAAAATCTATCTGGCTAACAAGCGCCGTGAAAGTATTCCTGATCACTGGGCTATCGATGCGCAGGGTCGTCCCACCTCGGACCCCAAAGCTGCGCTGGAGGGCTTTATTCTCCCAATGGCGGGACATAAAGGGTATGTCATGGGGACGATGGTTGATATTCTCTCTGGCGTGCTTTCAGGTAGCCAGTTTCTCGACGGTGTTCATGGTCCGTATGACCCGGTAAACCGCAGCGGAGCAGGGCATTTCATGGTGGCGCTCAATGTTGAGGCATTCCAGCCTCTCAGCGAATTTCACGCGCGTATCGATGACTACTTGCACTCACTTAAAGACGTGCCCCTCGCTGCAGGGCATCAACAGATTTTTTATCCTGGCGAAATGGAAAAATTAGCCGATATTGAAAATCGGAAATCAGGTTTGTTATTACCTGCTGATACCCTGGAGGATGTCGCCCGGGTGGCAAAGCAAGCGGGAGTCGACGCGCTATTACCCTTCTGAATTAATTTGTCAGAGTCAAACGTAAAACTATCGGTCTAGGACGACGGTTTTTGGATGACTTAAAATCAGACAAAGCACCCAGAGGTCGCTTTCCAAGATGGCATGACTTTTGCTTATTACTTTTTATAGTTAGCAAATAACTTTTTAATATATAGAAACTGGAGCATACGAATGAGCAACTCACCTGAAACCGTCAAAGCTTACCTGCGCCCGATTGATCGCGATGGTTTGCTTGGTTTTGCTGAAAAAGGACGTGCAGACCCCAGCCGCCGTGGAACGAATAAAGTGCATACCGTGACCGAGGGTCAGTACCGTACGCTCAATTATGTGGGTCACCACGCACCTGTCGTCGTCGATGAGCCGCCACACTTGTTTGGTGAGGATACAGCTCCCGCACCAGGTGAAATCGTTTTGTGCGCGCTGGGCGGTTGTCTGGCTGTCGGTATTACAGCTGTCGCGACCTGGAAACAAGTAAAGCTCAGCAAGCTTGAATTGTTCCTCGAGGGGGATATTGGCAACCCGGCTGCCTGGGGTGCAGGTGGGGCCGAGATGCTGCCACCTCAAATGGGTTTTCAGGCGATCCGCGTGAAAGTTGTTGTGGAAGGTGACGCGAGCCGTGAACAGCTCGATGAAATTGTGCGCCATGCCAATATGTATTCGCCTGTGGCTAATTCGATGCGCAATCCAATCCCTTTCGAAATCGGTTTGGCCGAGTAATTTTTTTATTTATGTGACTCAACCAGAGCGTATGTGATGAATACAGTAGAAATTACCCCAGCCTTAGTTAGCGATATTTCGACACGAGAAGTACTCAAGGCAGTGACTGATATTTCAAATACGTCTCTGGCTGATGCGGCTTATCGTATCGACCATGCAGGGCACTACCCACTTGATATTATGGCGGGTCTGGGAGAGGCGGGTGCTTTTGCTGCCCACCTTGATCGCCGGGGTGCGAATTTTGGTCTTGCCATCGATGCCATGAGAGCGATCAGTCGCAATTGCGGCTCCACAGGTTTTTTAACCTGGTGTCATGATGTGTGTGGTTTGTATATGGAACAGTCTGGCAATCCAGCCTTAATGGGGGAGGTGCTCGACAATCATGCAGCAGGCAAGACTTTCGGCGGCACAGCACTATCAAACCCGATGAAGACTTTCGCCGGTATTGAAAAAATGCTGCTGCGAGCCAAGAAAGTAGCCGGCGGCTATCGGGTCGGTGGCGCTTTGCCTTGGGTCAGTCATATCGCTGCAGGACAGTATTGCGGAGCGATTGCAGGTGTCTATCTCGACGATGGTAGTGCCTCGCACGAAATTATGTTTTTATTGCGCTGTACTGAAGACGTCGTACTGCGGCAATGTCCGGAATTCTCCGGCATGGAGGGCACAAGCACCTGGGGGATCAGGCTCGAGGATTATTTTGTCGGCGAAGAAAATCTGATCGCTGATCCGGCAAAACCCTTCATTGCAAAAATCCGTGCGGCTTTCATTTTGCTGCAGACAGGGATGGCGCTCGGCGTGGCGCAAGGAAGTATTGATTCGATTCTTGAAGTCGAACCCTTGCTCGGTCATGTGAATCAGTTTTTGCACGAAAGACCTGATGAATTGCAGGCTGAGCTTGAGGATCTGCAGCAGCGCATCCAGAAGCTTGCGATCAATCCCTATGAGACAAGCAAAGATTATTTGATCGAAGTGCTTGATGCGCGTGCGCAGGGTGCGGAGTTTGTATTGAAAGCTTCGCAGTCCGCCTTGCTCCATCAGGGTGCGCGCGGTTACATGATGAATACTGCGCCACAGCGACGTATCCGCGAAGCCCATTTTGTTGCGATCGTCACACCCGCCATCAAACATCTTCGCTGGGAGATGGCGCGTTTATCTAAACAGGAAATGCCTGCATGAGTCAGGCCCAGTGGGAACAGTTTATTTGTCGCGCTTGTGGTTTGATCTACGACGAGCAGGCCGGTGATCCTGACAGCGGTATTGCACCAGGTACAAAGTTCGCGGATATTCCCGATGATTGGGTCTGTCCGTTATGTGGCGTAGTCAAGGCGGATTTTGAGCCCTATGATCATGCCGTACCCGAAACGACTGTTGCGACTGCGGCTCAGGTTTTTGCCCGTGGTCTGGGGGCCGTGATTGTTGGGGCAGGACATGCAGGCTGGGCCGTTGCTGAGGCTTTGCGGGTGCTCAGTCCTGAGTTACCTATTACGCTAGTCACCAGTTGTCAGGGCGACCGTTATCTGAAACCCGAGTTATCAATTGCAATGAGTCGTGGCTATACGCGCGACGCTATCGTGCAGGAGTCTGGTCGTGAGGCAGCCCAAAGGCTTTCGGTCAGATTGCTGGCTGAAACCTTTGTCGTAGGTTTGACACCGTCTTTGCATCAGTTACGCACCACGCGTGGCACGGTTCGCTACACCAGCCTGGTGTTGGCAATGGGAGCCCAGCCTGCAGCATTATCTGTGCTGCCATCCAGATTGTGCTGGCGGATTAATGAATTGTCGGCGTGGAGTGCGTTGCATCATAAATTAAGTACTGGTCCAAAGCGTATTGTAATCGTTGGTGCCGGAATGGTTGGTTGCGAATTAGCGGATGATTTTGTGCGTAGTGGGCATCAGGTTGTTTTGCTTGATCTCGCGCCTCGGCCAATGGCAGCCTTGATACCTGTTGAGGCTTCTGAGCGTTTGCGTCTCGGACTCGAGCAAGCGGGTGCGCGTTTTGTGGGGTCGATACACGTCGCGTCAGTGACAGAGGTTCAGGATGGCTCCAAAATAGTGACAACACAATGTGATCAAACATTTCAAGCCGATGAAGTGGTTGCCGCGACCGGTCTGGTCACCGATCCGCGAATCCCAATGGGGGCGGGACTGGCGTTTGAACGCGGTATCGCAGTTGATCCGAAAACTTTGCGCACCAGTGCGCCAGAGGTTTACGCCCTGGGTGATTGTGTGAGTATTGAGGGTGCGCCTTGCCGGTTTATTGAGCCGATCTCAAAACAGGCTAATGCGATCGCTCATGCCATCTTGAATATTGAATATTCAGGCTATGCGCATACGCAACCAGTGATTCGTCTGAAAACAAAATCAATGCCCTTGGTCCTGCACGGTCTGCCGCTGGCTGAGGGAGAATGGGAGACCGAGCTAGACTCGCCGGATCTGCTGAAAATGCATCAGAGCAGTCTTGGTCAGGTCGTTGCAACACTCGAAGTCGGTCAACTGGCTGGACGAAAGCGGGTCTAGAACCGGCATCCATGCAGAATCGATCTGGTCAGAATAAAAAAATCAGCGCACAATAAGACAAACTATTTTAAAAATAAAAATTAATTTAATCATCGTTAAAAGTTGGAGACAAAATGAAATTCAGCGTTCAGCATGCGAAAGATGCGCCTTTTGTTCATAACGGCCTCAGGAAGTATTTCGATTATCGTGACCTTGGAATCATGGATGCTACAGACGGTAAAGCCGTCATGCATGTGATTCGGGCCCATGAAGGAACCAACGCGACTGGAGAGTGGCATCGCCATGAAATCCAGTTGCAGTTAGTCTATATTTTGAAAGGCTGGGCTATTTTTGAATATGAAGGGCATGGTCAGCATAAGCTCGAAGCGGGGACCTGCGTGCATCAGCCGCCTGGAATCAGGCATCGGGAGATTGCGCATTCGGAAGACCTTGAGATTCTTGAGATCGTGTTGCCTGGAAACTTTGAAACGATTGCCATGCCCGATTGATGCGGCAATGTCAGCGGGTCTTTTGAGAAGACAACTGGTCAAGGCTCTAGTTCTGAGTCCCACCTTGTTCTGCAGGGTCGCTTTCGGTGAAACTGTCAGCGTCCAGCCAGGTGTGTCCATGATCAATGCACCCGCTAATTTGCCCTTTAGTGACTCATTGCTCGTCGACAGCGCGACGGGTCGCAGGATTGGCTTGCGCGTGCGTTTGCCCGTTGAGCAAAAACCGTCTGGATTGATTCTCTACAGCCCAGGGTTGGGCAGTGGGCTCTCCAACGGTGCTGCCTGGTGCGCAGCCTGGCAAGCCGCGGGCTATGTCGTAGTCAATCTTGCACATCCCTACTCGGACGAATCGCTCTGGAATACGACTCAAGCGAGCTTTCAGGAAAATCTGAAAAAAGCATTGTCCTCGGAGCAATATGCCGACCGTGCGAAAGATTGCTCGGCGGTCTTGACGCATTGCCTGCAGGACCCGGTATTAAAACGCTATATCGATCCTGATCGTATTGGTATAGCGGGTCACTCTTTCGGAGCTTTAACAGTACAGGCGATTGCGGGGCAGCTTGTGGGCGGGCAGTCTCTGCGCGATCCGCGAATCCGTGCGGCGCTTGTTTTCTCCCCTGGGGCTGTCTCTCTCGAGCGAGCGCAGCTGATGTCAACGGTCCGCATCCCGTTTTTTGTCGTAACTGGAGATCATGATCAGTATGTGACCTTCAAACAGGGAAACAGCACCATGCGGCTGGGGATGGCGCTTGAAAAACGTCTCATGATTTATGAGCACTTGCCAGTTGGACATAAACAATTATTGATTCTTTCAAATGCCGACCATATGACCTTCGCAGGTGAGCCGGTTGATCCGGAACGTTTTAGTCGGGATGTACACTTTGCTTCAGATGAAGAGCTCAGGCAGTGGTGGCGGCTTAGCCAGATGAGCATGATTTTTTGGCAATATTATTTATCGGGTCCAGGCCAGTCGAATCCAGAAGCTCTGACGCTGCTCAAGAAAAAACTGAACCAAGTTCAAAGTGCTGGAGATGTACTGAAGTTTGGTTAATTGCAAATAAGTTGGCAATAGCCCTTATCTTTGCTAAAAGTCATACATCCTTGTAGACGCGTATTTTTTTAAACTTACAACAAACTAGAGACCGCACTCATGAAAATTATTGTTATCCCAGGCGATGGTATAGGTCCGGAAACCATGTCGGTTGCGACCGAGGCGCTGGAGATCGTATCGAAAAAGTTCAAGCTCGGGCTTGAGCTCATTCATGACATCGCTGGCCACGATAGTTTGAAAAAATACGGCACAACGATTCACCAGGGTTTGCTTGAATCAGTTAAAAGCGCAGATGGTCTGATTCTCGGACCCATGGCCACTTACGATTTCAAAGACGAGTCGAAAGGTGAAATCAATCCCTCGAAATTTTTCAGAAAGAGTCTGGATTTATTTGCAAATATTCGTCCTGCCAAAACCTATCCTGGCAGCGGCACACAATACAAACCTCTCGATCTGGTGGTCGTTCGAGAAAATACCGAAGGGTTTTACGCTGACCGCAACATCGAATCAGGTGGTAGCGAAATGCTCATCACGCCCGATGTGGTTGTGTCGCTGCGTCGCATCACGCGTCACTGCTGCGAGCGGATCGCGCGTGCTGCCTTTGAATTGGCGATGACGCGTAAAAAACACGTGACGATTGTTCACAAGGCGAATGTACTCAGGATTGGTGATGGTATGTTTATCGACGCCTGCCACGCGGTCGCACGTGAGTTTCCTGAGGTTGTGGTCGATGACGTGATTGTGGATGCGATGATGGCGCACGTGGTGCGCGCACCCGAGCGCTATGACGTGATTGTGACGACTAATATGTTTGGGGATATTTTGTCGGACTTGACCGCGGAACTCGCGGGCAGCCTGGGTTTGGCCGCCTCGATTAACGCAGGGACTGATTACGGTATGGCTCAGGCAGCCCATGGCTCTGCACCGGATATCGCTGGACAGAATATTGCCAATCCATTTTCACAGGTTATTTCCGCCAGTATGCTGCTGGCCTGGTATGGACAGCGCAAGAATAAGCCCGTATTTATCCAGGCAAGCCAGGCCTTGAACGAAGCGGTGGCCGCAGCCATCGCCGCAGGTGAAGCGACGCGTGATGTGGGTGGGCGTCTTGGTACTAAAGAAACGGGCCAGGCCTTAGCTGCCCGTTTGCTTAAAAACTAAGATGCGGCAAGTTCGTTCAGTGAGTTTATGTTGACGCCTATGTTTGCTCGCCAGGCAATACGTCGCAGGCTGTTGTCGCTCGGTGCATCGGCAGCACTTGGCGCATCTGTTTTTGTAAAAGCAGTGCAGGCTCAAACAATCGATCTGCGCCGAAAAGCTATCACCTTGGTTGTACCTTTTGTGGCAGGTGGAGGAACAGATAGTATTGCGCGTGAATTGGCCAGGTACTTGTCGAGCGAATTAGGTTTGACCGTGATTGTTGATAACAAGGGGGGTGCGGGCGGTGCGATTGCTGCGCTTGGGGTAGCGAAAGCCGTGCCCGATGGCTCAACCCTTTTGTTTACAACTTCAAGTTTCATCACTCACGTAGCTTCGGATCCTGCTCCTGCTTATCATCCCATACGTGATTTTGCACCGGTAGCCATGCTTGGACGAGGTCCGCTGCTGGTCGTGTCCTCCAGGGCGTCAGGCATTCAGTCTATTGCCCAGTTGCTCAAGCAGGCGCGTGATAATCCTGGTGACTTGACCTATTGCTCTGCGGGCCCGGGGAGTATTAATCATCTCGCTGCGGAACTGTTTATGCAGATGGCAGGGATAACGATGACTCATGTGCCGTATAAAGGCAGCGGACCAGCCACAATAGATCTCTTAGCGGGTCGGACACAGCTTTTTTTCGCGACCGTGCCCACTATCCGCAGTCACGTCCGTGAGAATAAGGTCAACGCGCTTGCTGTCACTTCGCTGTCACGCTCGGCGATGTATCCGGAGGTCCCGACCGTAGTGGAATCTGGAATCGCGGGCTACGACGTTTCAACCTGGTGGGGTATATCAGGGCCCGCAGGTGTACCTGCAGGGACAATTGAGGCACTGAATACTGCGATCAATACAGTCAGCCCGGCGCTCAAAGAGCGTTTGCTCAACGAGGGAGCGACTCCGGTTTCAGCAAGTCCTGCGTTCTTTTCTCAAACCCTCGAGTCAGAATTAAGTGCCTGGAAGCAGGTGATGCACCACGCATAAACCCTCGGTGCTGCACTTCAAAATCAACCAGGTTAAACCAGCGTAGCGAGTGCGAAGCGGGCGATTGCCTCCTGGATTGCGGTTTGCTCTCCAATCGCTGCACTTGCCGTCAGGCAGAGTTGTGGGTGTGCGGCTCGAGCTTGCTCAAGTAGCAGGGGTAGGTCTTTTCTGACATGGCTGCCTACGGCTAGAAAGACCGGAATGACATTAATGTGCGTGACCCCAGCCTGCGCCATCGCCGCAATCGCATCGGGCAGGCTCGGCTCCATACACTCGAGAAAAGCCAAGTCGGTCGGCCCGGTATGCTGAGCTCGCATGGAGTTGAGTATGGCCTCAAAGGGCAGGCGCCATTGCGGGTCACGTGAGCCGTGGGCAAAAAGAATAATGCCAGTTGTTTGAATTGAGTTCATACACAAATTCTACGCTAAGGATGGGCGGGTTCTGAGCTCACCCAAACAAGGCAAATTTAGATTTTCATGCACAGTTTGATGCAGCGCAATACAAAATAGTTAAAATACTGGTCGAATTGATGATGGAAATTATTTTGTGCTTTGGCGGTGCTTGTGAACGTGCTGGTGCTAGGATGAATTTTTTTAAAAAAATTGCTCTTTTGTTGGCATTGAGCTGTGTGCTCTCTCTCCCGGCTCAGGCCGAGGAAACCTGGTATGAGGAAGCCTGGTATGAGGAAGCCGGCCGTCGTTTTACCGAAACCTGGAAAGAGGGGCAGATCGAGGCCTATGTGCCTTTTCTCTCCTGGCACATGCCATTTGCCTACACCTCAGAGCAAATCAGCAGCTATAACCAGTCTCCCAAAGGGTTTGGCCTTGGCAAAGGTCGCTACAACAGCAGTGGCAATTATGAAGGTCTCTATGGAATGGTTTTTCAGGACTCGCATAGCCAGCCTGAATACTTGATTGGCTATGCCTGGATTCCGACCTGGCCAATTAAAGATACCGATCTTAAGGTTGGCGTGGGTATTGTGGGCTTCATTACGGCGCGCGCTGATACGGCTAATTACACGCCTTTTCCTGGCGTGTTGCCGGTGGCTTCGCTCAGCATTGCGCGTTTTAGCGTGCAGGCCGCCTATGTCCCAGGCGGTAACGGTTATGGCAACGTTTTGTTTGCCTGGACCAAATGGACTTTTGAGTAATCCAGCCTGAGACGTTTAGCTTTTCAGTGCCTGGATTTTTTTCAGGGCACAGGCGATGGCCTCACCCGAAAGATTGATCGCGGGAATGCCTCTGAAAACGAAGGCGATTCCAGCGACAGCCTGCAGTTCCTCGACAGTTGCGCCGGCACGTAAAGCAGCGACGGCATGGTTTTCAGCCGCCTGCGAGAGATTCATCAGCAACATGCCAAACGCCATCATCTGACTTGTTTTCAGCTCCAGTGCTTCAGGTTCGAGCAATTGTGCTCTCAGTCGTTCAATACCCTCGGTCATTTCGGGGGCTGTTTGAACCCCAAGCGAAATCCGTGCGTGAATCCGCTCTGGAACAAAACCCAGAATTTCTTTGTAGTTCTGTTCAAGCGCGTCGATGGTTTCGGTCTGTGACGCGGAGTTGTTGGCTTGGGTCATGTTTTTTGCTCGGACAGTACTTGAAAAAGGGGTAATTATTCGTTGATAACAATATTTGCAGCTTTGCCAATCGCCAGGGAGTTTGCGAAATCTTCATTGACGTATTGTTGAAACGCGGCACGGTCCAGCGTAATGATGTCAACGCCTAAATTTGCAAAGCGTTCTTTGACCTCCGGACGTGTCAGGGCTTGTTTGAGCGCGGTTGTTAATTTATCCATCACTGGCTGTGGAATACCTACGGGGCCAAAAATACCTGTGTAAGTCACCATATCGAATTTAGGGATGCCGAGCTCTTCAAAGGTCGGGACCGTTGGGATAAGAGGCGAGCGTGTTTTACCCGTCTGCGCAAGCGGAATGATTGTGCCGTTACGAATGTGGGCAATCGAAGCAGTCAACTGATCCATCATGGTATCGATCTGGCCACCAACCAGATCATTCAGGGCAGGGCCACTGCCTTTGTAAGGAATGTGATTGAGTTTGATACCCATGCGTAAGGCAAGTAGCTCCAGGGCCAGGTGCTGGCTTGAGCCATTACCAGCCGAGCCGATCGAGATTGCTTCGCCAGGTTTTTTGGCTTTTGCCGCAAAATCAGCGAAATTTTTTATATCGCCTTTGGCAGAGGCAGAGAGCACCATCGGCACTGAGTGAATCGGTCCTACCGCAGCCAGATCTGTAGTCGGATCATAAGGGGCTTTTCTTGCCAGTGCGGGACCCACGGAGATTGAACCGCTCGAGCCCAACATGAGCGTGTAGCCATCCGGTGCAGCACGCACGACACCCGTCGTGCCAATAAAGCCGCCAGCGCCTGGTTTGTTTTCCACAACGACTTGCTGCCCAAGGATTTCGGATAGCGCGGGGGCGACGGCCCGCGCGGTGATATCGACGTTGCCACCGGGTGCCCAGGGTACGACTAATTTGATGGCTTGTTTTGGAAAGTCCTGTGCGAAGCTCTGGGCACCGGGCAGTAATGCGGCACCCACAATTAGCACCTGAACGCTTGTATGAAGCACGGTCGCGCAGATTTTAGCTAGGGCTGTCATGTTCGTCTCGTTTGGTTTGAATGCAGGTTCAAACACTTTATTTCTGATGCGCTTAGACTATTGTTAATAGGCACGCTATGCAAGATATTTATGCTGCGCCGCACCCGAAACGGATCTGATATCTCGAAGCCAGGTTTTCCGCTAGACTGATGTAAAAATTCGTGTGCAGTTTACAAACTGCTACCCGGCAGGCGAACGCTTACCTCATCAACATTCAGAGACAGGAATTAAACGTGAGTACATTCAACGCATCAGCGACAGGCGTCTATCTCATTACCGTTACCCCGTTTAAAGACAACGGTGAGCTGGATCTGGCGAGTACCGACAAGATGGTCGATTTTTGTCTTGAAAGTGGTGTGACAGGCCTGACGATCCTCGGCATTATGGGGGAGGCGACTAAACTCACCGCAGAGGAGTCGCGTTTATATGTCAAGCAAGTCCTCAACAGGGTGCAGGGTAAAGTACCTGTCGTGGTGGGTGCTTCAGCACCCGGTTTCGCTCCAATGTCTGAACTCACTAAAAGCGTCATGGATATGGGTGCAGATGGCGTCATGATCGCACCCCCTGCGAGTGTGAGGACCGATGATCAGATCTGTGGTTATTTTGATATGGTCAATGAGACGCTAGGGCCTGAGGTTCCCTGGGTACTGCAGGATCACCCGGTTTCAACAACAGTGCAGATGTCTACGGCGGTGGTGCTGAAGATCCTGAAAAACTCACCGCGTTGCGTCATGCTCAAACACGAAGACTGGCCGGGTCTGGGCAAGCTCAGTGCAATCTGTAGCGCAATGGAAAAGGGAGAGTTGAAAAAAACCTCGATTCTGACCGGCAATGGTGGTGGCCTGTTTCTGCCGGAGGAGCTGGTCCGCGGCGCGAATGGCGCCATGACAGGTTTTGCCTACCCCGAGATGATGGTCGATGTATGTCGTACGTTTGCTGCGGGAGAGGTCGAACGCGCGTTTGATATTTTTGATGCCTACCTGCCACTGGCGAAATACGAGCAACAGCAGGGAATCGGTTTGGCTGTGCGCAAGCATATTCTGGCACAGCGGGGTGTGATTGCCTCGGCTGCGATCCGCAAGCCTGGACCGAAATTATCAGCGCTTGATATCGCCGATATTGAAAGACTGACTCGACGTCAGGAACAAAAACTTCGCGCGCTGAGTTGACTCAGCACTATCGGAATCTAATGAATAAAACAACCAGGGAAGCATCATGATCAACATGCATTTAGAACCCCACGTCGTTCAAACTTTATCGAATATATCCACAGCAACCTTGACAACGATTTTGCTGAAAAAGGGTTTACGCAATGTCTGGATGCGCGGCACCAAACCGATTCGTGCCGGACAACCAAGGTTGGTTGCTCGGGCGTTTACGTTGCGTTTTGTCCCTGCGCGTGAGGATTTGGCAACGCCCGAGTCCTGGTCGTCACCGAAATCTACCCGTGGTGCGATCGAAGATATGCCTGAGGGTTGTATTGCAGTGGTTGATTCGATGGGCGTGACAGACGCAGGTATTTTTGGCGATATCTTGTGCGCACGTATGGCGCACAAAAAAGTCGCTGCACTGGTGACTGACGGCGTTGTGCGCGACATGGCTGGCGTACTGGGTACGGGCTTGCCTGTCTGGTGCTCGGGAGCTGCCGCACCACCGTCGGTTGCAGGGCTGACATTTGTGGATTGGCAGCAACCCATTGGTTGCGGCGGCGTAGCTGTGTTTCCTGGTGATGTCGTGGTGGTCGACGATGATGGCGCAGTACTGATTCCTGCAGCGATGCTTGAGGAGGTCGTGACGGCTTCAGTGGCGCAGGAAAATCTCGAAAACTGGATCATGGGCCAGGTGCAAAAAGGCCATCCGTTGCCAGGTTTGTATCCTCCTAACGCAGAAAATCTTGCGCGCTACAAGGCGGAAACGAGCCAGTAATCAGTGATAAGTGGGGCGGCGCACAGTCTGGAGGATAAAAAATATCAGACTAAGCACACAGAATAGTGCGACGGCCCACTGAAAAGGTATTGCCTCAATGAAATCAATTTCCGAGGTGACTAAAACATATACGCACAGGCAGGAGCCCGCGGCCAAGATGCGTAGGAGCCAGGACTGGGGTCTCAGGGTCCGTTCAGGTATCTTGTCGCTAAGATAAGCTCCTGCAAGACCACCTAGCATTCCGATTGAAGCACCCGCGAAAATATCCGCAGGCCAGTGCGCGCCCACAGCCACTCTGGCTAAACCAGTACCAATGGCTAAGATAAATAAAAGACGTAGTGCTTTTCTTTTTTCCTGGGGCGTGCTGAAGTAAATCGCACTGATCAAGGAAAATGCTGTCAAGGTGTGTCCAGAGGGCATCGAGAAAGCAGTCAGTGGTCTGCCAAGAATATGAAAACTCGCTGGGTCCAGTACTCCTGCAGGTCGCGGTAATTCAAGCGTAATTTTGATGATGCGACCCACCGAGCCAGCGAGTGCGCCCGCGATCAAACTCGCGATAAGATTGCGTGGTGCGAGTAATAGCAGGGGCGTAGCGAGTGCAAAGTCAAACCAGCCGTTACCAAACAAGTCAAAAACAACCCAGAGAGAGTTTGGGAGTGCCTGTGCCTGTTGATTCATCAGCCGAAAGAGCGTTTCTGGCGTTGTAAACATACTTGCGCTCAGCCAGATACAAAGCGGCAGAATGGGCAGTGTCCAAGCCCAGACAGAGAGCTTTTTAAAGTTCTGGAACTGATTGCGTGGCAGATTGGTATTACGCACGGATAAGGGCGTCGGCATATTGAATCGTCATTTTTTCCAGCACTTGATCGACTGTGATCGCTCGCATGCAGACGTTGTCGGAACAGGGCGTTTTGCGATGGTTCGCAGCACTGACACAAGGAGAGCAGGCGAGTTGAGCCGTGATCGGGATGGATTTGCCCAGCGAACCATAGAGAGCAGGTGTTTCAGGTCCGAACAACACCACCGTTCTGAGGTTTGTCACGGAGGAAAAATGTCCTGGGCCTGAGTCATTTGTCACCATCACATCGGCCAGCGTGTAGAGGGCTGGTAGTTCGGCAAAGGAGACTTGACCTGCAAAATTCAGTGCATTGGCCACACCTGCTTGCACGCGTACATTTTCAACATATGCGTGTTCTGCAGGGGAGCCGGTAATAAGAATCAGGCAATCTGGCCATTTTTTTTCTAGCGCAATGATCAGTTTTGAGAAGCTCTCAGGTGCCCAGCGGCGCTGCACAAGTAATTCGCTCGCATTCGGGTTGACCAGAAAAAATGGTTGGGTGCCTAATTCGAAAGGGATATTTGCAGCTTGAGTCAGCTTGGTAATTCGAGCCAGCACAGCTTGACTGACCTTAGGATCAATCGTTGCCTGAGCAATCTTGATTTCCGAGTCGTCGATTTGGATCTTGCTGAAAGGATGTTCTGCCTGTTTGGAAAAAGCCGCATGCACCAGCGAAATAAAGTTTTTTGCGATGTGCATGTGCGGGTTGTAGTGCACGCGATGTGTCAGCATCGTGCCTCGCCAGAGTCCTTCGCCATGGAAAATATGATAGCCAACCCTGC